>TARA_R110002074_G_scaffold62883_3_pt1 | contig 11802 bp, 15 predicted proteins | sample TARA_R110002074 | Tara Oceans TARA_R110002074 (sample SAMEA4397215) | marine metagenome | biome: Polar Biome; feature: [MIX] marine epipelagic wind mixed layer (ENVO:01000061); material: water (ENVO:00002006), including particulate matter (ENVO:01000060) such as... | depth 10-100 m
AGGTAGTGTAAAAAAAGGAAGCAAGGCAGCTAAACGTAGAAAAAGCTATTGCGCTAGATCAGCAGGGCAAATGAAGAAGTTTCCTAAAGCTGCTAAGAATCCTAACTCAAGGTTACGGCAAGCAAGAAAAAGATGGAAATGTTAAACTTTATCTTTGAAGAAAAAGGATGAAATAAATGGCTCCCCCAAAGAAAGCAGCAAAAAACTCCGTGACCGCTGTTCGCGCAAAGGAAAATCTGAAAAAGGCGGGTGCGGCCAAGAAGAAGGCTGCTAAAGAGAAGAAGAGGAAAGCCGCCGCCACCATCGCTCGAACTGCTGTCGGCACTGAGACTCGCAGGCTAATCAAAAACCGAAATAGAATTTGGAGGACAAGATAACATGGCCGCAATAAAAAAGCCTGACCCTAAAAAGCCAGCTGCTAAAAAGCCAAAGGCAAAGCTAAAGGCCAAGCCAAAGGCAAAAACAGACGATTGGCATGATACGACGTTCCAAGAATTTATGGCTACCGTCAACAAAGCTGCTCACAAGGCAGAAGCAGCCGCAGCCAAAAGGAATAAGAAAGCTCCGGCCAAGAAGCCAGTGCAGATATTACCCAAGAAAAAAACAACGAAGACACCCAAGAAAAAGACAACGAAGAAGAAATAACTTATGGCAAATGTTGACCATTCTCCGAGCCACAATTATCTCTGGTTCGCCGGTCTATCTGTTGACGACTTAAGGCGGCTCCGGGCATCTGTGCGGCGAGTCCAGATGAGACATTATCCGTCACGCCATATCAGTGATCACGAAACTGACAAGATTATTGCATCGATGGGGCCGCAGTCTGCCGAGAATCAAGTCAAGGAATTGGTTGATGCCGGTCAGCTTGATGCCAAAATAATCAGTCTGCCCAGTTCTCAGCAAAAACCCACTGACGCACCCGACTTCAAGATCATCCGCCGAGGGTAAGTCAATGGCAGCTATTACCTACAAACCGGACGGGCCTGTTCTCAAGCAGTTTATGAAGTCCGATATGTTTGTTCGTGGTATTCGAGGCCCGATTGGCTCCGGCACATCTACTGCTTGCTGTGTCGAGCTATTCCGCCGTGCCGCTGCTCAAGCGCCGGATTCTTCCGGTAAACGTCGGACGCGCCACGCTATTATCCGAAACACATTTCCTGAATTGAAACTGACCACCGCTAAAACTTGGCTTGAGTGGTTTCCTGAAGAGGACTTTGGTCATTTTTCTTGGTCGCCGCCTTTCATTCATATGATTAAGATCAATGATATTGAGATGGAAGTTATATTTCTGGCGCTTGATAAGCCGGAGGATATCAAAAAGCTCCTGTCGCTTGAACTGACTTGCGCCTGGGTGAACGAAGCCCGCGAGGTGCCAAAGGCAATCGTTGATGCAGCAACATCTAGATTGCGGCGCTTTCCTGCCGTCAAAGATGGCGGTTGCACATTCTCTGGCCTGATCATGGATACCAATGCACCGAATGAGGAACACTGGTGGCCTATCATGGCTGGCGAGGTCGAGCCGCCTGATTGGATGCCCGAACAAGATAAGTTGACACTGATCACACCGCAGAATTGGGAGTTCTTTACCCAGCCGCCCGGAATGCTTGAAGAGCGTGATGCTTTGAATCAAATCACAGGCTATAAAATAAATCCGCATGGTGAGAATGTTCGCAATCTTGACTCTGCGTATTATCCCGGCCTGATTGAAGGCAAGGGCAAAGACTGGATTGATGTGTATGTCTTGAACAAGCTCGGAGATCATTCGACAGGCAAGGTGGTTTATCCCAGCTATAATTCTGAAGTTCACAACGCCAGTGAGACTATTCCTTGCAATCCTTATGCTGACGTTTGGGTTGGTATTGATTTTGGTCTAACCCCGGCAGCAATCTTCGCTCAAAACGTCGGTGGCCGGTGGTTTGTTCTAAAAGAATTAATACGCACTAATATGGGCGCAGTGCGCTTTGCCGAAGACCTCAAGAAGGCTATGGGCGAGTTTCCGCTCAAAGAAGGCCAGAAATTTATGGTGTACGGCGATCCGGCTGGTGATCATCGGGCGCAGACCGACGAACGGACGCCCTTTAAAATTCTCAAGGCCAACGGCATTCTCGCCCAACCGACGCATACCAATGATCCAGATATTCGAATTGAAGCCGTTGAAGGCGTCTTAAACCGTATGGTTGATGGCAGTCCGGGTTTATTAATCGACCCGCGCTGCACCGTCTTAAAGCAAGGCTTTGCAAGCGGGTATCACTATAAAGCGCTTGCCGGTACAATGGATGAATACCAAGAACGACCGGCAAAGAATATGTCTTCGCATCCGCACGATGCATTTCAATACTTGATGCTTGGCGCTGGGGAGGGTAAAGCTCTTACGCGTGGGCGCAATCCACCGGAGCCTCATGTAATGCACCATAAGCGAAATGTGTTTGACCGGCATAGAGGAAGGACAAGCGAATCTCGGAATCAAAGATTTGCCATCCATTAACCTGGAACGTAATGTTTATGGATTATGGCAATCTCCGTCAAACCCGTTGGGCGCGCATTTGGACGCGCAAAGGCTTCCGTCATGTGATGGCAGTGGCGTATGATCCGCATTATAGTAATTGGATTTTGGTAGAGCCGCAGCCTGGGCAGTGTCTTATTCGGGTTGTTGAAGGAAACGACATTGAGAAATATATTGCGTTTTGTAAAAAACACGGACAGGCTCTTATCTGGACTGAGCGGCATCGCCCGACCAATGGCTATTCTATAAGGACTTGCGTGGCAATGATGAAAGATATTATCGGATTCAATGCACGGTGCATTACCCCTTATGGGATGTATCGACAAATGATCAAGGCCGGGGCAAAGCCCGCCTGGAACGTGGCTGAATAATGGGCGGGATATTTGGCGGCGGCGGTGGCGGCGGGGGTGGAGCAGCAGAGCGCGCTCGCCAAGCGGCAGAAGCCGCGGCCCAAAAGGAAAAAGATCGCATTGATAAAATTGAGAAGGAAGAAGCAGCGCAGCGTGTTCGAGGCAAGCGCGGCTTCAAAAGTCTTTTAACTGGCGATCAGCTTGGGTTTCCGTCAGATAATTCAAATTTAGGAGGCGAGTAATGTCACCACCCAAACGCACTAGAATTAAAGGCCAGAAACACGAACTGGCCTATATTAACAAAGACGAAAAGGCACTCCTTCGCTCACGCGGAGGCGGCGTTACCAAGGGCGGTGGTCAGCTTAAAAGAAATGGTGTAAACGCATACGCTCCCGGTGGCAATAGCCCAGGTGCTGGACAAGCTGGTGCTGGCGGCAATGGCGGCGCTGGTCCTGGCGCGGCTGGTGGTGGCGTTTCAGGCGGTACAGCTTCCGCAACTGGCCAAGGAGCAGCCGGTCAAGGCGCATCTATTTCTTCTTCGACTCTGGCGCGCATCCGGCGTGATGATGATATTGCTATTGTTGCAAAGGGCGATACTACTGGAACTGGTCTATCTTCAAGCAGCACGGCGCAGCCGGTAAGCGCCGAGGCAGCTGCGGTTAAGCGGCGCCAAGCAAAAGACGCTAATCAAGGGCTATCCGGCATTGATGATCGCGAAGTAATTGGCTTGGCAGGGTAATGGTTGCAGTCCAAAACAATATCCCCGGAACATCTATTAATGTTCCTTCTGGGGAAAGCCCGGTAGAAAAGATAATTCGCCGCTATACTAAGGCTCATAAAAAACGCGAGCGTTGGTTGCCGCGCTGGCAAGATTGCTATGATCTTGCTTTGCCGAATCGTGAAGGGTTTTATTCGTCTCAGCCTGGGGAATCCAAGACTGACCTTATTTTCGATTCTACCGCCGTTCATTCCACACAGAATTTTGCATCTCGGGTTAAGTCATTCACCACGCCGAATTTTGCCCATTGGTCAGAACTTCGCGCTGGGTCTGAGATTCCCAAGGATCAGCACGAAGAAATCAATCTTCAGCTTGATCCCATTAATGAATATTTCTTTGATGTAATCCAAAATGGCTCAAACTTTGATCAAGAAGACCATGAAGCCAATGTTGATCTTGCTATTGGAACAGGCGCGTTGATTGCGGAAGAAAGCGAAGACCCCGAAAAAGACGTTGAGTTTCGCTCCGTGCCACTTCCAGAACTTGTGCTTGAAGGCGGGCCGTTTTCTACCGTAGGTGGAGTCTTTTGGCCGCGCGTTATGACCAACGGTGACATCAAAGGTATGTGGCCGAAAGCTGAAATCTCAAAGGAAATGTCTGACGATATTCGAGATAACCCGGATAAAGAAATAACTATTGTTACAGCCACACTCCGGGATCGTTCCGCCAAACAAGAAGAGCATGATTTTAAAGTGTTTTCTTTGCAACATCAAGAAATCATTTTTGAGGATCGTCTTGTCGGCTCTGGATCAAGCCCGTGGATTATTTTCCGCTGGTCTACATCTTCCTCAGAGGTCTATGGAAGAGGCCCGCTGCTCAATGCATTAGCTGATATTAAAGTGGCTAACTTGGTTGTTGAGTTGATTCTTGAAAACGCCGAAACGTCGATTATCGGTATGTGGCAATATGACGATGACACTATTATTAATCCTCATACCGTTCAGATGGTATCTGGCACCATGATCCCGGTATCTGCTGGCTCGAATGGCATCAGGCCATTGCAGCCGGGCGGCAGCTTTGATGTGGCTCAATTAGTGCTTGAGGACTTGCAAAATAAAATCCGAATGGCTTTGTTTGACAAGCCTCTTGGTGGTCTTGAGCAGCCGGTGCGATCCGCGACAGAGATTAGCGAGCGTCTGGCCGAATTTTCTCGTGAGACTGGCTCACCATTTGGGCGCATTCAGACTGAGAAAACCCAGCCAATTATGCGTCGGATTTCGTACATTCTTCAGAAGGGCGGCAAGATTGACCTGCCCAAGATTGATGGCCGGTCGATCCGCGCTCATGTCGTGTCACCGATTGGCCGCGCACAAGAGCAACAAGATATCACTAACCTTGATAGATTCTTGGAGCAGATTTTAGCCCGCTTTGGTCCGCAGTTGATGAATGTCATGGTCGAGCAAGAAGAGGTTGTTTCCTTCCTTGCGCGCAAATGGGGCGTATCCGAAACTCTAATTCGCTCAAAAGTTGACCGTGAGGCGCTAACCAAACAGATTGCCCAACAAGCGCAAGGCGCAATTGAGCAAGGTGTGCCGCCTGGAGATATAGCTAAAGCTCTTGGCGGTGGTCGATGATCGAGCAACGTAAAACTGGGAAATCCTGGGATCAACTTCGTGATTTGAAAGAGGGTAAACAGCCTTCACATATTTACGGCCTGGACGGTATTACGCGAAGCCAAAAGTCCGAACGTGACTTAAACTCACTTCTTTCCGGGCTATTTAAAGGTCCCGAAGGCGAAGAGGTTTTGAATTATCTTCGCTCAATAACATTGAATAATGTTTCTGGGCCGGGTATTGAAGATCATGTATTGCGGCATCTTGAAGGCCAGCGGTTCTTGTTTGGAATAATTCAACAACGCATAGATAGAGGAATTAAAGGCATATGAAGTTTCCGACACCATTATTTGAAGCGGAGGGCATTGGCGGGGGCGGTGGCACAGATGAAGGTGTTAGCGTTCGACCTGAGTACGTGCCTGAAAAATTCTGGAATGCCGAAACTGGAGAAACCAACGTCGAGGCGATGGCTACGTCCTATTCGGAAAGTGAAACACGCCTGAGTGAAATTACCCGTGGCGGCAAGACTGCCGAAGAATGGGATGTTGAAGCTAGAGCAAAGATTGCTGAGGAACTGAGCGCGGAGTCTTTAGCCGGTCGGCCCGAAACATCCGAGGCGTATGAGTACGTTGTGCCGGATGATCTCGAATTGCCCGAAGGCGTTGAATGGCGAATAGACGAGAATGACCCGCTTTTGGCTTGGTGGAAAACCACCGCATTTAACAACGGCATGACGCAAGAGCAATTCAATGCCGGAGTTGGCGATTACATCAAGCAACAGGCAAATTCGCTTCCTGACTATGATAAAGAAATGAAAGCGCTTGGTGAGAATGCTCAACGGCGTGTTGAGGGTGCTAACCTTTGGGCCAAGGCTAATTTAAGCGAGGATGCATTCGCTGCGCTTGAAAACTATATGACCGAAGCGAAGGGCATTGAGCTTGTTGAAGAAATTATGGGGCTTACTAAAGTTGGTCGGATGAATCCGGGTGGTGACGCGCCCCAAGTGGCTAAAGTTAAGACCAAGGCTGAATTGATTGAAATGCAAAAAGATAAACGGTATTGGGATTCCAGTCACCGTGACGAGTCATATGTTGCTGAAGTTAGCGCGGCTTGGGCTGCTGCTTTCCCCGGCGAACAAGGAACTGCACCCCTGAACCCATCCGGGTAAAGGCGGCAGAAGAAGGTCAACTTGCGGCCCTGTTGAAACCGTACCGGCCCCGAAAGGCATAACCGGATTACGGCGAGATGGCATAACCGATAGACCGAAGATGAAACGTGGAGTAAATTATGGCTAATACCATTGATACCGCCTTCGTCGAACAGTTTGAGGCTGATGTTCATCTTGCCTATCAGCGGCAGGGTTCGCGTTTGCGGAACACTGTTCGAACGAAGAATAATGTATCGAACAAAACTACCTTCCAGAAAGTCGCTAAAGGCGCGGCTTCTCAAAAGTCCCGTGGCGGTGATGTGACGCCGATGAATCTGGCTCACACCAACGTATCCGTGACTCTTGAGGACTGGTACGCATCTGAATACATCGATGATCTTGACGAACTACGGATTAATATTGATGAGCGGATGGTTGCGGCTTCCTCCGGCGCCTGGGCGCTTGGTCGGAAAACCGATTCTTTGATTACTACCGCGATGGACGCCACTACTAGCACTATTGCTCACGGCTCTGCCGGCTTGAATAAAGCCAAAGTGACAGAAGCCTTTGAGACAATGGGCAATAATGACGTTCCCGAGGATAATCAGCGATTTTGGGTTGTCGGATACCAGCAATGGACCGATCTTCTTGATCTTGAGGAGTTTGCGAGCTTGGATTACATTGGCGAAAGTGGCCCGTGGCATTCCGGCGTAACCGCGAAGAATTGGCTTACTTACAATTTCTTTGCATTTTCTGGCCTTGATCTTGCGTCAACCACGCGTAAGACCTTTGCCTATCACCAGTCCTCAATGGGTCATGCTATTGGGGCCGATGTAGAACTCGATGTTACTTGGCAGGGTCAAAAACAAGCTCATCTGTTTGTGAATAAAATGCAGATGAACGCGGTTTTGATTGATGCTGAAGGTATCATCGAAGTCTCTTGCACCGAATCCTAGGAAGGGAGATTTAATATGGCTTTCGCATATACCAGCCTTACCAATCTCGCTCATGGCAACGGCTTTACGCTGTGGCACTACGTCAGTGCTGACGCCAAGGCCACAGTGGACGCAGCAGGTTATTTTGATAGTGCTGCCGATTTGCTTAAGGTGAATGACGTTGTTATCTGTATTGATTCGAATACGCCAACTGCCACCATCATGGTAGTTCTCTCTAATACGGGGACTGTTGTGGATGTGTCAGATGGTACCGCTATCAGTCTGACTGACTCTCGTTAATCACCATACGAACAAGGCGGGCGTCCCTTCGGGGGCGCCCTAACCTCTCGGAGATGTAAATGGCTGACACAGATATTGCCGTAATCAATCAATCCTTGATTAAAGTCGGGGGGCAGGTCATTACTGCGCTTACGGACGGCACCACCGAATCAAAAGTGGCTTCTATCTTGTATGAAGATTATGTGCGCGGCCAGATTGGTTTAGTCCGATGGAATTGGGGAAAAACACAGTTTTCTTTAAACCAAACATCGGAAACACCTCTTGAGGGGTGGGAATATGGGTATAATATTCCAAGCGATCTTCTTATTTTGCACCGCGTTACTATTGGCGATAATGATATTTTATTTGAGCGGTTTAAAGATAAAATCTTTACCAATGAAGACAATGAAAGTGACGATGTTGTCGCTCATTATACCTATCGCGTTCCAGAAATTGACTGGCCCGCTGATTTTACACTTGCCGTTGTCACCGGGTTAGCTGCTGACTTTGCGCTGTCTCTTGCGCGTGATGCAGAATTGTCTAACTCGATGGAACAAAAAGCGACAGTCTTATTCGCTCAAGCTCGGCGTAATGATGCCCAAGGGCAGACGGCTAAATCCATCAAAATAAATCGCATTACTGGATCACGGCTTTCTGGCGCAGGTCGTTAAATGACAAAAGTCCGCCGTGTCCAAAACTCATTTGTTGCCGGGCAACTTGACCTTGGTATGCGTATGCGTTCTGACATTGGAGCGTATGCCAACGGTCTAGAGACATGCCTAAACTATCGTTTGCTTTTGCACGGCGGCGCTAAACGGCGCCCTGGCACGAAATATAAAGCCACGCTTAATAAAAAATCTCGCTTGGCTAAATTTGTATTTTCTGAGAGCCAACAATATATTGTTGCTTTTCAAGCCGCGCGCATCGAGGTTTATGGCACGGATGGTCTTCTTGATCAGGCCATTACATCAAGTGTGCCGTACACAGTGGATCAGTTAGATGAGATTCGTTGGGCGCAATCTGGTGATACCATGATTGTTGTCCATGAAGATCACCCAATTCGGCAGTTAAAGCGAACTGGTGCGACAACATTTACTTGGACGCTTTTTGCTTTTGAGCAAGCCACAGCCGGGTTTCCCTTGCATCAACCGTATAACAAATATGCTGCGGCGGGGAACACGCTGACACCATCGGCCACGACAGGCTCAATAACCTGCACACTTTCTGCCGCGCATTTTACTACGGACTTTATTAATGAAATTATCCGATACAAAGGCAAAGAAATCTTGCTTACGGGGTTTACCTCAACCACCGTTATGGCGGGAACAGTTAGGGATACACTAAGCGGGACTTCTGCAGACGCTGATTGGGATGAGCCAGCCTTTCATAGTGTTGTTGGCTACCCAAGAACAGCGCGTTTTCATTTACAGCGTCTTATATTTGGTGGCGCTAAAACAATGCCTGATACTATCTTTGGCTCAAAGATTGGGGCATTTTTTAATTTTGATCTTGGCACTGCTCAACCTGCCGAGGGCATCCAACAAACAATTGGTAGCGATCAAGTTAATACAATCATGCATATGGTTTCGTCGCGCCATCTGCAAATATTTACAAACCAAGCTGAATATTTTATTCCGACAACCGAAGCTGTACCATTTACACCGGCAAATGTCGCTTTTCAGGAGCAAACCGACTTTGGCAGCCTCGATGTTCCACCGCGCAAAATGGATGGTGTCACGCTATTCCCTGATAAAACTGGCAAGCATCTAAGAGAGTTTTTATTTTCAGATATCGAGCAAGCATATTCATCTGAATCTTTATCCAAGCTGGCGCCAGAAGTCTTTGGAACGCCGAAAGACTGTGAGGTTTTGTCAGGATCGACGGATCATCCAGAGCAGTATCTCTATATCATCGATACCGATGGCTTTATGGCGCAACTGAATACTATGCGATCTGAGAATATCGCCGGGTGGTCGCAATGGAAAACGCGCACTGGGGATAAGTTTATCTCCATTGCCGAAGCAAATGACGATATTTTTCTTTGTGTAGAACGCTCAATCAATTCTGCCACGGTCTATTATCTTGAGGTGTTGGACTACACTAGCACCCTTGATTGTAATATCACGCTTACATCCTCCGCCACAACGGCCTGGAGCGGCCTCACAGTGCTTGAAGACGAAACCGTGGACGTTTACGACAATACGGATGTTACGCACGGTGGCAGCTATACTGTGGCCTCTGCGGCGATAGCTACGACCAATACCCATACAAATATCGACGTTGGCTTTGATATCATAACTACAATCAAGGATTTGCCGCCGCAAGTTCAATTGTCTTCTGGCTCAATTGTTGGTGAGATGAAGCGCATTTCTAAGATTAATTTATCGGTTATTGATTCGTACACTTGGACAATTGGGGATGATATTGTGGAGTTGTATGAAACCACCGACGATCTCAGTGCTGCGCCCATTGCAAAAAATGGCATTTATGAGTTTTTTCAGCTTGGCTTTGGTAAGTTGCGTCAAACCACGATCACACAAAGTGCGCCGCTTCCTTTGACAATCTTGGGTCTTGAGAAGGAGATTGTTTTTTAATGGGTGTCCCCGAGGTAATTGCCGTTATCGGCCTTGTTATGTCGATGAAATCTGCTGGCGACGCTAGCAAGGCTGCGAAGTTTGAGCGCCAACAAGCCGAAGAACAGAAAGCTTCTATTCGGGCTGAAGCGCTTAATCAAGAGACAAACCGGCGGTTGGAGTTCTTTGCCGCAGACCAAGCCAATATGGCACAGGATGCAGCAAACAATGTGGTTTCTCTAGGAGGGACTGCAAAAGCAATGAAGTTGGGAAACCAGTTTGCTTTGGATCGCGATATTGCCACAATTAAAGCCAATGCGGCTGGCGGCATTCGTACTGCAAGTCTTCAATCATCTGCTATCGGCGCTAGGGCGCGCGGTCAAGCATTCGCGGCCGTCGGCCAAGGACTTTCGAATGCGGCCTCGATTTATAAAAAGTCCCAAACCCAAAAGACAAGAGAATGAGAAAAGAATTTAAGTCAAAGATCAGCCTGAATGTTCAGCCAATTGTTGCGGCTGGTGATCGCGGTGAAGGCTCATTGGCTTTTGGCACTCAATTAAGTAAATTTGCCGAGGGTCTGCAAGAGGAAAATGCGATAAAGCTAGAAAAGAAGGGCGCGGAAGCCGGAGAAAAGGCTGGCGTTGACCCGAATTTTAAGCTTCGCGACGACGAGAGCCAAGTTTTTAATGCTGCTTTTAATATCGCTGGCGAAAAAGCCTATCTGGCTAAATTCGAGCAAGACTCTCGCGTAATGATCGATGAGATCGAACGCGCCAACTTCAATGATCCCATCAAAGCAAAGGAGCAGATTGATGCCTATATTCAATCCACCCTGCCAGCCGTTGATCCTAAGATAAGAATCCAGGCTGAATTTACTCTAAATACTTTAGGTAATGCTGTTATCAAGCGCACGGCTGATACGGCACACAGTATTCAGCAAGAGCGCCAGACCGCTACTATTCTTAACAACACGGAACGGCTTATTGATACTTTATACGATGATATTACAACTTTTGGGAGAGATCCTGGTGCTGGCGCGGGTTATGTAGGCGAGCAAAACACGCAATATGAAAGGATTATATCTGATTGGGATTCGCTGGTTAATACCGGGAATATGTCTGGCGCTCAATATAACGAAAAAGTTAGCGACCTTAAAAACGGGATGCTTCAGGCCCAAGGAAATTATGAAATAATACATATGGTGCTTGATGGCAAAACTCCGGATGAGATTAATCAATATATTCAAGATGTGGCTCGCGGCAATGCGATTATTGTTAAAGGCGTGGATACGGGCCGGGCAAAAGTTATCTCAGCGGCAATGGAATCCACATATACCCAATTGGTTCACGCTGACGACATTTTAGCCGCCCGGCAAGCATCTGCGCGAACTCACGCGGCAACCACAATGAGCCAGCAAATCAATACCAATATGGTTGCGACAACGCGCGATCTTGAGATCGCTTATCTAACCGACAATATACCCGCTATAAATTTATGGAAGAAACACATTTTTGACTCCATAACAAAATTGCAAAGAATGTATCCAGAGGAATCGGCTAGTCTTTGGGAAGCCCCAGAGCGCCAAGCCTGGAAACTGCTTAACCGCTTGGACGGTGAGCATAATCAGAGTCGTGAGGATCAAGCTGTTATACAGCGTTCTCAAAACCAAATATCTTCTGCTCCG
>TARA_R110002074_G_scaffold167637_1_pt1 | contig 11786 bp, 10 predicted proteins | sample TARA_R110002074 | Tara Oceans TARA_R110002074 (sample SAMEA4397215) | marine metagenome | biome: Polar Biome; feature: [MIX] marine epipelagic wind mixed layer (ENVO:01000061); material: water (ENVO:00002006), including particulate matter (ENVO:01000060) such as... | depth 10-100 m
ATTACAGGGTTTTTGGTGTGAAATGATATCATTTCAGTGGAGCCGGAGGGATTCGAACCCTCGTCCAAACAAGCAATTACAATGCCTTCTACATGCTTAGTTCCTAATTGATTTTCGATGTGCACCTGACTAGAAACAGCCTAATACACACTTATCTTCTTAAGTTTTGGTGATAGTGCCGAAGCTTCACTACCCTTGTGTTGACTTTGATGGTGCTTCTGAAAGGGACGCCGTCAACAAGGGCTTCCCAGAAACATCTCGCTTTCCCGCCTTGCGGGAACGAGGCTAAATCCTACTATGATTCGGATTAAGCGGCAAGAGCGTAATTATTTTCGCCAATTAAAAAGTGTGGAAAATGAGATTAACGAGCTGTAGCCCAGCGCTCGGCATGCTTACATTCCAATTGGTCTCGCTGTCAAAACCAGTCGGCCCCTTCAATGAGATAGGTACGCCTTGGCGTACCGTTATCGAATTGAATCCCGCCACCGGCGGGATCTTTTATCCAACCTGCCTAATCCTAGGATAAAGCCAGGTTTGATTCCGCTATCCGCAGAAATATTCTCTCATCTTTTTTTTCAATGAACTATATAATCTTTTCTTGGGCGTTCCCTTTTTTTTGTCCTGCAAGGTTTTCAAAACCTTGTAGGTCTAAAAAAGGTCGGGCTTTCGGCTATATTTTTTTGATTCTTTCCCGAACACGGTCCAGGGAAAATCAAAAAAGATGCCGCCTCTATCCCTAACGCGGTCGCCAAAGGTACTCCAAAAACTATTCCAAAAAAAGTTTTGCTAGTCAACTTGTCATGTGTTATATTTATAACTTTATTAGCATATATAGTTATAAAATTATATTTATGAAATTTGGGATTATAAGGGAACGAAAAAATCCACCCGATCGTCGAGTGGTCCTAACACCGGATGCCTGCAAAAAGATGCTTGCTAAATTCCCGGAAGCGGAAATTATGGTAGAGCCTTCCCCTATTAGGGTTTATACCGATGAAGAATATCGGGAACATGGGCTTAATGTAACGCAGGAAATGGAAAATTGCGACGTGCTTATTGGTGTAAAGGAAGTCCCTATAGAATATTTGATTCCCAATAAAAAATATTTCTTTTTTTCGCACACCATAAAAAAGCAATCCTATAATAGAAATCTGCTTAGGGCTGTATTGGAAAAGAATATTGAATTATATGATCATGAAGTCATTACAGGTGTCAAAGGTCAGCGCTTGGTGGCATTTGGGAGATATGCCGGAATAGTTGGCGCCTATAACGGTTTAAGGACGTATGGTCTTAAGTTGGGTTTGTTTCAATTGCCAAAGGCGGAAACTTTGGCCGACCAGCAGGCTTTGATATCCGAATTAAGAAAGGTAAAACTTCCCAATATCAAAATTATTTTGACCGGTAGGGGTAGGGTAGGCAATGGCGCTAAAGAAATGCTGGATGCCATGGACATCAAAAAAGTTGGAGTAGCCGATTTTCTGAATAAAACCTTTCAGGAACCCGTATATTGTCAGATAGATGCCTCGGAATACAACAAGCGCAAAGATGGAGTTAGGGGAAATAAGTCCAACTTTTTTGCCCATCCGGAAGAATACAGATCCAATTTTTTTCGTTTTGCAAAAGTATCCGATTTGTATATCGCCGGTCATTTTTACGGTGACATGGCGCCTTATCTTTTTACAAGGGAAGATGCCAAAAGTCCCGATTTTAAAATAAAGGTCGTAGCTGATATCAGCTGCGATATAGACGGGCCTGTAGCTACAACCATAAGACCCAGTACTATAGCCGATCCCATTTATGGCTATGATGCCCTCACAGAAACGGAAGTGGATTATAAGAACCCCCATGCCATTGCAGTAATGGCTGTTGATAATTTGCCCTGCGAATTGCCCCGGGATGCCAGTATAGGTTTTGGCGAGGCCTTTGTAAAATATGTAATTCCTGCTTTTTTTAACGGGGATGAAGACGGAGTATTGGAACGCGCAAGAATGACGAAGAACGGAAAACTTACCAAGAGATATTCCTATCTACAGGATTATGTGGACGGCCTAGGGGTGGTGAACAGTGAGTAGTAATCAGTAAACAGTGCCAGTATTCAGTTAGCAGTGAAGTTCATTAAAAGTGGGTAGTGGGCACAAAACTGACTACGGGGCAAATTGGACTTTTTTTATTCCACAATAATCTTCCATTCAATTGTAGGATGTACTTTGGGAGCGGTGTACGCGCCCAAGGCTACTAGTTGTAGTGTCAAGGTATTCAACTTTTCCAAAGTTTTTACTTTTAGAATTTTTGATTCCCCTGCTGGAATTTCAAATACAGGAGAGCTATCGTAAAAAGTGTAGGGCATGGCATTCTCGAACAATAGATCACTACTTGATATATTCTTGAGCTCCACTTCCAAAACCTGTGTTTTTTCAATATACGCTGCTTTCACAATTTCAATGCTAGACTGCAACAATGGCTTTAGGTATTCGGCCTTCCCAACCAACAATTCGTTATAAGCGGCTACGGTTCTACCCGAAAAAAGAGCCTCCTTTAGACCTTCAATGCTTTTCGCCTTGGCAAATACCAAGGTAATGGGCCTATGGTTCCCTTTTTGGGTATAGCTCCAATCTATTAAGCCATGAATGTCACTGGTTCCCATAATGGTTAAATTGTTCTCCAAAGCCAGGGCAAGCGATTCTTCGGAATAATCCACAGTATTAATGACCTCAATACCGTGCAATTCCCCTTTTTTTATGCGCTCCTTTTGGAAATCACTGAGTATAGGTGTTCCGGCCGGACTTTGGGCATACCAAGCAGGATGGTTCCAAAATACAAAGGCATTTTGTTTTTTGGCTGTGCTGAAGGCATCTTTGGCATCTTCATGTAATAATTGATTGGCATCAGTAATAAAAACGGCATTGTTGTGTCCAACAGGTGCGGAACGTGTTATTTCAGAACCTGGGATTATTAAAAGGTCATGTTCCTTGGCTTCCTCCATGGCCAAATGGTAGGCACGGTTACGATCCGGATGGGGAATATCTGCCTTGTGGGGCTGGTACTCCAAATGTTCTGTAAGGGATATGGCATCCAAGTTTTCCTTCAGTGCTTCCTCCACTCTAATTGTTGGCCAAACCTTGCCATCGGAAAATACACTGTGCATATGTAGATCGGTCTTCAAGGTAACATAACCCTCTATATCGGGATAGGATAAGGGCTGTGCCCCGGCATGTGAATGGGTTTGTGCGTTTATACTTAGGAAGGAGAAAAGCGAAGCTAGGGCTATAATGGTAGTTTTCATTTCGGTTGTTTTTTCAAAAATAATGGATTGTATATCTTGAAAATAAAGAAAAATATGTTCATTTGGTTAAGAAAAGGTAAATTAAGTCAATCATGAATCCAGCTGAAGAATATATCCTAAATCAGCCTGAGCCCTACAGGGGAATTCTATTGTTCCTTCAATCGGTTATTGAAGGTGACATTCCAGGCGTGGAATTAAAATATAAATATAAAATCCCGTTCTACTACATCAATGGTAGGCCCTATTGCTATTTAAACCAAAGCAAGGATTATGTGGATTTGGGGTTTTGGAATGCGGCCCATTTAAGTGTGCATTTGGATCAGATGAACACAGAAGGAAGAAAAATGATGAAATCCCTTCGTTACAGATCCCTCGAAGACATTGATGCCACCGTTTTAAATGAAGTCTTAAAAGATGCCTATAGCGTTAAGGATAAAAAATTTTGGTAATAGAAATCTGCTCTTAAAGTCAGTATTAGTCGTAAATAAGCCTGAAATTATGACATTTTTTTTTTTTTTGCTACTGACTACTGACCACTGACCACTGACCACTGACCACTGACCACTGACTACTCCTCAATCAACCCCTTGTCCTTATAAAGCTGAATATATTGGTTGCCCAACGAATCGGAATCTTTATATTTTTTCCTTAATCCAATCAGTTTTTCCTTCAATTCAGATACCACTTGGGCATAATCCGGATCGCTAAATACATTGTTTAGTTCCTGAGGGTCTTTTTCGCGATCATAGAGTTCCCATACATCTACATCGTAATAGAAGTGTATCAATTTAAACTTCTTGGTGGCAATACCATAATGTCTTTTTACGGCATGTTCTGCCGGATATTCGTAATAATGATAGTAAACGGCTTCCCTATCCCATTTTTCCTTTTCACCCCTTAGCAAAGGCACTAGGCTTTTGCCCTGCATATCCTCTGGAGCTATTACACCGGCAACTTCCAAAAAGGTCTGTGCAAAATCAAGATTTTGTACCATTTCATCTTCTGTAGTGCCAGGAGTGATTACATTTGGCCATTTTATAAGTAGCGGGGTTTTAAAAGATTCATTGTACATAAAGCGCTTGTCGAACCAGCCGTGCTCCCCTAAATAAAAGCCTTGATCGGAAGTGTATACCACCAAAGTATTTTCGGTAAGTCCCTCATCATCCAAATAGTTCAATACCCTCCCCACATTTTCATCAACTGCGGCAATGGTCCCTAAATAATCCTGCATATACCGCTGATATTTCCAAACCATCAGGGTAGAATCGTTCATGTTGCTGTACTCCTTTTTAAAGGCCTCGTTAATAGGGCCGTATACTTCGTCCCATTCCGCTCTCTGTTCAGGATTAAATTTGTTTAGGCCTCCAATGCCCAAATGTTCCTCAATGTTTAATTCTGCCAGTACCTCATCCGTTATCTTTAGGTCATAACGCAGGGTCATATGCTTAAGGATGTTCATTTCAGCAGGTCCTGCAGTAGTTTCACGTGTAGCGTAATCGTCGAACAAAGTAGTAGGTAAAGGATAGGTTTTCTTTGTGAATTCTTTATAATGTCTTGGTGCTGGCATCCAGGACCTATGTGGAGCCTTGTGCAAATACATCAGCATAAAAGGCTTTTTTGCATCCCTACGGTTTTGTAGCCAATCCAAGGTGAGGTCGGTGGTAATATCGGTAACATATCCCTTAACGATGGTATCCCCTGTAGCCGTAATAAAACGGGGGTTGTAATAATCTCCCTGTCCCGGTAATATCTTAAATTCATCGAAACCTTTTGGGTTGTTGCCAAAATGGAGCTTCCCGAACATTGCGGTCTGGTAACCTGCCTTTTGTAACAATTGCGGGAAGGTAACATTGGTGGTATCAAATGGGGAGATATTATCTATCTTCCCGTTAATATGACTATGCTTTCCTGTCAGGATAACGGCACGAGATGGTGCACAAATGGAATTGGTGACACTGGCGTTCGTAAAGAGCATTCCTTCCTTGGCAATTCTGTCTATGTTGGGCGTGTTGATAAGCTTGTCATCATAAGCACTAATGGCCTGATAAGCATGGTCATCGGACATGATAAAAACTATATTCGGTTTTTTTGAAATTTGTTCTTTTGCTTCCTGTTTACAGGAGGTAAATAATAAAAAAGATGCTCCAAAAATTAGATAAAGAAATGTGTACTTCATATTAGGTGTTAAAATGCTTTAAAAATGTAAAAATAGGGCTTTGTTTCAATAAATCCAGAAGTGTGGATCTATTTGTATTGGTTTAAAATTCCTTTAAAAGTGGTTAGTACCTCCTTTTGTTCTTTGGGATAGTTATCCGGTGAAAATGGATGTTCCTCCTCAATATCCTGAGCCAAATTATACAGTTCGCCAGTATCGTATAATTTCCATTGTTTATTCTGAACATATCTTTTGGGTTCAAACTTCCCCCAATTAGGGGCGTAATGACAAAATATCCAATCCCTTTTTTGGGAATTATTACCCAAAAGTTGTTGGTAGAAGCTAATGCCGTCCAATGGCACGGGCGAAGTTGGCGTAGTTCCCGATATGTCCATCAACGTAGGCAGAAAATCTGTAAAGTCTATTAGATTATTATTTATGCTTTTGGGGGCAATTTTCCCTTTCCAGTTTGCTATAAAGGGAACATGGGTTCCTGCATCCTTGGTATGGCCTTTGTCGCCTTTAATTGAAATACCGTTGAAGCTAGAGGTAACATCGCGGTCGGTTCCATTGTCCCCTACGAAGAGTATCAGTGTATTTTCACGAATGCCCAATTCTTCCGTTTTTTTGATTATTTCCCCTATTATCCTATCCATATACTCCACCATTTCACCAAAATAGGTAGGATCATTTATTTTCGACTTGGCGTCAAAGCCTTCAAATTCCTTATTGTTGGGAGTGGGCACAAAGGGGTCATGGGTCAATACCATAGGGTAGTAGACAAAAAACGGGGAGTCTTTGTGGTCTTCCATAAAGGAAGTGATATTCTTTAGAAAGACGTCGGGACCATATTGGCCCTGGTGAGTTATTGCCCCATTTTTCTTTGTACTCAGCAAGGGGTCTTTGTACCTAGATCCCAAATGATCAATTTGCCATAAACAATAGTCGTCAAATCCGGCTTTTTCAGGGGTTGTTCCAATTCGGTCACCAGCTAATTTTTGTTGATACGCATTTCCCAATAGCTGCCATTTTCCGGCGATATAAGTTTCGTAACCGGCTTCTTGCATATAATGCCCAAAGGTTTTTTCCCTTGGGTCCAGTAGACCAAAACCAATATAGTTTCGAAAGTTGTATTTGCCTGTCATAATCTGAACTCGAGAAGGGGTACACAGAGGGGTGGAATAGCAATGGTCAAATCGCATACCTTCATTGGCCAATTTGTCCAGGTTTGGAGTGGGATAACTACTGCCCCCATATGTGCCAATGGTCTCGTAGCCCAGATCATCGGCCATGATAAGAATTACATTCGGTTTTTTGACGGCAATCTGGTTTTTGCCATTCTTGCACGATACGATCAAAAAAGTGGAGACTAAAAGAATAAGATAAAATTGCAAGCGAAGCATAGTTGGTTTTTAGGTATGGAATTAGATCCTTTTGCCTTAATTTTCTCAGAAAATGTAGGTTGAGGTACTAGCAAATTTATAGTATTTGCCCGCCAATGGCAAGAAGCAGTAATGTATGGGTTCTTTTGGATTGTGGACATTGTGCTGACAAGCCCATTTGAAATCAATTTAAGGGAAAAGAGAATGCCGCATAAGAAGGTGCGGCATTCAAATAATATTTTGGTAAAAACCCTTTAGGATTTAATTTAAAGGGAGTTTACTGTTTTGCGTATGGCCACCAAATTGGTCAATAATTTTTCCAGATAATCCAAATGCAGCATATTGGCACCGTCGCTTTTGGCGCTTGCCGGGTCAAAATGGGTCTCCATAAAAATTCCGTCGGCCCTCGTAACAATACCGGCACGGGCAATGGTCTCTATCATATCCGGTCTTCCCCCGGTTACCCCTGAAGACTGATTGGGCTGTTGTAGGGAATGGGTAACGTCCAAGACTACCGGCGCATATTGCTTCATAGTTGGGATACCACGGAAATCCACGATCATATCCTGGTAGCCGAACATGGTGCCCCTGTCGGTCACCATCACCTGTTCATTGTTGGAATCCAAGACTTTTTGTACTGCGTGCTTCATGCTTTCAGGGCTCATAAATTGCCCCTTTTTTAGATTCACCACTTTTCCGGTCTCTGCCGCTGCTACCACCAAATCGGTCTGACGCACCAAAAAGGCCGGTATCTGCAATACATCTACATATTCTGCGGCCATATGGGCATCCGATATTTCATGTATGTCCGTAATAGTAGGAACCTTAAAGGTTTCGGAGACTTTTTTTAAAATTTTCAAGGCCTTTTCATCCCCTATGCCCGTAAAGGAATCTACCCTACTGCGGTTGGCCTTTTTAAAACTTCCCTTAAAAACATATGGGATATTAAGTTTATCGGTAATGGTAACCACCTTTTCCGCAATGCGCATCGCCATTTCTTCCCCTTCAATGGCACAGGGGCCACAGAGTAGGAAAAAGTTGTTGCTTTTGGTATGTTTAAGTTGAGGTATGAGTTCTAGATTCATCGATCTTAATTTTGGTGCAAAGATAGGAATTTGGAAGCAGCAAATTATTCATTGAGCATTCTTAAAGTGTTTTGGAAGTAGGTTAAAATTGTGATAATTCTAGTTTATAGAGGGGCTTGGATGATAACATAGTGGGATAATTGTTGTAAATTAAAGGGTTAATCAAAAAACAAGACATCATGGAAATTCAAAAATTACTTATTCCGGAATTGGAACACGAAGTAGCCCTTACAGAGAAGTTCTTAAGACGCATTCCTAAGGATAAATTGGACTGGCGCCCACATCCCAAATCCATGTCCATTAAGCAATTGGGGAGTCATTTGGCCGAACTGCCTAGTTGGGTGGTAGGTACCATGTCCCAAGATGAGATGATAATGGATGAATACAAACCTCCAATTAATGACAATGTGGATGAAATGATTAAAACCCTGAAATCGGCTGCAAAGGAAGCGGCAGATTCTCTAAAAGTAGCCAATAGTGAATACGATAAGAAATGGAAAATGATTCAAGGAGGAAAGACTGTGATGGAAATGCCCAAGTATCAAGTGCTAAGGGGGATGGTACTAAATCAATTTCCACATCATAGAGCCCAATTGGGCGTATGCCTTCGGTTGTTGAACGAGTCGGTTCCTGCTACCTATGGTCCTTCTGCAGATGAACAATAAATCAATATGGTGCAAAATTGGGTTTCAATATGGAGGGTCAATACTACTTTTCCGTATTTATAGAGCATTGGCCCAAGCTTTGTAAAACTACTTCAATATCAATAAGATAAGAAAAATTAGGCTTTTGTAGTTGGCGTAAAAAAAATGAGTATCTTTGCGCCCGCATTTAGGGTGCTTAGATGCGTTTAAAATCATATTATGGGAGTTACAAAAAACATAGCTATTATAGCCCACGTTGACCACGGTAAAACCACCTTGGTAGATAAAATAATGTATCACTGTCAATTATTTAGGGACAACCAGAATACTGGTGACCTAATTTTGGACAACAACGACTTGGAACGGGAAAGGGGTATTACAATTACCTCCAAGAACGTTTCCGTAGTTTACAAGGATACCAAGATCAATATTATAGATACCCCTGGTCACGCCGATTTTGGAGGTGAAGTAGAGCGTGTGTTGAACATGGCAGATGGCGTACTTTTGTTGGTGGATGCCTTTGAAGGCCCTATGCCGCAAACCCGTTTTGTACTCCAAAAGGCAATAGATCTAGGTCTTAAACCTTGTGTGGTTATCAATAAGGTAGACAAGGAAAACTGTACTCCGGAAGAGGTACATGAGAAAGTTTTTGACCTTATGTTCGAACTGGGTGCCGAAGAATGGCAATTGGATTTCCCAACTGTGTACGGTTCTGCAAAGAACAACTGGATGAGCGATGATTGGAAGAACCAAACAGAGAACATTGAGCCACTATTGGATATGGTAATTGAGCATATCCCAACTTTTGAGGCCAAGGAAGGAAATACACAGATGCTGATAACTTCATTGGATTATTCTTCCTTTACCGGAAGGATTGCCATTGGAAGGTTGCAAAGGGGAGCCTTAAAAGAAAATCAGCAAGTTTCTTTGATAAAAAGAAATGGTACTATTGTTAAATCCAAAATTAAAGAGCTTTATACCTTCGAAGGAATGGGCCGCCTAAAGGTTCCTGAGGTAGCCACCGGAGACATTTGTGCTTTGGTAGGTATCGAAGGATTCGAAATTGGTGATACCGTTGCCGATATTGAAAATCCTGAGCAATTGAAAACTATTGCGATTGATGAGCCTACCATGAGTATGTTGTTCACCATCAATGATAGTCCATTTTTTGGTAAGGATGGTAAATTTGTAACTTCAAGACATATCAACGACCGTCTAAAAAGGGAGTTGGAGAAGAATTTGGCCTTAAGGGTAAACGATACGGACAGTGCCGATAAGTTTTTGGTTTTTGGTCGTGGGGTACTGCATCTTTCTGTTTTGATCGAAACCATGAGAAGGGAAGGTTATGAATTGCAAATTGGACAACCACAGGTAATCATCAAGGAGATTGATGGGGTTAAATGTGAGCCAATTGAGCAATTGACCATAGATTTGCCGGAGGAGGTTTCTGGTAGGGCTGTGGAAATGGTATCTATCCGTAAAGGGGAAATGACCAGTATGGAAGCCAAAGGAAACAGAATGGTTTGTGAATTCTTAATTCCTTCAAGGGGAATTATAGGTCTTAGAAACCAATTGTTGACAGCTACTGCGGGTGAGGCCATTATGGCGCACCGCTTTTTGGAATACCAACCTATGAAAGGGGATATTCCTCAAAGACAAAATGGTTCTTTGGTATCCATGGAAACAGGAAAATCTATTCCTTACTCCATTGATAAATTACAGGATAGAGGTAAGTTTTTTGTTGATCCGGGAGAGGATATTTACGAAGGCCAGGTAATCGGGGAAAACTCTAGAGGAGACGATATGACCATCAATATTACCAAGACCAAAAAATTGTCGAACGTTCGTTCCTCAGGAGCCGATGACAAAGCCAAGATTGTTCCTGCCATTAAGTTCTCTTTGGAGGAAGCATTGGAATATATCCAGAAAGACGAGTATGTTGAGGTTACTCCTAAACATTTGCGTCTAAGAAAGATACATTTAACGGAAAATGATCGTAAGCGTAATAAAATAGCATAAATAGAAAAGTCCCCTTAGAGGGACTTTTTTTTGCTCTATACCATACTACGGGCCACCTTTTTAGGTGGCTTTTTGTTTGCCTCACTTTTGCTAGCTCAATTTTAAGTGTCAAGGCTTGGTAAAATCGGTCAATAAAATTCTCATTTTAACCTTTTGGATTAAGAATTCATTAAAATTTTGGCTTAGATTTTCCTACTTTCTGAATAATTTGAACTAAGCCTATTTTTCTTCACTTTGGATATGAATTTTAGCTATTTTAAAGTTGAATTACTACTTAATTCGGCCTAATCCAAATTAATAAAATATGCAACTAGAAGGAAAAAATGTACTCATCACTGGCGGTACTAGAGGAATCGGAAAATGTATGATAAAGGAATTGGTAAAAGGTGGTGTAAGCCATATTGCCGTAATAGCCCGCGACAAACAAAATTTAAAACAGTTATCCGAAGAATTCCAAGACGTTAAATTTATGCGCATTGCTGGCGATGTGGGAGACATAGAAGTTTTACGGGAGGCTGCTGCACGTATTGAGGACAAATGGGGGCATTTGGATATCTTGATCAACAATGCCGGTATAGTATCTGCAGGCCCTTTGGAGGATATACAGGACGAAGACCTTTATGATCAGGTAGCGGTAAATATTACTGCTGTGCTTTTACTTACTAAATATTGCATTCCGCTTTTAAAATCTTCCAAAGAAGCTGCAATTTTAAACATATCTTCTGGTTTGGGTCTGTTAGGTATGCCCTTTTATGCGGCTTATGGAAGCACTAAGGCTGCGGTACGCCAATTTTCAGATTCCATGCGAAGGGAACTTGCTCCATTCAATATAAGTGTTACCTGCTCCTTTCCAACCGCAACGGACACGGATATGATGGAGAAATTTAAAGGTAGGGTGATGGATTCTCCGGAATTTGTGGCCCAACGATCCATTGAAGGATTACTGAATAAGGAATTGTATGTAATTTTTGGAGGTGAGGACCGACTTAAAGAAAATGTCATGAATTTTGAAGCACCTGAAGAATTTGATAAAATGGTAGCACAGAATTATGAAGACCGAAAAAAAGCAAGTTTAGGCCATAAAGCCGTTTAATCCCAACGCTAGGACTAATAGTAAAATAGAATAATTCAATATGAAGTATACGATTATCTATGCAGTAATAATATGTACCGCTTTGTTGTCCTGTAAGGAGACCGCCAAACCAAATCAGGAAGTTG
>TARA_R110002074_G_scaffold16705_3_pt1 | contig 11785 bp, 21 predicted proteins | sample TARA_R110002074 | Tara Oceans TARA_R110002074 (sample SAMEA4397215) | marine metagenome | biome: Polar Biome; feature: [MIX] marine epipelagic wind mixed layer (ENVO:01000061); material: water (ENVO:00002006), including particulate matter (ENVO:01000060) such as... | depth 10-100 m
GCATTAGCAAAGGTTTGTTATTTACGAGATGTTCCATTCATCTCATTCAAGTATATTACTGATGGAGCAGATGAACAGGCTCACGAAGATTGGTATTCAAATCTTGCAGATGGTATTGTAGAATTTAAAGAACAAATATTAAAGGAATTAAAATGAAATGTTTAGTAACAGGTGGTGCTGGATTTGTAGGTACAAACCTAATCAAAAGATTAATAAAAGAAGGGTATGAGGTAGTATCAGTAGATAACTACTCAACAGGTAAAAAAGAGAATCACCAAAAAGGATGTCAATATTTTGATTATGATATATCAAGTGAACATACACTTGGTATTTATGTAGACCACGGAAGTTATCCATCGTGGAGAGAATTAGATTATGATATTATATTTCACGTTGGAGCATTAGCAAGAATTCAACCATCATTGGTAAATCCGATGAAAAACATTAAAAATAATGTTTTATCAACATTACATATGATTGAATTGGCTAGAAAGAATAATACTCCTGTCGTATATGCCGGTTCGAGTTCTAAACATCATGCACCCTATGGTAGTCCATATGCTTGGTCAAAATGGAGTGGTGAACAATTATGTCAATTATATAATGAATGTTATGATTTACCTACTGCGGTATGTAGATTTTACAATGTATACGGACCTCATCAGTTATTAGATGGGGATTACGCTACAGTTCTTGGTATATTTGAAAGACAATATGGCAACAATGAAACACTAACGATAACCTCTGATGGGGAACAAAGACGAGATTTCACTCATGTTGATGATATTGTAAGTGGTTTAATTAAGTGTGGTAGGTCTTTATTAATTCCAAATGAATACAACTCTAAAGTTAGTGGTGAAGAGTTTGAATTAGGTAGCGGTGTGAATTATTCAATTAACGAAGTTGCTGATATGTTCGGTAAAGATTATCCAAGAGAATACATACCAAAAAGAAAAGGTGAGTATGATAAAACACTCTGTACCGATGACAATGCTCATAGATTATTAGGATGGACTCCAAAAGAGAATTTAGAAGATTATGTTAAAGGATTTGTGAATAAAACAAAATGACCTACTATTTATTATTAGAAAATGACACCGAGAAGGATGTCTATTTTGACACAAATGTTTTAGGAGAAGAAAGTTTTGGAACGTTTTATACAGGACAAGGTATGGTAGCCTTGAACAACATAGTTAACCAGAAACCCGAATTACTCGAAACCATCAGAATTCTTGATGATTATAAGAAACCCTACACCCTTACGAAATTCTTTGATATTTTATCTAAATTAAAGGTAAAAAGTACTTGACATTGGTGTGCTTTTTTCGTAAGATCGTATATAGTGGAGAAATACAATGAAACAACATAATAGGTATTATGAAGAGTATGAAGAAGAACTTCATACTGAAACCACTCATAAATCTGTCAAACATACCAAGAAGAAAAAGACTTGGAAACAAATGGTTGAACAGAAAAACGATAAACCACAGAAGCAGTGGCAAAAAAAGAAAAGGAAGTCAGTAAATGAAGGGGATACTAAGTAGTCTTTTACTAATATTATTAATTGGTTGTTCAGATTCAACATCAGTATTTGAACCAACCGAGCCAGATGTAATACGGGTAGAACTTGATAATGGATTGAATACTGAATTTCCGTTATCAGAAGATGATAATGGATATCATCACATGACATTGGGTAATAGTTGGCAAACCATACAGAGAATTAGTGGAACAGCATACTATAATGATGTACCACTTGAGGTATTGAGAGTTCAATGGGAATCTGATTTAATGTGGTATCTTGGAGATACTTTGGGGTATATTATTAATAGAAACTTCAATGCTGATGGAATGTATGTATCAATAGATACTTCATACATCACAGGATTTAATGGAGCGGAAGTTCCTACAATTAATTGTTGTAGTTATAGTAATTCAGACGGAGAAGTAAATACAATGATAGCACCAGTCCAAAGTATGGTTGGTGATACAATGACAATTAGAATGTATTTTTTGAATAACAATTATGAAATGATTGAGGAGTTTATTCATATTGTTTTAGATTAGGAGAATAAATGTGAAATATGTGTTGGTGGACAATACTCAAGATGTTGTTTTATCAGTTGAACTTGCAAGTAATGTAGGTTTAACAGGTGCAAAAACTTATTTTGTCGGTGTGAAGAAAATAGAAGAAAAAGAATTTAATAAATTATGGAAAGTTTACACTAAAAAGGAATGGGATAATATTCAATATGCATATAAAAGACCACCATCGTCATCTCCTAACAGAGATTGGTGGAAAGACGAAAGTGCCTATTTAGATATAGAAAAATCATAAAAAGAGAAAAGTTATGAATGAACAAGATAAACTAACTCCCGAACAAGAGAAGGAGTTAATCATGTTATCGGCTGAAATAGAGGCCGATGCAATAGCAATGAGAATGGACTATGAAGAACATCCATCTCACGAAAGTGGTAGTGTTGTATATATTAATGAACAAAGTACACTATTAGAAGATGAGGACGAAAGGCTAGGGGATAAGGCTCTTGTTAGTAGTTCTCAGATACTTGCCAATGAGGTTAAAAAACAAAAAGAAAAGGAAGAAGAATGATAGATGTATTATGGGTTTTGGTAGGAATAATTATTGGTGCAACGGGTGGAATACTTGCTATTTCACTTATTAGTGCTAGTAAATTTGAAGATGGTGAACGAGAAATACAAGATTTAAGAATCCAACGAGAACTACTTAAAAAAGAAATATTTAGGTTGAGTAAACCAAATCGTGGTAAACCACAACCGAGAAAGAAAAGAAACTATAAACCAAGAAATTACCAACCCAAAGACAAAAGTAGGTAGTGAAAATTTAAGTTATATATATTTATATGTGAAAAACGTTATAGAAACGTTACTTAATACATAACTTAGTTTTAGGAGAAATAAAATGAGTGTAGCATCACAATTCGCTGCTTTACCTATGGAAAGTCTAATAGGTGGACCATTAAACGCGGCAGCAACAGCACAAGGAACATTAGCAAGTATAACTACCCAGTTTATCACAGACGTAGGATTACAAGCTGACTCAAAGGGTAATTTGAGTGCAAGAACGGTAGATTTTAAGTATGACAAACCATTTAAAATTGCAGCCGTTGAAGCCGTAGCTCACGTTCCCTTTAAAGCAGGAACACCAGCAGTAGCAGAAGTTCTCAATGCAGACGGTTCAGTCAAAACACCCGGATCCGCCGAGATTCCTGAGGTAACAGAAGTTAAAAAAGTTGATTTTAAAGCAGAGAGTTGGTCTAAAGTAAGTATGAATTTAGTAGTTCCACTATTGACGATAGTAAAAGCACCTAACCTACAAATTAAAGAGGTTAATGTTACTTTCGATATGGCAGTTAGTACTTCTGATTCTTCTGCCAATACTAATTCACAATCAGCTACAGTATCTGCAAGCTATAGAGGTTGGGGAGCTAAAGTTAAATTTTCTGGAACAGTATCAAATAAGAATGAATCACAGAGAAAATCTGACACGAGTGCTAAATACCATGTTGATGTAAAGGCATTAGATGAAGGAGCTCCTGAAGGTTTGATGAAAGTTCTTGATATATTGGGTGAAGCAATACAACCAGCAGTATAATAACAAACAGAGAGGTTTTACAATATGGCAGATTATGGTAAAGATACCACCAAAAATGCTCATACAGGATTTTTAGATGAATTGGTCGCCGGTATCCAAGACGCTGTAGTATCAGCTCAAAGGATGGCGGAGAAACAACACATTGAAATGATAGATTTATATTTCGATGATGATACCGGTGAACCACTCACTATGGATTTAGTTATACCATCTACACATCCAGATAGAGCAACTGAACAACTTAAAGTTCCACTAATATGTCTTACCCCATTATCGAGTATTAAAATAGACACATTAAAGATGAAATTAAAAGTGGGATTGGGTAAGTCTATGCATGGTGCCACAACGGGTATTGGTGGTCAAATACAACAAGCAGGAACATTACAGGCCCCACCAATGTCGGTAGATATGAATGAGACTAATCCCGATAGAATGGCAGAAGTAGAAATTACCTTTAAGGGGTCAGAACCACCCGAAGGTTTAATGAAAATCAATGACAATTTAGTAAAAGTTATAATTCCTAAAATATCAGAGGAGAAAACAGATGAGTAGATTATTTGGTGCACTCAAATCTATTAAAAATGCAGTAGAAGAAGTAGTACCTGGAGTAAAGGCAATAGACCTTGCACCTAAATTGGAGAACTTATTGGGTGATAAGATGAGTGATAATCCTATAGCAAAGGCATTAGATGAACACCCACTAATAGAAGGTTTGGTTGATAAAGTAGTAGATTTAGCACCCATAAATGATACAGAGAAGAAAATGGTTGAATCAGTATTGGGTATAGGCCCAGGTCAACTATCTTCTGAAACAGCGATAGTTGGTAAGGTGGTTGTAGACCAAAAGAAAGCCCAAGATAAGGCAGACACACATCTTGAATTACTTTCCTCAATGGCAGTAACTAATCAAAAAACAGTTAGTAAATTAGAAGATAGAATAGATGAGTTAGAAGAACAATTAAATCAAGTGATAGAACATTTAAATGCCACTCAAACCTCTTAATACAAAGGTAGTAACTCCACGAGTACAAAGACGCCGTAATACAGATGTTATGCACGGTGGTGATGGATTGCCAGATTGGATGCAATTTATTATAACATTAATGATGTTCGGGGCATTTTGTGGGATAATACTGTTATTATTTAGTAACCAGAAATTCCAATTAGATGAAAAATTCAGAGATTTACTCAATATCATAGTTGGTACTCTTTTGGCATCATTTGGTAAAGTAATAGATTTTTGGTTCAAACATAGTAATAAATCCCCACTTAAACCCAAATCAACCACGTGATAAATATTATAATAAATTTCATCAAGAATCTATTTATTAAAGGTGAAGGTAAAGAAGAGACATCAATGGAAGCTCTACATAACATGAGTATTCCAATGGATGTAGAATACTCTGAAACAGATGCCGCAGATTATTATACAGGAGATGATGTAGCAAAAGCATTAGGACACATGGATGAAGAAGGTAAATTTATCACAGAAACACAAAAGGAGATACAAGATATGCCAATATTAGATACATTCGAAGAAATAATTGATAAAGTAATCGAACATGAAGGTGGGTATGTAAACGACCCCGATGATCCAGGTGGAGAGACTAAGTATGGAATAGCTAAAAAGTCAAATCCCGATGTGGATATTAAAAACTTAACCATAGAAGAGGCAAAGAAGATTTATTGGGAAAAGTATTGGGTCCCTAATAAGGTGGATAAAGTACCATCTCAATTAAAATACATTTATTATGATATGTGTGTGAACATGGGTAGAAGTAATTCAGTCAAAGTATTACAAAGTGCAGCTAATCAGAAAGGTGCCAATATAGCCGTAGATGGTGGAATAGGACCAAATACATTGAAAGCTATAGATAACCTTGAATTAGAAAGAGCCCGAGCGTTCCGTGTGAAATACTACGCAGACTTATGTAGTGCAAAACCAACCTTATTAAAATATTATTATGGGTGGTTTAGGAGATCATTAGAAGTATAAGTAGTTTTTAATTTTTCTAAAGGGAGTTTATAATGACACGATCAAGAAAAGAGTATAAGACACCAATAGGTGCTGTACCAAAGATAGTTAATAACTTTAAACCAAAAACAGACAATCAAAAATTATTCCATACGAAGATAGGGGATTTTAACAATCAGTTAATTTTATGTCATGGAATAGCAGGAACAGGTAAAACATATGTTTCAATCTATAAGGCACTACAAGATATACTTAGACGAGGAACACCATATGATAAACTTATTATTATCAATCCAACGGTTGATGTGGGTAATGAGGATAAGTTAGGTTTTCTACCTGGTGAACTTCAATCAAAGATACAACAATATAACGAATCAACATTCACTATATTGGATAAAATCATTGGTAAGGCTAGGGCCGGTAAGATGATACAAGATGGCAAAATAGAGATTGGTGTGTTGAATTTCTTACGTGGTGTAAATCTTGAAAATTGTTATGTTATATTAGATGAAGCTCAAAATGTATCACCAATGCAAATAAAGACATTGATGACAAGAATATCAGAGAATTGTAAGATGATTATACAAGGTGATATGAGTCAATGTGATAAGTACAAAATGAATGGTATTACAGCATATGAAAAGAGTGGGTTCTATGACGCTTGGAATAGACTCAAAAACTTAGAGGGAGTTGACCACATGGCTTTCACACGAGATGATTGTGTTAGACATCCATTGGTTAAACGAATATTAAAAACTTACGAAGATGAACACGAAATTAAGTTGTAAAATTAATATATACTATATTTATATAGGAAAGTGAATAACATTTCACATCTACCAGAGAATGGGGAGCATACTTACTACGGATAATGTAGAACTTTGTGTTCTAAAGCAACATAAAACCCGCTCTACTCTGTTTTGATGTGACTGACACTTTAATATTTTAGTTAAATTTAATTGGTATGAAGTCATGGAGAATGATGTGAACGGTCAAGACAAAAGAGATTTAAATGTGATATTAGAAAGAATGGAACAATCGGATAGAGATCGTGAACAAATGCACACCGATATCAAGTTTATCAAAGAGAATATGTTCAATCCACACGAAGGACTATGGGCTGAAACAAAACTCAATAGTCAATTCAGAGTAGATACTAAAAAATGGCGTGGAGTAATAGGTGTAGGTTTCATAGGATTATTTATTAAACAAATATACGATTTACTTATATAGGAGAAGAATTATGTGTGAATGTGAAAATTGTCAAAATTGTAAGTGTGAAGAATGTGTGTGTGAGAATTGTACCTGTAAGACTTGTAACCACAAATAAAGATTTTTAATAACGCGTGTTGTAGGAGAATAATATGAAAAACATATTAAAACTCATCCTTTCAGGAATCATCTTCTTTGGAGCAGTACCTACGGTATCAGCTATGGACTATAGTGAAAGAGCTGGTATGTCAGAAGAGGTAAAGAAAAAGAAAAAAAGTAAGAAGAAGAAGATTGGAAAGAAAGGTAAAAAGAAGAAGAAAGGCTTCTTTAGTAAGTTTATTGGTTCTAAGTAGTTCCCTTGAATGTGATAAAAACCTCATCTTAATAGGTGGGGTTTTTTTTGTGCCTGTTATATTTATAATTGAACATAACTTTAAGGAGACGTATAATGCCATCAATCGGACACATAGATTATCTACTGGCAGTATCTGGTTCTTTTGAAATAACAAGACCATCCAATATACCACTACACACTTGGACATCATCTATGGGTGGGGATGTATTACAAGATGATATTAATTCAGGATATTGGGATAGAATAACACCTTATTTCACTTATCCTGGAAATCCATTTACACAATCAGTAATTCAAAATTGGTCAGATAAACTCGAACAAGGTGGTACAGATATGTCATCGAGTTTAAAATGGACGTAAATAGAATACTGGCGAAAAGTGAGGTTTTTTTGTGAATTTTATATTTATATACGAACAATTAAACACCATAATAATAAGGAGATAACAAATGGCATGTTCCTATACTAAACCTACGGAAATCCCACAAGACACTTGGGACAAAATAAATTGGATTTTCGATACGGGTTCAAATCATCCAGTGTTTCACGGACAGAATCCCGAAGGTACTGGAACTGAGTCCCACCCAATAGTTAAATCTATTACATATTACTTCACGGTTAAAGATGGAAGTGATGAAGTATGTTTCCCAACACAAGCACAATTAAACAGTTGGTCTTTCTTTCTATCATCTTCAGGAGTTGATATGGATGGGGGTTGTGTTGAGATGTTTAAAGATGACGCAACAGCATTAAGTACTAATGGTGGAAATGGAGTATACTACGCAAAAGCTTATGAAGCAGGTGCAGTAGAAACAACACTCGCTGGTTAAATCATTACCAACATTATAAAGAAGGGGAATATTAAACATTCCCTTTTTTTGTGCCTGTTATACTTATAAATAATATAATACACGGAGATTACATTGAAAAACGGTTATAGATATGTTAAATTTAATTCAAGTCATTATAATTTATCCAATACTAATATTGATGAAACTGATTATAATTATATATTTGATAAAGGAACAGAGTTTGTACCCTTTGGAGAATTAGATAGTTCAGTTTCAGTACCAACATTTTTTTATATAGATACTAAAGACCACGATTGTATTTTTAATCATACCTATATGACGATGATGGAAGAAATATTAGTTGGTGATTACTTTAAACCTGAAGTTAGAAAACAAATAGTTGATAGGTTGGTTAATGATAAGAATTATTATTTATTAATATACAATTATAACGATAGTGATGTGTTTATAGGTTATGAACCAATTCCAAACATACTTGGTTTATTTAATTCACAGCGAAATCTATGGGATACATTGAATATTCCATTTGATAAAATAAGATGGGTTGGTAATAATCTTGTCGTTGAAAAGGTTTTAAACTCAGATAACAATTATGTGAATTATAAATATAACTTTCATCCACCAGGACATGCATGGTCATCACTATCCGATTGTGATCCTAAAAACAATCCGACTTCGTGGAATATCTTTTTTCGGGATACAAATAGAGTTGGTTCGTTTGGTAATCATCCAGAACTTTTATTTGATCAGTTTTTAAAGAGTGATAAAAGGGAAAAACGATTTTTATGTTTGAATAGAGCCCCACGTCCACATAGGGTAGAATTGGTACTATTTTTAAAAAGTCTAAGTAATCAAAGTGAAAATTATTTTAGTTTGATAGGTGATTGTGAAATCTTTGGTAATCCAACGGATGAGTATGATATGGATTATATCAAAAAATTAAGACAAGAATCAACTTGGATAAAAGATGAATTTGAATATGGACTTGAGTATATATATAAAAATTCATATTTAAATCTAAATACAAGTGTTCATTCAACAAATTATTCAACTTATATAGATTCAAAGGTACTAAATCCAACAATGAACTACCAACCATTTTTATTCTATACATCACCATATGTATTACATAATTTGAAATTATTAGGATTTGAAACATATCCAGAATTGTTTGATGAGTCGTATGATGATATACTAATTACATCAGAACGATTTCGTATAGTTAAAGAGAATGTTTTAAAATATATGAAAATGCCAATAGATGAACTACATAAATTATATTGGAGTGTAGAAGAAAAATTAAAACATAATAATGATAGATATTGGAAACTATGTGATACTCATGAATTAGAGATACAAAATTGGTTCACACGATATTTAGGAGAGGTTGTGGATGGTATTTAATAGAATAATTGTATTTGGTTGTAGTTTCGCACAAGGTGATTGTATGGAGATTGAAGGAAAGAATCTTCCTCACCATACCTTTATCAGACAAACAAGTGCATCGTTATATCACGAAGTAATATATGAGACTCAAAGTGGTGGTTCGTCTGATAGGATGTATAGAAAGTTTTTTGATTGGATTGCCTCATGTAAGAACAACACATATCTTAGTAATACATTGATGGTATTTGGTTGGACAGGTAAAAGTAGATTTGAGTTTTATGATGATTTAGCCAGTAAATGGAGACATATCAGTATACCTGGAGGGAGAGAAGGACAGAGAGAATTTGACCAAGAGGAACATAACACTAACGATTTTCATCCAGAACATCGTAAATTGTTTTATAATCACTTAGACTCCACATATAGATTTATGAATCTAAAAGAAAAAGAAAAGGATGTTGAGAGAAAAATTTTTTCGGTTGAAAGTGTATGTAAACAGATGAATATACCTTATGTGATGTTCGATAGTCTTGATAATACAAACTTAGACTTATTGGATAAAACTCATTGGATAAATTGGGATGGTAAGTTTGGTTCATGGGATGATATGAATGAGAGTAATTCAGAATTATATAGAGGGTATGATGATTCACATCCAAGTAAAGAATCACATAAAGAATGGGGTAGGCTGTTAGATTTGAAAGTAAAAGAGTTGTATTAAAAAAGATAGGTAAGGGAATACGCGTATCACTCATTACATTAATATATACGGTTATTTCAGAAGTTTTATATATATATTATTAAGAAGAAAATCAAACACCAAAAAATACGCATAACGAGGAATACGCATGACACCATTGGTGTTTGATAGTTGTCATCGACCTTATGTGAAAGGGAGAGACCTCTCGTATCAAAGATACTCAAGGTAGCTCATCCTCATTTCACAATCGGTCTAATTGGAATGATTTTCCAAAGGAAAATAAGTGTATGTTTAGAAGATTAGTAGTTGCAATATTAAGAATTATGATAAGTGGATTGAAATTCATATGTAATATGTTGAGTTTAGGTGTGAGTTGGGCTAGTGGGAAGAAATTACCTTTGTTTGGAATTCTTAGTGAGGGTGAGGAAAGTATTAAAAGAAGCCATTATGTAGTGGATAATCATAATCATAGTGATGCGATGGATTTGCTTCAAGATGAGGATGAGTATGAGAGTCCAATTAAGTGGTAATGATTAAGTTCAAGTGATGAATTTGCTCAATGTTGCGCCATTATATTGGGATAAATCGGAGTATTGTGTGGTTTATCTTCGATAAACAAAGTGGTGATATGTGAAGTGGGAGAGATAAGTGTTTAATAAAGTGGAATCCTCACGGATTCGAAATCAACTCATTATAATGATTCAAATGATTGTGGCCGTGTTGTTGGGATTGGAAGTGAGTATTCCACCCAACCCATATAAGATGTGGTTAATCATATCGATGGTTATATTGATTTGTCTTAAACACGACATCCCAAATAAAATATCAAATCGATTGTTCAAATGGAAATGATTTTCCAAAGGAAAATAAGGGTGAATGATTTACGAGGTAAATGATGAAATGAAAGAGAATGAAATATTTAAATTAAAACAAGAATTGAGAGAGGTAAAAGATTTAGTTCAAGAGGTATTGAGACGATTCGGTGAATTGGAATTTAGAGGGTTGATAAAGTATGGTCAACCCAATAACATTTCAAAACAAGAAGTGAGTTTTGATGTTAAGTTGAGTAGATTACATAAAGGTAAATTAGTTAGAGAGGTAGTGATGGAAGAGAAAAAGAGTTGGGACAAGTTGAAGGAAATAAAATTGGACATTCCAAAGTCATCCAATTCAAATAGAAAAGTAAAGGCGAATGATTATTTTCAAAATGTAGAAAAAAAGGAAAGAGAGAAAAGAGGAGAGAATGAGAAAGAGGATATGGTAAAGGAATTTCAGTTAACAAGGATAGATGAATTGGAATGGTTAAATTTATTAAAAGAAATAAGAACAGGAATGGATGCATTTCAAAATGGTAATTTCAAATTAGAAACAACAAGAGAACAAATAAGTTCGGTAATCTTGAATAGAGTAAAAAAATGGTTAAAAAATAAGGAATTATAAGTGATAGAAATGATTATAATGTTATTCAGTATTATAATGATACAATGTGGTTTATTATAATGATAGAGGAGTAGAGAATGGAGTGGTTGTTAGTGTTGTGGTTTATCATTAGTTGTATTGTTTCAATATACAATGAGGCATTCTGAATCCTCTGAATGGGATGTGAGTGGGGGGAATTAACGGCGTAATTCCCAAATAACACCAATGGTTTATCTTCGATAAACGAATTGAATGAACACCATTTATTACAAGTGGTGTTTTTTTGTGCCTA
>TARA_R110002074_G_scaffold195878_3_pt1 | contig 11765 bp, 13 predicted proteins | sample TARA_R110002074 | Tara Oceans TARA_R110002074 (sample SAMEA4397215) | marine metagenome | biome: Polar Biome; feature: [MIX] marine epipelagic wind mixed layer (ENVO:01000061); material: water (ENVO:00002006), including particulate matter (ENVO:01000060) such as... | depth 10-100 m
GGTAAGATACAGGCAATGCACGCTGAAAGGATTGATATAGTAGACAGAGCTATTTATAAGATGATGGGGAAAGAATAACCCCACCGAAGTGGGGCTTAGTTTCAATCAAGAAGTGCAATCAATCTCCAACGTTGAAAAGCCATAATAGGAGTTGTACCGTCCACAACTATATAACCTTCATTAAGATTAAAGCCTCTGCACAACCAGACTCCTTCGTTGTATGTTATACGTGGTTTCTACAATCAACTAAGCCTTTTTGAGTTTTACGAGACTTTTTAAAAATTTTCAGAGATAGTTTCCAAAACAGGTTGAAGTTTATGGCAGATGGCTCTCACAACAGGAACACACACACTATTCCCAAACTGCTTGTATGCTTGAACATCACTTACAACGATTTTATAGCTATCTGGAAATCCTTGTAACCTTGCAGCCTCTCTTGGTATTATCTTCCTTGGGTTTTTATTATTACCTTGGTTAACTAATATCTCCGAACCATCTTTATAGTACCTAGCTGATATTGTGTTTGTGTGGGTGGATTCTTGGTTAACCAGACTATAACCAAAACCATTGCCTTTTGTTTTATGCTCTCGTTTCCTTCTCTGATGACCTTCCCAAAGGCGATCAGAAATCGTGTATTTTTCCGGCACTTCAGTTTCTAAAATATCACCAACTTTTGTTTTTTGCATTGTAGGTTTGGGGAAATTAAAACTAGTCCCATCCTTTAGAGCTACTATATAGATTCTCTCTCGATTTTGAGGGATACCAAAATCTTTAGCCGCAAGAATTTGGCTAGTAACTTTATAGCCTAAGCTCTCCAAAGTTTCTTGCATAACTCGATAAGTTTTCCCTTTGTCATGCGTTTTTAGTCTTTTTACATTCTCCAAAAGAACCACGCTTGGCTGATGGTGCTCAATAATTTTAGCTATGTAGAAAAATAATGTGCCTCGAGTATCACCAAATCCTTTCTGCAAGCCTGCTTGGGAAAAGGGTTGGCAAGGAAACCCAGCCAATAACAAGTCAAATTTGGGAATTTCATTTGGCTCTATCAACGTAATGTCACCATTTGGCTCTTCACCAAAATTAGCCTGATAAGTTTGTCTTGCAAATTTATCAATCTCTGATGAAAAAACACATTCTCCACCAATTTCATCAAATGGTAACCGGATACCGCCAATACCAGCGAATAAATCAATAAACTTAAAGCTCCCGTTTGCTGATGGTTTTAACTCCAACCCACCAAAGACTTGATTAAAAAAATCCAAACGATCGGTAAACACCCCTTCACTCTCCAAGCGAGCAATAACTTCTTTTTTCAAGTTGTCAGCAGACGCTAATTCTTTTCTACAAAATAATTGACTATCTGTAGCAATGGCATGCAGCCATTGATCAATTAAGGCTTCAACTTCGCTGTCTTGTGGTACATGAGGAATGGCTAAAGACTTCAGAAGTACTTCTGCTTTTTGGATGGTATTAGATTTATTCATCATCTTTCCCTTACTTGAATTAAAATTGGCATTCTTGATTTGCGAGGCTTGATGAATCCCCAGTAATGAATTATCTCGTCAACCGTAAATTGGTATGCCATTTCTACTTTTGTTGTTGACCACAATCTAGCGCTTAAGTAAGTTACAGCTCCACCCTCCCAGCGTTTCTTGACGATGTATTTATTCACGTTCTCTCTCCTTTTATAAAAACGACACAGTGTCTGCTTTGTACCAACGACGCGCCTGTACACCGTCCTTTCTAGTGATCTTACATTCGTAACCTAAGTCTTTGAGTATGCGACCTAGATGCTGCGACTTCATGCCTTCAACCATCAGTTGTACTTCTTCCATCCTTTTACCGTTAAGGTCAAGTTGTGCAAGCTTCGTAGTAGCATCACATACGCGTGGTTCGACAAAATCCCTTTTATACCAACGACGTGATTGTACATCCTCATCCATCCTAATAATACGGGACTCGTACCCCAATTCACGCAATATCATCCCCAGTTTCTGAGGGGTAGTGGGTGCATTAGACAGTGTCATGATTTCAGATAGTGATTTACCCTCTACCGAGGTCCACTTGACAAAATCTTTCACACCGTTGAACAGATTCTCATGGTCCAATGTGATCTGACCTTCCTTGAACCAAAGTCTTCGCTGTTTACCACCGATGTAGGATAACCTCGGTTCGTACCCTGCTTCCCTCATTGCAAACGCCACCATCTGTGTCCCCTTGATAGTTTCCTGCGATGCGTCACCCACCAAGTCCATTATCTCACGTGTACTTTTGCCATTGAGGTTCTTATAAGCTATGTAAGTAGAGACCGTTGCATACTGAGGGTTAGTACGGTAACAGTAAACACCCTCGAACCCTTTATCTTTGCGTAGTAGTCTTACGGCGTATTCTTCCGACACAACAGCTCTTATCAGTATACACTGCCACTCTTCTAAATCGTCGTAGTTGTCTATGTTCAACTCGTACTTTTCGTTGAGTTCGAGTACACGGGTGAACAGGTCTACCTTTTCCATGTTCAATTCCATAGCGAGTTTCTTTATGTTTCGTACCTTTTTCATATCTATTTACCTTGTTGGTTTAAACACATAGTGATATTACCATCGACGAGTTACACAGTCAATACGTAACTTAGTGTTATACATAAGTGAAGATGTTTCTTAAGGTCAGCTTTATGTTACTCTCTGTGACATCATTTGACCCATCCTAACCCTCAGGGGTACTCTTTCGTTATCAAGGTCTATGTAACCTCCGTTGAAGCCTTATCAGTGCTGGTCGCACACCACAAGTGTCATTGTTATGTATGTCAAGTGTATGACACGTTATAGACGGATGAAAGGAGGAAACCGTCAGAGTGATTAAACCTTATAATTCAATAATATATAGACAATTTACTACCTAAAACTGATGGTACTGACAAATCGGCGGTGTTTTGGAGAAGTTCAGATTTTCAAAATGCATACATGTCCATTTTCTCAAACCGAGATAGTAGTATTCCAAAAACGTGTCATGAATTACCTGTCAACAACCCATATCCTCCGTATAGACTCGGTGGTTACGGTTCCTTCACGTTATCCTGCTATCTACAGGTGGTGGGTGTAACACAGCCTTGGGCTCAGGGTCAGAGTAACTGTGCGTAACGATAGGCGTATATCCCCGTAACACTCGTTCTTGTTGTCCTGTTTCTCTGCTTAGCGTATCCTGATAACAATGGGACAATAACGAGTTTGGATTATGAAACGAATCAAATTACATGACATGGTGGGGCTGCCAGCCAAAGAAGCCGCATTTGTCGTAGAGTATATAAAAGACTTTGCACCACGTAGGGCAGCAGAAGCTGTAGGCTACGCGGCTGATTATGGATACAAGTTACTGGATAAACCTGACATCTCTTTAACGATTGAACGCATTCTACAAGAACGCCTCGAAGTGAACATGATAGACACTGACTGGTTGTTGTTCGAGATGATAGACAATCATATGATAGCAAGGCATCAAGGTAACATAAACGCAAGTAACACTGCTTTATCTATGGTAGGTAAGCACAAGCGTGTTGATGCATTCGCAGCGGACAAGATAAAGGTTAGTACTGATGCTGATGTTATGGATCGTCTAGTGGCTGCACGGAAGCGCATAGCAGATAATTCAGAAGATGAAAATGATGACATTTCATTTATGTGATGCTACTCTCATTTTAAACATGGTTGTATCCTTCGTACCAATCTAGGTTAGAACGGCCCGTCACCCTGCTATACCCTAGGAAGGATACAACCACTCTTATACCTTGGCGGGGATAATACTTGGTGACACATGTCTGATACTGATATCCAGTTAGCTGAGGAAATAGGGCAGTTCTACGATGACCCGCTCGGCTTTGTTATGTTTGCATTTCCGTGGGATGAACCTGGCACAGCATTACAAGGGTTCGACGGTCCCGATGAATGGCAGCGTGAACTACTAACCGAGATAGGTAACCAAGTTAAAGAGCGTAAGTTCGATGGTATTGATGCAGTCGACCCGATACAGATTGCTGTTGCATCAGGTCACGGTATCGGCAAGAGCGCGTTTACCGCAATGCTCATCATGTGGATTATGTCCACAAGGCCACACTGTAAAGGTGTTGTCACGGCTAACACTGGTGAACAGCTCAAGACTAAAACAATGTCCGAGTTGGCTAAGTGGCACAACATGTGTATCACTGGTCACTGGTTCGAAATGAATGCTATGTCCATCTCCCACCGTGCTTACAATAAGTCATGGCGTTGTGATGCACAGACATCACGTGAAGAGAACTCAGAGTCATTCGCAGGATTACACGCTGCCAGCTCTACACCGTTCTACATATTTGATGAAGCATCAGCAATACCAGAGAAGATATATGAAGTTTCCAAAGGTGGTCTAACCGATGGTGAACCTATGCATATCTGTTTTGGTAACCCTACTCGTAATAATGGCTCATTCTATGATTGCTTCCGTAAAAACAGTCACCGTTGGATAACACGTAGTATTGACTCACGTACAGCGAAGATGACGAACAAGCGACTTATCAAAACATGGATAGATGACTTTGGGGAAGATAGTGATTTCGTGCGTGTTCGTGTACGTGGAGTATTCCCGCGTGGCGGTGACATGCAGTTCATACCATCTGACGTTGTGTACGATGCAATGCGTAGAGGTTCAGGTGCGTACTTAGGTGATGACCCTTTGATATGTGGTATAGACGTTGCACGTGGTGGCGATGATAACTGTATGATTCAATTCAGACGTGGCAAAGATGCTAAGTCAGAAAAGGTATATAAGATATCGGGTGAAAAGTCTCGTGATAGCATGAAGCTTGTATCTCTGCTTACCATGATACTAGATAGACATAAGCCAGACGTATCATTCCTAGATGCTACTGGACTAGGTGGGCCCGTTGGGGATAGGTTACGTCAGCTGGGTTATCATGTTATCGATGTACACTTTGGTGGTAATGCTATCAATGATAAACTATATAAGATGCGCACAGCGGAGATGGGTGCGAAGTGTAGACAGTGGTTGCTTGATGGTGGTGCTATAACAAACGACTCTCAACTTGAGCTAGAACTTACATCACGTGAGTTCGGTCACAATGACAAAGACCAACTTGTTCTAGAGCGTAAGAAAGATTTGAAGAAACGTATTGGTGTATCACCAGATTGGGCAGATGCGCTATACCTTACGTTTGCTCAAGAAGTACCTAAACGTGAAGTGTCGCGTGGACATCTCGATCATAACCCTTATGGCCGTGAACAGGGCAGGAAAGATTATAATCCACTCGATAGCATGGACTCTGATGAGTACTTATAGACATACTTGTGCAGTGTTGCTATTATCACAAGAGTGTGAGTTATGTCACAAAATCAACAAGAGGTTATAACTATGTGTGCAGGACCATTAAGACCAAAGGCACCAGCGCCACCACCACCACCAGAGAAACTACCAGAAGCAGCAGTAGCACCAGAAACACCTACACAAGCAGGTGGAGGCAGTCAGGCTGCAAGTGACCAATCTAGACGCCGTAGAGCACAAGGTCAATCTGCTCGTAGTACTATTCTAACTGGTTCACGTGGTGTGCAAGATGGTGCAGGTACAGCAACTAAAACATTACTAGGACAGTAATCCATGGCAACTACGGTAGCTAATCTCAGTACAACCGCTTATGTAAAAGTGAACAGTGAGAAACATAGTGTATTGCTACAATCACTAAGGGACACTGTGCGTATAGTATTTTCAGATGCGCAACCCACTACCGCTAACTCAGTGTTCCATACACTCGACGGTAGTGATAGACCTTTGCAGTTGACTGACCTTGATACTGATGTCTGGGCACTAGCTACGACGGATAGGACAAGTTTAGTTATAACTGAGTTTCAGCTACAAACAATACATATGTATCCTCCTATCGTTGACTTGCAAACAGGTTACTTCGCAGAATTAGAACCTGATTACGCGTGTGGTGAAGTTATACACGTTGATGCTGCTGACTCTGCCAGAACAGTTTGGTCGTTTGCAGATAATGCTATTTCACCAAGGTCTGATAGGAAAGTGTTTCCCACAACTGGTGGTGACTTCTTCATTGCTTCAGATAATGCAGCGGACACTAGTATTGAGTTCACGTGCACTTGCATCGCAGCTAATGGGGATGCTTTAACACTGGTTGCTACAACGGATGCTACTGACGGGAGAACACCAGTTCAGTTTGGTTCAGGTTTAGATATTAACTTCGTATTCCAGTCTGGTACTAATCAGACCTGTGCTGGCGAAGTATACTTCACTAACTTGAATGACTTCACACTTGGTGAACCTAACACAGTAACAAGTGTCTTGGCGCACGTACCGCTCACCGTATCAGGACAGGGTTTCGGGGTTTCGCCTCAAGCATTAGTTAGAGTGCCTAACAACAAAGAAATCATCATAAAAGAGTTTTTTATAAGCGTGTCACGCGTTAGCGGGGCGGCGGGGTCTGCCATCGTACACTGTAAAGTCACTCGACCTAACGGATCGGAGATAGTAGCACGAGAATGGCACATGCAGACAGGTACTGTATTAGTTCCTGCCACTAGCATGGTGTTCGGTGCTGGTACAATAATCGAAATGGTGCTGGAAGATGTTTCTGACACTAATACTAACTGTGGAATTGAAATGCATTTCACGTTCAGAGAGGTTTAATAATGCCTACTATCAAGAGTTATAACAAAAGACTAGAGGCGTTACGCAGTGAACGTTCATCGTTCTTACCTCTATATCGTGAACTATCAGACTACCACTTAGCACATCGCGGTCGGTTCCTGACGTCTGACAGAAACAAAGGTCACAAGCGTAACACTAAACAGATCAACAATACCTCGCGTATGTCTGCTCGTACATTAGCAGCAGGTATGATGTCAGGTATCACTTCACCTGCTAGACCGTGGTTCAGGTTATCTACCGGTGATACCGGATTAGACGATGCACAAGCAGTGAAAGAATGGCTACATCAGGTGCAACGTATCATGTATAAAGTGTTCTCACATTCGAACACCTACAATACCTTACATCAAATTTACTCTGAGTTAGGTGTATTCGGTACTGCCGCTATGGGTGTCTTCCACGATTTCGATGATGTTATCTGGTGTAAACCTTATACCGTTGGCAGCTACATGATCGGTTTAAGTGATAAAGATGTAAGTGATTCATTCTATCGTGAGTATGAGCGTACAGTAGGTCAATGTGTAAAACAGTTCGGAATCGAGAATGTCAGCGATCACGTTAAACACCAATGGGAAAAAGGCAACAGTGAAGCATGGGTTAAGATAGTACATGTCGTAGAACCCAATGATGACCGTGACGGTGCTAGTCCGTTGGCGAAAGATAAAGCGTGGCGTAGTGTATATTATGAAGCTAATTCTGGTGCACGCAATGGCCAAGAAAAGTTCTTACGTGAATCAGGATTCGATGAATTCCCATTCCTTACTCCACGTTGGGACGTTACAGCGGAAGATGTCTACGCGACAGATTGTCCTGGTATTACTGCACTAGGTGATACTAAAGCATTACAACTTGCCGAGAAGCGTTCGTACCAAGCAATAGATAAAATAGTCAAACCACCACTGCAAGGCCCTAGCTCGTTACGTAACAAACTCAGTAATGGTAGTGTTTCCGCTGATGATATCATATGGGTCGAAGATGTCAGCAACGGGTTACGTTCTATATATGATTTCCGTCCTGATATGAATGCTATTGAAGCGAAGATAGACCAAAATGAGCAACGTGTTAGACGTGCATTCTATGAAGACTTATTCTTGATGCTTGCACAAACTGATCGTCGTCAAATCACAGCGCGTGAAGTGGCGGAGAAGCATGAAGAGAAACTGCTAATGCTAGGTCCAGTTCTAGAGAGACTACATACAGAGCTGCTCGATCCTCTCATTGACCGTACATTCAACATATTACAAGGTGCGGGAGTACTACCAGTACCACCACCAGAATTGCAAGGTAAAGATTTAAACATTGAATATGTATCAGTGTTGGCACAGGCTCAACGTATTGTAGCCACTGGTGCAGTTGATAGACTAGTTGGATTCGTTGGACAAGTCGCGGGTATCTACCCAGAAGCACGTCATAAAATTGATATCACTCGTGCAGTTGATGAGTATGCAGAATCACTTGGTGTTGACCCTTCAATAGTTCGTAGTGACGATGAAGTCGCAGCGATGACACAAGCTGAAGCACAACAAGCACAACAAGCGCAAGCAATGGCAGCAGCACAACAAACCGCTGAGACAGCAAAAACTGCTTCAGAAACAGAGGTTAGTGAGAACAACGCACTCGGTGCGGTGATGCGTAGAGCAGGATTATCATGATGAATAACGAAGAAAAAAACGTTGAACAAGCAAGAGACTTGGAGTTATTCACAATTCGCGGTATACTAAAAAGCGAACAAGGTAGACATTTCTTGTGGAGATGTCTAGAAAACTGCTATACTTTTGATAATATATTTGAAGCAGATCACAATAAACACATTTACAAGTCAGGTTCACGTAGACATGGATTGTGGTTAGATTCGGAAATAAGAGAAGCAGATTCAGATTTGTACTACAAGATGTTAAAGGAAAACAGGTGACTATATGAGTATTAAAGATTTATTCAAGGTATACCAAGAAGAGGCGGAAGCAGCAAGTGCACCCTCTACATCTGGTGTTGAAACAGAATCAAGTGATGTAGCGAACACAAACTCGCTGCTTACTACAGAGAATTCAGAAGCTGAAACTAGTCAAGAGACTAACGAAGCAACTGAAGCAGTAGACAGTACCGATGGTGCTGATGCTGAACAAACTGGTGAAGGTAGCCAGACGGCCCCTGAAACCTATGCCGACTTTGTTATGCCCGAGGGTATCGAAGTGGATGCGGAGTTACTTAATCAAGCTGCACCTGTATTTAAGGAGTTAGGCTTAACACAAGAACAAGCGCAGAAACTTGTCGATATCCAAGCAAAACAGGTTGAGGCAGGTAGGCAGAGCCAGGTTGATGCTTTCAATCAGTTGATGAACGACTGGTCGGAACAATCGAAAAATGACAAGGAGTTCGGTGGAGACAGTTTCAATGAGAACGTCAAGATCGCACAAACTGCCGTTAATAAGTTCGGAACACCAGAACTGAAGCAACTGCTGGAAGAGCACGGTGTGGGTAACCACCCTGAAGTCATCCGGTTTATGTATAAAGTGGGTAAGTTAACACAGGAAGATGTACCTGGTAATACTGGACAACAGTTGTCACCAGCAATGGATCGAGTGTCAGCGCTATACCCAAATGACAGAACTGCCTAATAACTCACGAGGTGAATAATGGCTACTTTAGGAAACAGCTTCGTCGACTTAATCGACATCTACAAACAGCAAGACGGTCGCGGTAGTTTCGTACCTGTAATCGAAATGCTAATGGAAATGAACCCTATACTAGAAGACGCGATTGCCGTTGAATGTAACAAAGGTTCTACTCATCTTCACACTGTACGTACTGGTTTACCTTCAGTTGCATGGGGTAAATTGTACCAAGGTATCCCTAACAGCAAAGGGCGTACCGCGCAAGTAGAAGATACAACTGGTTTTGTTGAAGGTCTAAGCACCGTTGACAAACGTTTACTAGAATTATCTACCAATGAAGGCGCGGTTCGTCTTTCTGAAGCACAGGCGTTTTTAGAGTCTATGGCACAGGAAGTAGCAACCAAGATGTTCTATGGTGATACTGCTTCAGATCCAGAAGAGTTCATGGGGTTAGCTCCTCGCTTTAACTCTCTATCTGCATCTAACGGTAATCAGATTATTGATGCTGGCGGTACTGGTTCTGACAACACTTCAATCTGGTTTGTTACTTGGGGTGATAACCAATGTAACCTACTTTACCCTAAAGGTACTTCAGCGGGTGTTCAACGCGAAGACATGGGTGACCAGCGTGTTCTAGATGGTAGTGGTAATGCTTACTACGCTAAAGAAGAAAAATTCTCTTGGCATGTAGGTATGGCTGTGAAAGATTGGCGCTATGTTTCTCGCATTGCTAACGTTGATGTGAGTCTCATGGAAGCCGGGTCAGTAGCATTATACGACTTCATGCGTAAAGCATATTACCAGTTACAGAACCGTCGCGTCGCTGGTGGTAAGATAGCTATCTACTGTAACCGTGATGTTCTAGAATCGCTTGACGCTCTAGCAACTAACGCTGGTGCATCTGATAACTTTGTTCGTTTGAAGCCGATGGAAATCGAAGGTAAAGAAGTAATGACTTACCGTGGTATCCCAATCCGTGAAGTCGATGCACTTCTTAACAACGAAGCACGAGTGGTTTAACAACCACTTACTTATAACTTGATTTAGGAGTTTAAATCATGATTTTTTCAGCACAGCAATTGTTCTCCGATGACCAAGCTATCACTGCTTCAGCGGATTCTACAAATGTGATAGACTTAGGCGTAGCTGGTACACCGTTTGATGCAGCAGCAGCGCTTAACCAAGACATCGGTAAAGGTAGTAAAATACCTTTCTTGGTGCAAGTAACTGAAGCTTTTGACAACTTGACTTCACTAGAAATCAAAGTGTCCATCGGCGCAACTACTGCACTAGGTACTACTGTAATCAGTCAGACTATATTACTAGCTGATTTAACAGTGGGTAAACAGATCGCTATCGAAGTTCTACCAAACGATATCACCGCACGTTACTTAGGTGTAGAGTATGTCGTAACTGGTACTGCACCTACTGTAGGTAAAGTAACTGCGGGTATTACTATGGGCAATCAAACTAACATCACTGGTGCTTAATCAGTAGTTAGTCAGAGTGGGGGTTCGCCCCCATTTTATGTAAAAGGAGTGACAGCATGCCTAGTTACAAAGTAAAAGAAAAAGGGTTTTTTGCTGGTAAGATTTACGATCCAGAAGGTAAGAGACCAGTGCTTCATACTGACGAAGAATTGAAACCTGTACCTAAGTGGCTTGAACCAATTCAAAGTGAAACACCAGCACAGGCTAAGAAGCGTAAAGCGTCTGAATCCAAAGCGAACAAAGCAGCCGCTGAAAAAGTAGTCGCTGATAAGCAAGATATTGCTGAAGCGTCATTCATGGGTAGCGGCGAATCATCAAACGTAGAAACACTTTAATATAAACAGAGGTTAATACTATGTCTTCCGAGGTTGAAATCTGTAACATGGCTCTTAGTCAAATTCGCGCGGGTAGCATTAACTCTCTGACTGAATCGAGTTCGTTAGCACAGTACTGCCGTCTGTGGTATCCGATATCAAGAGATAGATGTCTACGTGAACCGTGGCAGTTTAACCGTACGATACGTCCCTTAGCAGTATCAACCACTGAAATATTTAATTGGGCATATTCTTATTCTTACCCTATTGATTGCTTGAAGATTCACAGGATGGTAGGTTCGTTCGAAGAGATACCCACCGGTGCGTCTGATGTGGCGTCGAGGTTACTCGATTCCCAACTGAGGTCTTTGAAAGACCAAAGGAGGCAGATACCCTACGAAGTGTTTAACTTCGACAATGCTAAGCTGATTGGTTCAGACCAGAAAGAGTTACGTATCGATTTTGCCAAAAAGATAACAGATCCTAATTTAATGAGTGATGACTTCATCATTGCGTTGGCTTACCTATTAACGTCGCAGCTGGCTATACCAGTAGTTGGTGCCGAACTGGGTAGAGCTCTACGAGGTGAATCGTTATCACTATACAAAGAACATTTAGCAGCAGCGTTAGCTAATGACCTC
>TARA_R110002074_G_scaffold29228_7_pt1 | contig 11765 bp, 10 predicted proteins | sample TARA_R110002074 | Tara Oceans TARA_R110002074 (sample SAMEA4397215) | marine metagenome | biome: Polar Biome; feature: [MIX] marine epipelagic wind mixed layer (ENVO:01000061); material: water (ENVO:00002006), including particulate matter (ENVO:01000060) such as... | depth 10-100 m
TCCCGGCTTTGCCGCTGATGCGATCATTCCGGCCATCGAACGGCTGGTGCTGGCCTATCTTGACCTGCGATCAGAGCAGTCAGAGACATTCCTGCAAACCTACAAGCGTCTTGGCCTCGCGCCGTTCAAAGTGGCCCTCTATCCCGAAGTCCAGGATCAGAAAGACCGGGCAGATGCCGCTTGATCATCCTGATTTTCACCGCATTTCAAATGCCACTGCACAAGGCCCTGCCTCAAACCCGGCATTGGTAGAAAAGGTGGCCGCGCTCAACATCGCCCTGCGCCATCATAGCGCCACAGACGTGTTGCGCGCCGCCATCGGCGAGGTCCCAAACCTCGCATTGGTGTCGAGTTTTGGCGCGGAATCGGTGGCTTTGCTGCACTTGGCTTCAATGGTGGAACGCGATTTGCCGGTACTTTTTATCGATACTGAGATGCTGTTCACCGAAACCTTGGTCTATCAGCACGAACTGACCGAACGGTTGGGCTTGCGTAACATCACCATTCTGCGGGCGGCTGATATCGTTGCGCGTGATCCAGACGGCACCCTGTATCAAACCCACCCTGACGCTTGCTGCGCCCTGCGCAAGACGGGGCCATTAAATGCAGCACTCAGCGGCTTTGACGGATGGATCACCGGGCGCAAACGCTTTCAGTCCGGCATCCGTTCAGCGTTAGAGTTTTTCGAGGTCGAAGCGGGCACCGACACAGCCCCGGCCCGGATCAAGGTCAATCCGCTGGCGTTCTGGAACGCGGGTGACGTGAACGAGTACATCACCGAAAACCGCCTGCCACGGCATCCGCTGGTGGCGCGCGGTTTTCCCTCCATTGGCTGTGCGCCTTGCACATCGCCGGTGAAATCAGGTGAAGATCCCCGCGCAGGCCGTTGGAGAGACAGGATAAAAGATGAATGCGGCATCCATTTTGCGAATGGCGAAATGGTGCGGACAGGAGCGAAGATATGACACAACTGATTAACGACACCGGCTTTGTCACCGACGATTGGACCCACGGGTTTTGCAGCCAAGGGGCCGCAAATGATTGCGTGGCGCTTGACCTGGCCTCTGACGCAGATCCCGCAGAGGTCGCGCTAAGTGGCCTACAGATGATCCGTATTGATTTCCCGTCATCTGCCGATGGCCGTGGCTTTACCATTGCGCGGGCCTTGCGGTTGCGCGGGTTCACTGGCCGCCTGCGCGCGCATGGGGCGGTATTGGCTGATCAATACGCCATGGCGCGTCGGTCCGGCTTTGATGAGGTTGAGGTTGAAGACGCCATCGCCGCGCGGCAACCGCCTGATCAATGGCTGTTCCGCGCCAACTGGCAGGAAAACGACTATCAATCCCGGCTGCGTGGCGCTGCGACCTAAAGCTACGTTGCCCTCACCTTTCCATTCTTTTAAGACAAGGCCGCAAGCACCCACTTGCGTGAATTCATTATGACTGAGCAGACATCCGTGAACCAAACCGCCGCCAAACCCGTCCCGACCTTGCCCGATGCGCAGACTGTGATGTCTGTGAAACACTGGACGGACCAGTTGTTTTCCTTTCGTGTCACGCGCCCTGCGTCCCTGAGATTCCGCTCTGGCGAATTTGTGATGATTGGTCTGATGGGTGATCCTGATCCTGCGACCGGCAAGCAAAAACCGCTGCTGCGCGCCTATTCCATCGCCTCGCCCGCGTGGGACGATGAGTTGGAGTTTTATTCGATCAAGGTGCAGGACGGTCCGTTGACCTCCCGCCTGCAACATATCCAGCCCGGTGATCAGATCATCCTGCGCCCCAAACCCGTGGGCACACTGGTCCATGACGCCCTGCTGCCCGGCAACCGCTTGTGGTTCTTTGCCACTGGCACCGGCTTTGCGCCCTTTGCGTCGCTGTTGCGCGAACCGCAGACCTATGAAGATTATGACGAGGTCATCATCACCCATACCTGCCGCGATGTGGCAGAATTGGAATATAGCCGTACGCTGATCGAAGACCTGCAATCGGACGAAATGATGCAGGAACTGATCGGTGCCGAAAACCTGGCAAAGATCCGGTATTACCCAACAACAACCCGTGAACAGAGCCCGAAAATGGGCCGGATCACCACGCTTTTGGAAGATGGCACCCTGTTCAGGGATCTGGGGGTCGACGGTATTTCGCCCCAGACAGACCGGGTAATGGTGTGTGGGTCAATCGGGCTGAACACCGATCTCAAGAAAATTCTCGAAGGGTTCGGCCTTGAGGAAGGGGCAAATTCAGACCCCAAGCATTATGTCGTTGAAAAGGCGTTTGTGGGCTAAGCTCAGACCCCATTCATCCACTCACCAAAAGAAAAAGCCGCGCCCTTTCACAAAGGCGCGGCTTTTTTTGTTCCGATTTGAGGCGATCAGAGATTCATCGCTTCGCGGATTTTTTCCAGCAATGTTTTAAGCACCTCTGGATTGTCCTTGGCCGCTTCCAAACCTTTGGTCAACGTCACTTTTTGCAGGGCACCCAGATCAGAGTTTTCAACCATCTCTGTGACTTTATCCAGATCAAAGCCGTCGACTGTCAGCAGTTCGTCAGCCATCGCAGCTTCAGTTGTTGCCTCAGTTGTGGCTTCTGCAGCTTCAGTTGTCGCCTCTGCGGCGGCTGTCGCTGTCTCGGTTGTGGCCGTTGCCGCGTCTGTCGCTGCTTCTTCTGTGGCTTCTGCCGCGTCTGTTGTGGCTTCGGTTGTGGCCTCTGCCGCGTCTGTGGCGGTGCCCGTTACCGCATCAACTGCATCGCTTGCTGCTTCAGTGGTCGCTTCAGCTGCGTCTGAAACCGTCTCAGATGCGGCGTCAACGGCACCCTCGGCCGCGTCTGCAACTGCTTCGTCTGCGTCGACGGCTGCATCGGCAACGGCGTCTGCGGCATCTGCTGTCGCGTCGACCGCGTCACCAACCACGCCTTCAACGGCATCGGCTGTTTCGCCTGCGGCTTCGGTCGCTGTCTCCAACGCAGCAGGTGCATTTACGGCGTCAGACGCTTCTGTCGCCAATTCAGTGGCGGACTTGCCGGAATACAGCATATACCCGCCAACCGCGACCACTGCGGCGATAATGATCCAAATGATATTCTTCATGTTTCTTTCCCCTCATTGTGGGCATGGTTGGATATGCAAGCACATCCGCGCCCTCTGATGCCTCAAATGCGCGCCAAACCAAGAAGGTTCAAGGGGAAATTCCGCTTCAAGCCCCGCTAGGCTGAAATTTGCGGGTTGAAGATGCCCCGTGCCGCGTTTACCTTGCAAATTCGAATTTTGTGAACAATCAAAGGACGATCACCATCGCTCGCAGACCTCATAATGCGCCGCCGCAACGCGACACCGGCCCGCGCGTCAACGAAAACATCCGTTCCCCCGAAATCCGCCTGATTGGTGCTGACGGCGAAAACGCCGGCGTTGTCACCCCGGCGCGTGCCATGGAAATGGCCGAGGAAGCGGGCCTTGATCTGGTTGAGATTTCGCCAAATGCCAATCCCCCTGTGTGTAAGATCATGGATTTTGGCAAATTCAAGTATGAGACGCAAAAACGCGAAGCCGAGGCCCGCAAAAAGCAAAAGATCATCGAGATCAAAGAGGTCAAGTTCCGCCCGAACACGGACACCAATGACTACGATGTGAAAATGCGCAATGTTTTCAAATTTCTGGAAAACGGCGACAAGGTAAAGATCACCTTGCGTTTCCGTGGCCGCGAAATGGCACACCAGAATCTGGGCCGTGAGTTGCTCGAGCGGGTCGCAGAGGATACCAAAGAAACGGGCAGGGTCGAGAACTTTCCAAAGATGGAAGGCCGCCAAATGGTCATGCTGATCGGGCCGCTGCCAAAAGGCTGAGACCGAAACATCTTCCCGTCGTTCGCTCAGGGGCGAATGACTGCCAGACCTCGGCATTCTTCAACAGCAAAAAGCCCCCGCATCACTGCGGGGGCTTTTTTTGATTATCCGGTCCGTCGCTTAGTGCAGCAAACCGGTGATATTTCGCACCACCGCGCGGCGGTTGGCAACTTCAGATTTCAGCGTCGGCACCTTAAGCGCGGATTCTCCATACCCTTGGGTAATCATGTTTTCCGGTGGGACGTTGAAGTATTCGGTCAAGGCCAGTGCAACCGTTTCGGCCCGGCGATCAGACAGCGCCAGATTATAGGTGGCATCGCCCACAGCATCCGTATGGCCTTCGACCAAAATCACTGTGCGGGGATCATGGGCAATCAAATCGCTGAGCGTGGTCCCGATCCGTGCCAAGCTGCGCGCTTGTTCAGGCAAGATCGCTGCGGATCCAGTTTGGAACCGCACTGCATCCAACTCCAATTCCGGGGCCAGCGCACGCACTTGGCTGATGTCACGCACTTGGCGCAACGAGAACGTCCGGTTTTGCGCAGTGGCATTATGCATCTGCAGTGCGGCGCGCAGCGCATCTTCGTTCTGGGTGCCAACAGAGGCAAATTTTTGCTGAACATGGGGCAGTTCATTCACCACGATTTCCTGCTCTACGAAAGTTGTGTCATCGAACAGGATGTATTCACGCCCTTGGGTATTCACATTCACCCGGCGCAGCACGGAGCCGTCCCGCGCCCGGATCGTCACAACTTTTGACCCATCAGGTTTGATAACCGTGCTGCGGCTGGAGCCATCGTTAAACGTCTCTGTGCGCACCTCGTCACCCGGCCGGCGGATCAGCGCATCGTCGTCTTTCAACACGCGCAGATCACCATTCGGATCTTCAACAACCACACGGTCCCCTGACCGGCTGACGATCTTGTCGCCGTTTTTCAAAACAGAGCCGACAACTACTGCACCAAGCCCGAGCAGCAGTGCCTTTTCAAATTTGCTCAGGCCACCTTTGTCAGCCGCCGGCGCAGCAGCAGCAGCGCCCGTAACCGCCGTTTCAAATTCCTCGCTAGAGGTCCGCACTTCTTCTGTGGTCACCTCTTCGGTCACGACCTCCGCCTCGACCGTGCCTGCGTCAGCCTCGGCTGCCGCCGCCGCTGCGGCTTCGCGCTCTGCCTGACGCTCTGCACGACGCTCCTCGCGCCGCGCTGCCCGGCGTTCTTCACGGAGCGCTTCTTGGGCTGCCACTTCCTCAGCTTTCTGGGCGTCCACCGCCGCTTGCGCCTCATCAGCAGCTTGCGCATCAGCAGCTGCCTGAGCTTCCGCCGCTGCTTGCTCTTCAGCCGCCAGTGCGTCCACCAACGCTGCTTCATCTGCCGCTGCTTGTGCCGCCGCTTTATCTGCTGCCGCCTGCGCATCTGTCGCAGCCTGAGTTTCAGCATCAGTTGCCGCCGCTTCATCTGCTGCAGCCTGAGCATCCGTTGCAGCCTGTGCATCCGCTGCAGCCGCTTCATCCGCCGCTGCCTGCGCATCTGTGGCAGCTTGTACATCCGCTGCTGCCTGCGCATCTACTGCCGCCTGTGCATCTGCCGCAGCCTGAGCATCCGCTGCTGCCGCTTCATCCGCCGCTGCCTGCGCATCTACTGCCGCCTGTGCATCTGCCGCAGCTTGAGCGTCCACAGCAGCCTGTGCTTCAGCAGCCGCCGCTGCATCTGCCGCAGCTTGAGCGTCCACAGCAGCCTGTGCTTCAGCCGCCGCCTGATCCGCCATATCCTGCATCGTTGACTGCAATGCTTCAGGTGTTTCCATCACATGCCCTTGGAAGTCGCAGGGAAATGCGCTCTCCGCAGCTGAGGCACCGCAAGGTGACGGAGCCGTCTGCGCAAAGCCGCCCGTTGGTATCGCAAGCGCCAGGCTCAGTCCAAGCGAGGTGGTGGATCTCAGTATTTTCTTCATGACGTGCCCTTAGGTTGATACTGCGCCAATCACGCAGCAGTTGTTTCTCAACACACCTAAGGCCAAGTGGTTCCGCTATCCAATATCAACCACCAACCTGCACCTTGGAAAGCCGTGTTTTACCCAAGGGCATTGCCCCTAACGCCATCACATCAAACAAAAAAAACCGCCCCAAAGCAGGAGCGGTCTTTCGCTGATCATCAAGATCAGTTACCCGATTGCGGACACCGCCCGTTTGGTCATCACCGCCACCAGATGGGCGCGGTAGGCCGCGGTACCATGCAAATCTCTGATCATGTCCGTGTCATCGACACTCAGCCCCGCCAAAGCATCGGCTGAAAAATTCGCAGACAATGCCGCTTCCGCTTCGGCCCACCGAAACACCCCATTGTTTGAGGCACCGGTGATCGCCACCCGCACACCGTCGCTGAACTTTGCAACAAAGGCAGCCACCAAGGGGAAGCGCGACGCAGGTTGGATGAATTTCTCATAATGCGCCGCGTCAGGGACCCGGAATTTGACTTCGGTGACGATCTCACCTTCTTCCAGCGCCGTGGTAAACATGCCCTGAAAATAATCATCCGCAGCAATCTCGCGGGTGTTGGTCACGATGGTGGCATCGCTGGCAAGCACCCCTGCCGGATAACACGCCGACGGATCGTTGTTGGCCACTGACCCGCCTATGGTGCCGCGGTTGCGCACAGCCGGATCGCCAATGCGTGCTGCCAGATTGGCAAGCGTTGGATAATGCGCCGCCGCATCCCGCATCACTTGGGCGTGTGTCGTGCCGCCACCGATGCACAGACGTCCATCGTCGTCCATGCACACCCCCTTCATCTCATCAATGCCGGTCAACGACACCAAAACGGACGGTGCCGCCAGCCGCGCCTTTAGCGTCGGGATCAAGGTTTGGCCGCCACTCAGCGGTTGCGCTTCTTCGCGGCTCATTGCCTGAACAGCATCCGCGATTGTGGTCGGTCTCTCTACGTCGAAATTATACATCTTCTATCCTTCAATCTCAGGGTAGCGGCGCGACACGCGCCCAAGGCCCCTCATTGTTCCTCAAATACGACCGGCGTGTTCCGGGAGGGGCTGCCCCCCGGTCCTGCCCCTGTCACATTCATCCCTGCATCGCGGCCCAGACACGTGCCGGCGACACAGGCATGTCGATATGCGCCACGTCATGCCCCCCCGACCGCATCGCATCAAGCACCGCATTCACCACAGACGGCGGCGATCCGATTGCCCCTGCCTCGCCGCAGCCCTTCACGCCCAATGGATTGTGCGTACACGGCGTCTGACACGAATGATCGACGTCATAGAACGGCAGATCACTGGCCCGTGGCATCGCGTAATCCATATAAGACGCGCTGAGCAACTGGCCGTCACTGTCATAGGCACAGTTCTCCATCAGTGCCTGACCAATGCCTTGCGCCAAACCGCCATGCACCTGACCCGTCACAATCATCGGGTTGATGATATTGCCGAAATCATCCGCCGCTGAGAACCGTTCAATCGTGACCTGCCCGGTCTCGGGGTCCAGTTCGACCTCACAGGCATAGGCACCGGACGGATAGGTAAAGTTCGACGGATCATAAAACGCAGTTTCTTCAAGACCCGGCTCAATGTCCTCAAGCGGATAGTTGTGCGGCACATAGGCGGCCAACGTCACATCGCCCCAGGCCACGGATTTATCCGTGCCTGCAACGCTGAACGCGCCATCTTTCAACTCGATATCGGTCTCGGATGCTTCGAGCAGATGTGAGGCGATTTTCTTGGCCTTGGCGATGATTTTCTCGGTCGCGCGCACCATGGCCGATCCGCCCACTGCGATGGACCTAGACCCATAGGTCCCCATGCCCATCGGCACTCTGTCGGTGTCACCATGCACGATCTCGACCATGTTTTCGTCAATGCCGATCATATCGGCCACGACCTGCGCAAAGGATGTTTCGTGCCCCTGCCCATGGCTGTGACTACCGGTCATCACGACCAGACCACCCGTGGCATTGACCCGCACTGTGGCAGATTCATAGAGACCTGCGCGCGCACCCAATTGCCCAACAAGGTTCGACGGCGCGATGCCGCAGGCCTCAATATAACAATTCACACCAAAGCCGCGCAGTTTGCCTTTGGCCTCGCTCGCTTTGCGCCGTGCGGCAAAGCCTGCGATGTCGGCCATCTCTTCGAGCTTGTCCATGGTGGCCACATAGTCGCCGGTGTCATATTCCACAGCCACAGGCGTGGCATAGGGGAATTCCGTGATAAAGTTCTGTCGCCGCAGCGCAATTGGATCAACGCCCAACTCATGCGCGGTCTTATCGACCAACCGCTCAAGTTGATAGGTCGCCTCTGGCCGTCCGGCACCGCGATAGGCATCGACTGGCACAGTATTGGTGAACACCGCTTTGACATTCACATAGATCAGCGGGGTTTTATAGTTCCCTGCCATCAGCGTCCCGTGCAGCCAAGTTGGGACTGACGGTGCAAAGGTGCTCAGATACGCGCCCATATTGGCATAGGTGTCGGTACGCAGCGCGGTAAAGTTGTTGTCCGCATCCAGCGCCAATTCGATCTTAGTCACATGGTCGCGGCCATGCGCGTCTGACATAAAGGCCTCGGACCGCGACGATGTCCATTTGACCGGACGGTTACAGGCCTTGGCGGCAAAGGTGCAAAACGCTTCTTCCTGATAGTGGAAAATCTTAGTACCAAAACCACCTCCAACGTCCGGTGCCACGACCCGCAATTTATGCTCGGGGATACCCAGCACAAAGGCCCCCATCAGCAACCGGATCACATGCGGATTCTGGCTTGTGGTATAAAGTGTGTGCTGACCATCGCCACGGGCATAGTCGCCCACCGCCACACGTGGTTCCATTGGGTTGGCAATCAGACGATTGTTGACCAGTTCCAGCGTAGTGACATGGGCAGCATCCTTAAACGCCTGATCCACGGCAGCTTTGTTCTCTTCAACAAACCCCCAATCATAACAAAGGTTTGAGGTCAGATCATCATGTACCTTGGGTGCACCATCCTTGACTGCGTCTTTCATGTTGATCACGGCGGGCAATTCATCGATGTCGACCACAATTGCTTCTGCAGCATCGCGGGCCTCGCTCAGCGTTTCAGCTACCACAGCGGCAATCGGTTCGCCGACATGGCGGACTTTGCCATGGGCCAGCACCGGATGCCGTGGCTCTTGCATGACTTCGCCGTGTTTGTCCGTCACCTGCCAGCCGCAGGGGATACTACCGATTTCGGTAAAGTCCGCCCCGGTAAAGATTTTGACCACACCCGGCATGCCTTCGGCAGCGGATACATCCACATTCGTCAGGGTGCCATGCGCCACGTCAGAGCGCAGGAAAAACACATATGCCTGCCCCCGGATATTGATGTCGTCCGTATAATTACCCGTTCCGGTCAAAAACCGAACGTCCTCGCGCCGCTTGCTGCTGGCACCGATACCACCGTCCTTAGGCATAGTTATTCCTCCCCGATTGGCGGGATTGCCTCATCCTACGTTTTCTCCCCGTAGAATGGGCTATCCCCCGCATTTATGTGATTATTCAGCCGCCATCGCGCCCACGTCCTGACCGGATGCGGCCATGATCGCCTTGACGATATTGTGGTAGCCAGTGCAGCGGCAGATGTTGCCATCCAGATAGTGGCGCACGTCGGCCTCGGTTGGTTTTGGATTGTCTTTCAGCAAGGCTGCGGCTGACATCACCATACCCGGTGTACAGAACCCACATTGCAGCCCGTGATGATCCTGAAACGCCTGCTGGATCACGTTAAGCGATCCATCCGCGTTGGCCTGTCCTTCGATGGTGGCAACATCAGCGCCATCAGCCTCAACCGCCAGAATCGTGCAGGATTTGACCGCCTCACCGTTCACATGCACCACGCAGGCACCGCATTGGCTGGTGTCGCATCCGATGTGCGTGCCGGTAAGCCCCTGATCCTCACGCAAGAAGTGCGACAGCAATGTGCGCCCTTCAACCTCGCCAGACGCGGCTTTTCCGTTCACGGTCATTTTGACCTGTGGCATAGTATCCTCCCGGTTATTTTATCTTGCTTGAAACGAGTAAAGCACGGCACTCCCAAGTTGAGAACAGAAAAATCGTCTAACTTGCCGAACTGGCACAATAATGCACTAAATTCTTAGGTGCCGCGTCTTGGCTGCGGCCGGGTTGGAATTTCCTTGAGCAACCCGCCAACCCCCATCGAGGCGATATCGCGTGCGGTCACCTCAATCCCGCAGATCACGCGCGACAACACCCAATCGGCACCATTCAGCGCAGGCGAGCGTGCGCAGCCCGGCAGGCCAATGACATGCCGGTTGCCAATGGTCCCTATAAATAACAGGTTACCCGGATCAACAGGCATGCCAAATCGGCGCACCTGTCCCCCTGCGCGCCGCAAGGCGGTGGGGGCGACGTCGTCGATATCAGAGGTGGCAGAGCCGGTGAGAATCAACACCAGATCACTTTCAACATCCTGAATCGCACCTGCCAAGGCATCCGTTTCATGCCCAACCATCACCACCACGTCCAGATCAACGCAAAGCGCCTCCAGACGGGCTGCAATGGCAAAACGCCCCTTGTCACCGACACCGCCAGGAATTTCCGTGATGATCAACGTTGCGGTTTGAATTTTTGGCGCAGCCAGCCGGATCGCGCCCGGCCCCGCCACAGCACAGGCCGCATCGAGATCCGCGCGCGGCACCGCATAGGATATAATTTTGATCGTCGCGGCCATTCCGCCTTTGGCCAATTGATGCCAAGGCGGGACCGTTGCGATGGTGATCATCGGATGCACAGCGTTCACCGCTTCAATCGCTGCCACGTCCAGAACCGCAACCCCCGGCCCCTCCGCCATCAGATTGACGCGGCCGGTAAACGGTGCCGTGACACTTAACCCCGGTGCCGTCCCCTTGATGGCATCCGCCAATTCAGCCGCTGCAGTATTTTCATTCACATCACCGTGGTCGAGTTGCGCCACGATCACATCGTTCAGCCCGGCAGCCCGCATTCGGGTCACATCTTCTGTGGTAATCACCCGCCCCTTGCGCAGACGCCCTTCCGCAAGGGCCACCGAATGCGCCAAAACAGCGCCCACGGCGTCGTTCAGGGGGACAGTCCCAAATTTCATCCTTGCCTCAGGGTCTGGATCATCTGGGCTAGAATCGACACGGCGATTTCAGCAGGCCCTGACGCACCGATGTTCAAACCAATCGGCCCGTGAATGCGGCCAATCTGAGCCGGGGAAAACCCACTTTCCGTTAACCGCTCAACCCGCGCGGCATGGGTGCGTTTACTGCCCAATGCGCCGATATAGAACGCGTCCGAGGCCAAGGCGATGTGCAGGGCCGGATCATCCAGCTTGGGATCGTGGGTCAAGAGCACCACAGCAGAGCGGCCATCGAGACCAATCGTTTCTAACGCGGCATCTGGCCAATCATTGAGGATCGCGGCATCGGGGAACCGCGCCTCTGATCCGAAGGCCTCGCGCGGGTCCACCACCAGCGGATTGAAACCTGCACTCTGCGCCATTCCGACCAGAGCCTGGGCGATATGCACGGCCCCCACGATGATTAACCGCAGCGGCGGATTGTGGATGGCGATAAAGGTTTGCCCATCTTCGCTCAGGCCCGAGCGGTCCATCCTGAAACGATCCGCATGACCATCGTCAAGCAGCGCGCGCGCTGACCCATCCAGCGCCACCTCATAGGCCACCGCGCGCGGGGCGGCACGTGCGGCGACCAGATCACGCAGCATGTGCACGGGCATACCCCCCGCCCCCACAGGTTCCACCAAGATGCGGATGGTGCCGCCACAGGCCAGACCAACAGCAAAGGCATCCCCGTCACTGACGCCATATTCCAGAACGCGCGATGTGCCATCGTGCAACGCCTCCAACGCCTCGACGACCACAGCGCCTTCGACACAGCCGCCGGAGACCGAGCCTTGC
>TARA_R110002074_G_scaffold7642_1_pt1 | contig 11757 bp, 21 predicted proteins | sample TARA_R110002074 | Tara Oceans TARA_R110002074 (sample SAMEA4397215) | marine metagenome | biome: Polar Biome; feature: [MIX] marine epipelagic wind mixed layer (ENVO:01000061); material: water (ENVO:00002006), including particulate matter (ENVO:01000060) such as... | depth 10-100 m
ACCACTTAGAAGATAATCAAAGAACTGTGTTATAGCCTCAGTTGGAGATGTAGTTCCTTGAACAACTTTAGTTCCAGCTAGTGCAACTGTTGGTGATTTATCAACAGCAAACCCCCAATCATCCTCTATCAAACTATTCTCTAAATAAAATACTGGCTCTGTTGGTTGTATTATCGGTTCTTCATATATTTCAGTTTTTACTATTTCTTTTTTTGATACTTCTGAATTAATTGTTGTTATCAAACTGTTTTCTGGTATTATTATTTCACTTTTTTGTAATTTTGCAAATTCCATTGGTATATTACCACTTACATCTATGACTATATCACTTGAATAACTACCAAAATTTAATCTCTCCAATATTGAATTTACAGGTAAATTTAACCTCATTATCTCATATTCTTCTGGACTGCTAATTTCAATTAACTTTGACTCACTACTATCTGAAAATACCAAAAGACTATCACCATCAGAATTTTGTGCATTAACATTAAAAGTTAGATTACTTCCACTAATTGAAACTGGTGCTGGTAATGATTCACAGTAAATGCTTGGTATTATTGTAAAATCTTTAACTTTTTTATCATTAACCTTCATAGTAGTATTATCATCAGATGGTTCTACATCAAGTGAAAATATTGCAGATTTTATGACAGATGAACCAAACCTTTCAACAGTTCCATCTGAATAATCAACTACTGTCGTAGATTTTATGTCACAAGTTACTGAACCACTATCTAATAATTTGTTTAAATCATCATTTTTCTTTTCTATTGAAATTAATTTTTCTAATATATCAAGTTGGGATAATATATATGGTTTTTGAAATGTTTGGACAGTTGCAAGTGCCTGATGATTAAATGCACCATAACCATGACAGGTTGCAGTATAAGTTGAACCGACCCAATCTACACTTCTACATGAAAAGAATTTTGAACCATATTGGTTTAACTCAACAAGTGCTTCTTGTGCAGAACTTGTGTATATATGTGAAATGAAAGATGGCATTAGTAATCTCCCTGCTTCCATACTTGCAATAGAGTTACATTGAGACACATCGGCAGTTCTAATTGACTGGATAATTGGACACTGTGGTTGATATGATGGCAATTCAATGAACTGCTTGTTAGGTAATGGAACTTGATCTGTTTGTATACTCGAATCATTTTGGCAACGTTCTAGGCATAATGGTGTAATACCAATATTTAATTTTTTTAATTCATCAATATGATAACAAGATAATGTTGTTGTGAAACTTTTCTGACCTCTAATACTTACATCTTTATAACATCTCTCTTCTGTCTCATCAAGTATTTTTTTTATACCATCACTTGAAACATCCAATGGAATTGCGTAAGATAATACATTTGGATTGTCTAAACCATAATACAAACCTAAACTTATTCCAACTGTTAGGAATAACATAATTCCAATTTTTTGTTTAGAATATTTTTTTCTCATATCGACAAAGCCTGTATTGTATGCATTATTCCCCAAAGTCCTATTGCAACACCAGCACCAATGTATGTCGCTGTTTGGTTTCTTGGGAATCTAGCTGTTAATGCCAATACCACAAATACCAAAATTGCTATCTTCATAACCTCTTCTGCTGTTGCTACTAACATGAACTGCCAAATAACTTCTGAATAAAGACTTGATATTCCTTGTATTCCAATTCCTACTTCTGGAACTCTTATTGGTGTCTGTTGTAAGAAAGTTGCACCAATATCAAATGCACCTTGTTTTAATGATATTACAAATGAATTGTATATTCCATGAACTATAATAGGAATTAAAATTGCATTTGTCTTTAAGAAGATAAACATCATGACACCACCTGATAAGAAAATTCCTAATAGTGGAAAATCAACTGCTATTGATACACCTACTGAGGCAAATACACCAGCAATTCCTATTGGAATCCAAATTAATTGTCTAGCATTAATATCATTCATCCAGAATGTATGAAGATGTTCAAGGTGTTTTTTTGCATCAATATTCTGTGATATTAGAAATAGAAATGCAACTGATACTAAGTAAATTAAAATAAAAGATATGGCTGTGTTAAACTCTAACGTATTTTGAATATTTGCAAGAAGGAAAAACGCAAATATCATCACTGTGATTCCGAACCACAGTTTTGTCGATATTCCAAATGCAATCTCAAAATTTGTTATATTACTCAACACGATTTCTTTAATCTGTCAATATTAAAACTTGACATAACCAAATTATTTACCAATTCTGAACATATTAGTGTCACAAGTTGAGCATTTGCCCTTTCTTGCTGGTCTTCCATTCTTCATGGTAACTTCTGTTGGGTTTAACATTTCTGATTTTTTTCTGCATTTTACACAGTATGCTTCTACCATGAATAGAAACAAATTTGGTATATATAATAGGTTTATTACCAGTTTTCTCTTTAGTATATAAAAAACTTAAACTCTAAACCTTGCATTAGATAATTTTCCAGTTCTCAAATCACGTTGAGAGTATTTGTAGCCTGAATCCATCTTTTCTTCTACTGCCTGACCTTGAAATGTTTGTGGAATCCATGTTTTTGTTTTCTTATCATACATCATATTCCTTTCTGATATTTCTGGTAATCCATATACTTTATAATTTCTTTTGTATCTGTGAAGATACCTGTTTTGTTTAGTATTTTTCCCCATGTTTATTAAAATCTCTAGTATTATTAAAACATATAAAAATAAAAAAAAGAAGATGAGGTATTTGTTATCTATTGTTCTGCTAGTTTCACTTGGTCAGAAGCTGTGGCTGTTCCCTGACTTGATGTGAAAGAGTAGATTTTTAGATCAACTAATAGACCTTCATTATCTGCATCGAAGTTTGTGCTGATTCTACCAGTAATGTCGACTGCGTTGTTATCATTTGAACCGACTGTCACATAATTAGCATCCTCAAGCGTTGTGCCTAAAGTATACTTGTAATATGTGTTAGTTCCGTCTTGTGATTCATCCATATCGGATAAGTAAACTTTTCCGACATTTGGAATGTCAACGTAAGATTGACCAGCATCCCACATTGCTGTGTCTGTTTGGTTAATCTTTATCTCGTACTTGTATTGTGGATCAGCTTTTTCAACAGCATCTAGGGATACTTCCCATTGGATGAAGTTGTTTGTTCCAGCAGTTTGACCGATTGCGGTCTGATCTGATGGGGAACTTATTGATGCAGTTCCATCGTCATAAGAATCAATGTATAAATCGATTGTTGGTGTTGTTTGACCACCTTGAATTTGTAGTCCAGTTACATCAACCTCGAATACCCATTCTCGTTGTCCATCGCCTGTAACATCACTGAACATATAACCAGAAATTCTTCTGTCATTGTTTTCAGCAGTTGAGGCTGGTGCAACAAAGTAAGACTGACCTGATGGAACAGCGACACCCATGTAAACTGTGCTTATAGTTGGATCAACGTAGATTGTGTTTCCAGTTCCAGAACCAATTGCTTTGTAATCTCCACCAACTTTCTTGTAGTAAGTTGTTGTTAGATTGGTTGCTTCTGTTCTAGATTCACTATTATCTAGTGCATCCCTATGAACTAAGTTTACGGTCACTGAGCCTTCATAATCTTGTGTCGATGCTACTGAGGATGATTGCGAAGGAGTTTGAACTCCACCACTACCACTCGAAGTAACACTTTGTAGACCTGTGAATGTTTCAGGTGCTACAACATAGACACCGATGATCAGAATTACTATTAATCCTACGACCATTAAGCTCTTGTTGTTTCCGTTTTTTGCCATGTTATTGATTATAGTTGAAAATTGACATATATTTAAAGAATCATCACAATTTTGTTAATAAAAAAAGAAAAGAAAAAGGTTTGTTTATTTGTCGCCTAAACCGAAGGTCACTTTTCCACCAACGCCAGTTGACAATCCTTTTTTGATTGAGCCGAGTCTTGAAGCGAGGAATACTACAATGAAACCGACTGCTATTAAACCAAATAGTCCAGTCACTACGTTCATAATATCCATCGATACTACTGCTTCTCCAAACTTGGTAATGTCAAGTGAACCACCGATACTGTTCCAGAACATTTCTAGAACGCCTAGTGACACTGAAATAAGAACACCTAGAGCTATTAAGGCAAACCATGAGTGTTTTGCACTAATGTTTGTTCCATTGTCCTTTTCTCCTCTTCCGAGAATTTTGAACATACTCATTTTCTGTGTCATTATCACAGCTATTCCACCTAGAATTAAGACACCGACAGCCCATAATATAATAGACATTATATTACCGTCTGCTATGCCTGAACCCAAGTCTTGGAGATTCCAAGATAAGCCCATACCGAGAATCATTGCTGAAATTGTGCTTATTATTGCTATGAACAATAAGAAAACTGCACCAAATACTCCTCGATTGACTATTTTATTTAGGACATCTCCCATGACCTTTTGCTATCTAGCTACCTTTTAAGGGTTGAAAAACTCAAATATCCTTCTCTGTATGAAATAGCATATACCATCCCATCATTATTACACACAAATCAAATACAGCTATCACTGAAAGGAATATGAAGAATGGTGGATTCGTACTACCTAACTCTATTAATGCTTGTAAATTAAAAACTTCGACCTTACTTAATAGAAATAATGAGAAACCAGTTCCTATGAAATGAACTACACCAATCATCATGAAAAATATTGGATACCAGAATGGAACAACAAATCTAATGTCTTTCAATGTCAACCTCATTCATTATTCAACATTTTGTGGTTTTTAATGTTTTTTATCATTCTACAATATCAAAAACCCAATCAAACTTTAACACACTATTATCATCTGCGATAGTTGAAACTGTTGCAGTATACGTTCCAGCTCTCCAAGATGAATCAGATGGAAAATTATAAAGAAAAGTTCCATCAAAGTTAGTTTCTATATAGGTGCTTGATCTTACTGGTATGTCATTTCCCATTTTGACCATAACATTAAAGAAATAAGGAGCTGGCTCAGCCTTTTCTATTTTTCCAATTATGTTTATTATGTGACCTCGTTTGAATGTTGGAACGCCTTCAACTACATCGTAATCTTTCTGACCTTCTAATGGATTACCTTCTCTTGTATAATACGTGTTTCCTATATCACCACCAATTACATTATCATCAGATGGTGCTGACACACTTGTATCTACCTCATTATCAGTAATCATTCTATTTTCCAAATCTTCACTTCTCTCTGGATTTACTTGTGGAGTTTCTACTCTATCATTAAAATATTTTGCCAAAGCTGTATCTGCCATTTCCATACTTACTTCTTCGGTATATTCAACTGGCTGATAAAATGAGATGGATTCACCACCTGAAAACTCCATTCTGACCTGTGGAACTGTCTCCATATTACTGACATTATCGCTTTCAAAATAGTAAAACATTACAGTCATAACAACTAGAATTAATAATATCCCAACTCCTTTCTTACCTGACTTTCTCTTTCTTTTGAATGACATCACTTCATCACTAACTCCATGAATACTGATTTCTTAAGACCTAATTCAGTTTGTAATTTTAATATTTTCTTAGCAAATTTTCTAGCCTCTTTCACATTTCCCTTTCTATGATTAATCTTATAACCCTTCCAATTTTTCTTTAAACTATTCCATTTACTACCTTTTTTCTCTTCTACCACATTTTACAGTATATTATATGGTTTTAAGATTTGTTTATCGTTTTCAAAGTTGTCATACCTTTGGTGTTCCAGCACCAAAAAACCCAGCAAAAAACATAGCAGATGCTTTCGATTTATCATTTTTATTCCAAGTTGAATCATGACGCCTCATGCGATCCCACATTTCCGTTTGCTTTCTTTCAAGTATCTCCCTAGATATTCTTCTATTTGATTTTCCTAAATTAACTGGTGTTCCGTTAATTTTTCTCCATCTATCTGCACTTGCTTTTTCCCTTGCTAACCTTTTCTTGCTTACCAATTATCTGAACCATCCATGTCTTCTACCATGAACCTTTATTCCCTGCATCATCATGAGGAATCCACCTATGATTAAAATTCCTAAAATTAAAGAAATATGTTGTAGTTCGGGCATATTAACACCTGACTTTGTTTGTTGATATACAACAGCTAGTATAGCTAAACCTATCAATAACATCACTACACCAGCTCTACCTATTGCTAACATTTTATCACCTTGTTATATGAGTGATCGGAAGAGGGATCAACCGACCACTCAGAAGACACAGAAGTTATTGCCTTAGTTGTTGAAACGTCTAGCTTAATTATATATGCCTTCAAGTTAGTTTCATTACTAACACGTATAAGATTATTTGTCATACTTTTCCAAACGTTGTATAACGTTTATCCTTGTTTACTTTAGTCATGTTATTATTCCTCATACTATCATAACTTTTTTTCTTTCTATTGTATTCACTAGATGTCCAAGTGTGTTTTTGTATTCCAGTTCCTTCACAGTGAAGACATCTCTTACCACTTGTATGACTGCCATTTGCACAATATCTGCAAAGACATAAGTTCCCTTTCTTATCTTCTTGAAGAGTTTGAACATACCAGCCTTTCACTGGTTCGCAGTTTGGATCATAATCAAGTTCTTTTACCATTCCATCTAACTCTTTTTGAGAAATCTTCTTTGACTTGTATTTTATTTGAATTGCTTTGTCCTTTTTTGTTTGTGTCATTCTCTATTTACACTCCTATACATTACTGCAAAGGCAGTAATTCCTATTGCACTAATTACAATTAGTATTGATGTTGAATCATTTGTAAAAATTTTAGCATCAATCCAACTTTTTGCGAAATCAATTAGTGAAAGTAAATCCCAATCTTCTACATATCCAGTTGCTAATGCATATCTGTTATCCCCAATCTCAAAATCATCATCATATACGACAATCCAATACCAAGAAGTTTCAGGTAGCGTAAACTCTACTCCCTGTCTTTGATAAAATGTTGTTTGTGAAAATGGTTCATAGTGTTCTTCTGATGGTAATTCACCGTCATAACTTACCAATAACCCTCTATATCCAACTGGAATTGGAAAATCTGCATTTGGATCATTGAACTTGTATCCAATCTGCTTTACCTTGAAAGAACAATCTGATGCCATAGAATGATCCATCGTACATACTGGATTATGCAACTGCTTTGAAATGTTTACAATCTGTGATGGAGTTCCTATGAAAACAATTTCAGGTGTGAAAAATGCTGTTCTAGAATCTTTAGGTATTACCATCTCCATAAAGAATTTTTGATTCGCTAAACCTTCAAAGGCATAGTAGTTTTGTTTGTTTGGTTCTAACTCTTGAAATGATACTCTGCTTAGAGTATGATCTTCTATCAAAAATGCAGTTTCAAATGAATGATTTTCATCAGCACCAGTCGTTTTATGAGCATCTGCAAATGGTATATTTATCAACAATAATCCGATTAATGACAAGACTAGAAAATGATATTTCATAACTTTACTTCGATTGGGGTAAAATTTAAAGATTGAATGACTGAAAAAATCAAAAAAAAAAGCTTATCTTAGTGTACATTCTTACAGAATTAAACTTGGCTCATGATGGAGAATGTAAAAAATATGCACCTGAAAAGCACCAACTAGGCACACATAGATATTCAGACGGTCAATCATTTTGCAAAGCCTGTGAAAGATGGATGGTGTGGGGTGGTGGAGAAAGAAAACGAATTTCTAAATCTGGTGTAGTAGAAATTATTAATATCTCGAAGCTTTTTTGCCCTTGCTGTGGTCATAGATTACGACTACATTCTAGAAAGAAAACCATAGACATGAATCAATGTGTAAAGTGTAAGGCGACTATTAGCCACATGGGTAAGAGAAATCAATGGTTCACTTGGCGTAAAAAGATGTATTGTGCTACCTGTTATTTTAAGAAATTTCCACCTACTTGTGATGAATGTGAAATTACAGAAGAGGATCAGATTAATACATACGGAACTGTAAACTGGGTTTTTCCAAATTCTGGTGGAATTTTATGTAAACAATGTTCATCTAAGAAATGGTATACTAAGAAATCTGTTCGTGTTAAGACCTTATTCTAAATAGCCATAGTTATTGTAGAAGTTATTAGAATCAATCCCAAAAATAATACTGCAATTATTCCCTTTGTTTTTGTTTTCATTTTAACCTACTAAACATTAGTGCATACACCAAACTAAATAATAAAATTGGTATTATTATTGCGTTCATTTCCAAAGTTCGTCATAACAATGTGGGTGACAGCTATAATGAATTAAATAGTTAGGTATTCCTATATTATATTTCTCAAGAAAACTTTTTGTTAACTTTAATGACTCCATTTGTTTATCAAATGTCGACATTCTGTCAGCTTCTGGATTGACTAATCTACCATTATTATAAAATGCCTGTTCTGAGAGAACTTTATCTTCATGTAGTTTAGTCTCATGCTCTAACTGCCTACACATCAAATCTAACGGATTACATGAATATTCTACCTCAACTTCATCTGTTATTTTTACCCCATCCCATATTTTATAACGTTCATCAAACCCTGCATGGGCTAGTGGCATTGTAAATAAAAGTAATACTGGAACTGTAAACAATAGTAGTTTATTCACGATTTTTTTATACGTTCATTTGTTATAAGGATATTTACATGAATACGTCTGGTAATATTACGTTAGGTTCATTTTTTGCATCTTTGAATAAACTTTTCATAAATTGAACACTAAACCCAGCATAACCTGTTCCTACTGCACTAACTAGAAAATGCTTGTCCTTGTTTCTTCTAGCAAAAGACAAGAAATCTTCAACCTCTTGTTTCACTTCATATTCTGAAAGACTTTGATATGGAGTTTCTTTTGTTGGCAATGCGTATGACTGACCTTGTATTCCTCTACCTTGTCCGTATTTTGCACCCCAACAATTTCTAGCTGTCAATGCCATACCTTTTCCATGTCTCCCTTCTCTATTAGAACCAAACACAGCATAAAATCCTCTTGGTATTCTACATGGTATTTTTCCTTTTCTTGTTGCATCGTGTAAAGTTCCAAGCTTACCAAATGTAATTTCTTGTGGATTTTTTTTATCTAGTGTTGGGAATTGACTTAGATCATTACTTGAAACTTTTTTCTTATCAAGTGGAAAACTATTATTGTTTTTTGTTATGAACCTCTTTGGTATTCTGTTTCCTTTATTATCAAAATCCATTATGAATCATTTTTAACATTTTTCAATCTACTCTTTTCTTTTCTACCTTTATTCTTATGACTCGGTTCAAAGCCTACAATCTTTCCCTTCTTGTGAGATGCATCCAAACCATCTCCGTTTCCATAAGTTCCTTTTTTATGATTATAGCGATTTAGTTCTGCACGATACTTTTTTGCCTTTTTAGATTTTTGGAACTTTGCATATTCCTTTTCATAATTTCTATCCTCAGGCTTTGCTAAAATTAGAGAAATACCCTTTCCAATATTCTTTGTTCTGTAAGTTGACTGTATGAAATGTTTAGGATTAATCTGTCTGAATCTGTATGTTTCTGGTGTCACATCTACTTTCTTGATATGATAGTGGTTCTTTTTAAGCCAAGCTTTTGCATTTGTTTGATTCCAATACGGTCTTAATGTTTCAACATTACCAAATATCCATTTTTCAAATCCCCCTGTCTTTCTACCGTCAATTCCTTTACCTTCTTTTACCCATCTTCCTTGATACCCTGTAATCTTTCCTTTTTTATTTTTTATTTTTATCATTTTTTCAAATACGATTGATTGAACCTTGAATGGTTTGTTCTTGTATTTTATTTGAATTGCTTTCTGTCTTTTTGATTGCATTATTTACTACCTCGTTTCTTTATACAGGTTAAGCAAAATCTTCTTTCTGGATAATCATTTGGATTAACAAAATAATCTCTACCGATATTTCTCTGACTTAATCTTGCATGACCACAAGCTGATTTCTGAGTTTTGAAATAATGTATTTTATGACCATGTGTAGTTGCTGTATCTAAGTTTGGCGACCAATATTCACCAGAGATGTCATGGCTAAACAATTACTATCTACTCCTCATTATTTTATCATAGTCGGTTTTATTTATACTACTAAAGCCCAAACTCTGAGCCTTTTTCAATGCCTTGACATTTTGTGAAACCTTCATGGTTTGTTTTTTCACCTTCAAGTTTTTTATTGCCTTGTTTAACGGAATCTTTCTTCCTTGTTTGGTTATGAAAATTGGTGTAGCCATTGATGATAATCTGGTTCTTTGATTTGCACTTTCATTCATCATTATAATTCTGCGAATACCTTTGTTCTTATCGTGATTAATCATGTTTTTTCTTATCAGAAGTGGAATTTAACCATTAGTTAAGCAAGAAACTCAGGCACTTGTAATTCACCGAGTAAAACAAGCATACCAACTCCCAATTTGGCTGTATTTCCCACGAATAGATACGGTGCAATCTTTTTGAAGCTTGTATGTTGATGTCCAGCTAATACGAGAACTATGTCTCCCAATGCACCTAACCACGCAGGGCTGAAAAATATTACTGAACGATACTTGTGCATGATATGTTCTGCATTTATCATCTGTCTCTTTCTCTTTTTGAATAAACGATAAGAATACTTTCCTAATGTATACAATAAGAATTGACCACCCAATTTTCCACCAGCACCTAATAGAACTATTACTATTGGGCTAAAACCAGAATCAAGTAATCTTACTATGAACCCAACTATTGATACTTGTTGTAATGTCTGTGGTAAGAATCCATAAAGAAATACAATCAATGCACCTATTAGACCAAATGCACTATTCAGCATTATTTCAAGTGAGGTTGAAAATTCTGTAACTAAGTCCATTATAATCCAACGTAATCTCCTTGTGTATTTGTTCTATCAAATTCTTTTTGACATGAACCACAAACACCATGTCTCGATGGCTTTCTACAATATTCACAAGGTTTCATTTTATTCGATTTCTTATTCCTATGAAGATACTTATTCTGTTTAGTATTACCCATGATTTTTATTATCTATGTATTATTTAAGACTCGATTTTCTCTACTTTATGAGTAGTTATCTCTGTATGAAGGTCTTTAATCATCTTTAGGTTAAATCTCAAATTACACCTTCTACAAATCCACATAATTAGAATGGTAAGAACACAGTAATAGGGTTTTTTCTCTTTCTTTTTTGAGGTTTTTTCTTAGGTTTAGACATCTCTATCACGATTTTTTTTCATTTTCATTTCAATCAATAATTATGAGATGGATATGCTTGTTTATGAATAATATGATTGTTCCAACTTGCACTTGAATATCCACAAGTTTTACATTTTGCAGGTTCTTTCATTGTAAAATCTTTTGGCATATTCTGTTTTGCTTTCATTGCCCTCATTCTTGCTTTTGATATTTTCATTTTATTTCATCTCCATAATTCAACCTTCTGCTTTGTCGTCTGTTCTGACCATACATTATTGATATTATTCTTCTATTAAAACGTCAAAAACATGACATTATTTTGTTTCGTTAATTTGTTTCTGTGTATCGGCTTGATTCATTTCTAACCAGACATTGAGATCATCTCTTAACATCATAAGTTCTTGTTTCATTTTGAAAATATCATATCTATTCTCGTTGAATACAGAAACTATATCAGTCAAGTTCTGAATGAGGATATTATCTACTTCATACTCTTTCAATGATCTTGTACGGTTTGAATCTAAACTGTCTATCATAGCTTGTGTTTGACGACTACTGTCGATTGCATTTTGCCTTG
>TARA_R110002074_G_scaffold9764_2_pt1 | contig 11757 bp, 3 predicted proteins | sample TARA_R110002074 | Tara Oceans TARA_R110002074 (sample SAMEA4397215) | marine metagenome | biome: Polar Biome; feature: [MIX] marine epipelagic wind mixed layer (ENVO:01000061); material: water (ENVO:00002006), including particulate matter (ENVO:01000060) such as... | depth 10-100 m
CACAAAAAGTAGCACTAATAGATGCGGATAGTTTAATCTATTATGAAATGGGGAAGCCTACCCTAGAAGAGGCATTAGAAAGTATAGATAGCAGAATAAACCAAATGCTAGAAGTAACAGAAGCTACCCATTTTGCTGGGTTTCTTACATCTGGTAAATGTTTTAGATATAACATAGCTAAGACTAGGCCATATAAAGGAAACAGAAAATATGGAGACAAGCCTATTATATTCCCGGCTATTAAGGAATACTTAAGGCAAAAATGGGGATTTACTTCTATACCTGAGTTAGAAGCGGATGATTTAGTTTCTATATATCATAGTGATAATACAGTTATATGCAGTCCAGATAAAGATGTATTGTATCAAAATGCTGGTATGCATTATAATTATGGTAAAGCAGAACATGTTGTTCAAGACACTAACGGAGCAACACGATTTTTATGGAAACAAATGCTAATGGGAGATTCTACAGATGGTATTGTTGGTATACCTAAAGTAGGTCCAAAAACTGCAGATGACTGGTTAGAGTATGAGCAGCCTAAAGATATGCCAGCCTTTGTTTTGAATAAATATATAGAAAAGTTTGGAGATGCGGAAGGAATTAGTAAATTTGCTGAAACGTTTGGTCTTGTTTATATTTTAAAATCTAAAGAAGACGTGCTTAGAGAGACTGAGATAGATCTTACAGAGCATTTATTAATACAAGCTGTTAACAAAACTAAAGAAGAAGAAGAATGGGTGTAAAAAGTAAAGAAGTTATATTCATTCCTACAGCCCCGTTGTATTTTATTATATCAGGGGGGACTTTAAGTATTGTACCGCAATACAAAAAAGACGATATAGTTTCTTTGGCTATGCCAAATAATTATTTTATTGCTGTTGGAGACACGTTACGTATTAAAGGTGAGCCATACAAGGTAAACATTATAGAGAAAGTAGTAAAAAAAGAAATAGTTAGCTACCATTTAAAAACAGCTGAGCGTACTAAATCTTCTGTGTTTGTTTTACCTATGTTAAGTGGTAATAAAAATTTATTTTTATATGATTCTCATTTAATTAATGCTTTTATAGGAGTAAAAGATATAAAGGACCATTTAGTTTTATTATATAGATGGTCTGAAGACCCTTTATTTGCAAAGTTTGATTTAGCTTTAAAGAAATTTCCAACTTTTGTAAAAGCTTACGATCCTGATCCAAGCCATACAGTATATGTATTTGAAATACCAGATAGACACATAAAAGAATTTATCTTATTTAAAGAAGGTAAGTATTCTAAGTTTGATGATGACTATAAACTTAAAATATTAGAATTTCACCATATGAGTGCTGATTCATCTCTAGCTAAAATTTTATTTAGATCTCATGAGAGAAAAGTAGAGTTAGAAAAGAAATTAGATTGTGAGCTGCCTGATGATTCAGAACTATTAAGTATTATTGATATAGAAAAAGAAACGTTAAATTTAAATTATTATTTATGACCAAAAAAAAGAAAGCTACTGGAGTAAAAATGTCTAAGCCACCTGGCCTAGAGTTTGATACTCCGTACACCGCAAACACAACTTATAATGAATATTATTGGGATGTAGACAGAAACAGAGACCCATGGAAAGTTCCTGAGTCAGCAGATTTTGGATGGCATCTTGATAAAGTAGTTGAACAAATTACTAAATTATTAAAATCTAAAAATAAAGCTTATGGTAACACAGCGCTTAATCCTACTAATATTTTTAGTAAGTTAAGTGCTAGTGAAGCTATATGTGCTAGGATAGATGATAAGTTAGCTAGAATAAGTAACAAAGGAATTAATGACGAGACAGAAGATACAGTCGATGATTTAATTGGTTATTTATTACTATTGAAAATGTCAATAGAAAAAAAATGACAGATAATCTAGTTGTAATTTGGCCTTAGAAATAAAGGGGATCCTAACGGGTCCCCTTTTTTATTTTTAGAACCGTTCATATTTCTGTTGTGGGAACATTTCTATTCCTTTACTAATTGCATTTAATCCTGGGAATATTTTAAAAGTCATATAAAACTTTTCTTTTCTATCTCCTTCTGTGTATGGTTCTTCTCCGGTTATAAGATCATAAGTTTCATCTGCTGTATTTACGGTCCAATTTTTTAGTTGACCCCCTATGTTAAGTAAAGGTATACCTGTCGCTCTACCTGCTTGCAGGAATTCCCAAGGTTGCGTAAACACTGCGGTTTCTCTATAAGCTCTATTTAAAATATTATGGAACTTTCTACCAAGAAATGTTTGTCTTATATCTTCTTTACCATCTTTATCATCATCTCCTCCTAACTGAGCTAATAATAATAAAAATGCTAAAGTTGCTCTTATTTCTACAAGAACAGCTCTTATATTACCTTGTTTCATTTTGACATACTCTTTGTACATTTCTTCTCTCCCTTCTTTATCTTTTAATTTATCTGAAAACTCAGGATTAGTAGCATTATTACTTGCCCAAATATCAAATCTAGCTTTAGCTAAATTTTCTTTTATTGCAGTTCTATTTAAATACCCAAATGTAACTACATCAAGACCAACATTAACTAAATCTAATCCTATTTGACCTACCATGTTTAGAGCGTGTACTTCTGTATCTAGTGCTTGTTGAGGTGTTATATCAGCCCCCATATTTTTAAACACACTAACCCAAGTTCCTTCGTCAAAAGTCTCTAGTATATGACTATATTTTTGTTTACCAAATCTAGCTAATGCTACACCAGGTAGCCAAGACTTATAATGCATCATTAGTCTCATAAACATGTTACTGTTATATAAAACTTTATCTTCTTCACTCATTGTCCCTTTAATCTTACTAGACAACTCCCTCCCTATATTTCTTAGCTTTCTTTGGCCCTGTTCAGACAATCCTTCAATGTTAGCTTTATATCTATCTACAGCTTTATTTGCTATGTTAGTTATAGTTCCTTCCCACAATGGATTTTCTGTAAGCTTCATTAGTTCTATGATATTTTTAGAACCTTCTGGAAGCTGATCTAATCTTTTAGCCATCCCTTCCTCATTTATTCCCATATTCAAAGCAGTAGCAAATATAGTTACTGCATCAATACCTTTATCCGCAGTAGCTAAAAAAGCAAACCATTTATCATTAGTAAGATGCCTTGTTGCGTATTGTGCTGAAAGTCTAGTTGCTCTAGATTGTGCGTCATCTTTTTGATAGTATTCTAAATGCTCTACTAAAGCTCTCATTTTAGGATCTGCTTTTAAAAGAGATGCTTGAGCAGTTCTTAGATTTTTACCTGTTATAAAAGTACCTTTAGCTGCTTCATATTGTAATCCAATCATACCGGCTGTAAATGCACCAATAGCAACTGGAGTTTTTAAACCTAATTGAGTGATAGAGTGGAAGTTTTTTAATCCTAAAATACTTTTAGTACCACTAAACTTTTTACCAATAGCTATATCTTTTGCATTAACATCTGTCCCATATATATAAGCATCTACAAATTTTTGATATGTATTATATAACTCTTTAGGTTGTTCTGTAAACTTTTTAGATAAGTTTTTAGCATTCTGTAATATATTTCCAAATACATCTACAGACTCTGCTTCTATTGCGCCTGTACTTAAGATTGCTTCCATTGCTTGTATTTCTGGTAACACATCTGACTTCAATTGATGGTCTACCGCTGCATCAAATAGCAATAAAAGTCCTTTACCTAAATCTCTAGTTTTTAGTGATGAGTCTATATTTCCATTTGCATCTACTATAGGTCTTATATATAACTTAGGTATTTCTTTTACTAATCTACCAGTATTTTCATCTCTAACACCATAAGTTAAATCATGCTCTCTAGTTTGAAAACTCTCTAGACTACTGTCAAATGCCTCACTCATAGTTCCGTTAACCATAGAAGACTCAACGAACCCTTTGTGAACATTAGCTGTAAAATTAGGCCCTAATCTTTCCCCGTACATTTCTTCTACTTGTCGTATAGTTTCCATATACATATCATAAAACGCCTTAGTAGCCGGATTATTTTGTATTTTTTGGTAATCTTCACTAATCCATTTGTCAGTTGGTCTTAAAAAGTATTGTCCACCTTTATTTATAGAGGCAGTTTTTAAATGATTTTTTACATCATGAGATATTTCCCACTTCTTAAGCTCTCTATTTATTAAACCTTGATTAGTCTTATGTTTTGCTTGAAGAGCTTTTAATTTACCAGCTCTAAACTCTTTATATTTTTTATCATAGTACTCTTGATCTATTTTAACATTACCTGATTTAGAAGAAAACCAAGTATAGTCATTATTCTGAATTGCTTTTTCTTTTTCTTTATAGTATTCTTGAGAAAATTTAGATTTAAAAGTACTATCTTTATTAAGTATATCATCAAAAGCAGCAATACCACGGCTACCTACAAAAGCATCTTGTATTCGTTGGATTTCTTCCGCTTTTCCTTTAACAAGCTTTCTTTTAGTAAAGTTAAGCTCATCCATTATTTCCCATAAATTTCTTAAGTAAGGATTTGTTTGTCTAGATAAATTAACAAAATTAGAAGTCATCCAATCAACATCTAAGTTAAAACTTTTTAATCCTTTTACTCCTCTTTTCTCTGCTTTATCATTCGTTCTCTCTAATATCTTCCCTTGTACTTGTGTTACTGTTTGATTTAAAAACCCTGATAGCCTATCTCTTAGTATTTGGTACTCTTCATATTTCTCTTTATTGGTATTTTTAATGTAATCTACATAATCATGCAGCCCTACCAAAGACTGGTAAAATATTAAATCTGTTAATAGATCATTTAAATTCTGATCTGTTAAATAGTTTGGATTTAAACTTCCATCTTTTAATACTTCTATGTTTTCCCCTAATTTTTTATTTATAGTATTAATATCATCTTTTAAAGATTTTATTACATATGCTATGTCTTGATCTATTTGTAAAACTTTTAACTGCTTTCCTATTTGGGCCTGTCGTGCTTTTAGTGACTCAAAAGATTCTCCAGCTTTATATTTTTTACTTTGAAGCTGTTTATCTACTACCTCTTTACGATTTAGTAATTTACTAATTAATTTATTTATATCTTCAAAGTTAGTCATTTCCCCTGAAACCGGTATTTGTTCTAGAAACTCACTATACTTAACTCCCATTTGAATAGTAGTAATGTCAGGACTAAGTTTCCCTTCTCTGGTAGTCTTATATCTAACGTGTATAGGTATAATTCTAGATTGTCTTATTTGAGTAACACCATAGTTATTTAGTAAATGATTTTTATATTGAGATATTTGCATATCATATGTCTGCATTTTAACTGTATGAGGATCTTCAATAATTTGATTGGTCATCTTGTCTACATACCCTGCAGCTTTAGATGGAGATATAAATTTATAGTCATACACAGATGCAGAGTTATCACTAAACAAAGCTACTAGATCAATACTACCTCCCACATCTTGAGACTCATTAGTAGTCATTTGTTCTGTTCTAATAGTGACTTTACCTTCTGGGTCAATTATTTTTTGTTGAGCTTTAATTTTAGATATTATGTCTTTAGCTCCTCTTTCTAAAATTTGGAATTGAGATTCACTAAATAAAGAGCTATCTAGGATTTGTTTCCTATTTCCTTTTCTATTAACAGAAAGCTCGACTAGATCTTGAAGCACTTTATGCCCCATAGTACCTGTCATCTTTCTTATTTCGTTATTGTTTAAACGTAACTTCTTTTCTTTCCCACTAAGATCTCTAATCTTTCCTTTATTTATTTTCCAAAAATGTTTTTTAACTTCATGAGATACCCTTCCTTTTAACATCATACCTGCATAAGGACCTTGGCCTACATATAACTCTGTTTCATTTCCCTCTTCTACAAACCACGGTTGTTTCAAGCCTGCTTCTTCTAACGACACTGACTCTGTTTTCCATCTAAGGTTTTCTTCTTCAAACAATCTTATAGTATCTTTAGTTGGATCTTTCATTTCCCTAGGCGGAACTTCTTCTGCTTGAAAATACTCCCCCTGAACATTACCCATGCCTCTTTCAACATTTAAATACTCATTAACACGATCATTAAGCATCATTTGAGCAGCTTTTGTATATGCACTTGTGCCTGCAAATACACTTCTTATAAAATCTGCAACCCTTGCAAACCATTGTTGTAGCCTACTTAAATTCTGTGTAGACTCATTTCCTGCTATATTTTTTAGTATATGTTTAGCTAAAACCTTACCTATAGCTTCTTGTTTAAGCATGTCTATATCACCTTTATACAATTCTTGATATATAGAATTATCTATTACAGCTCGGTACTCTTCAAAATTAGTAATGTTATTCATCATTGCTCCAAACAATGGATTTTTTTCAGCTTTTAATAGCTCAACCATAAAATGAGCTGCTTCTTCAGGTAAAGTATCTAATCCAATTTTACCTTTAGAAAATGATATTATTTTATTAATCATATCTGCTTTAGCTACAACTTTTAATACATTTCCATTTTTATCTCTAATATTTTCTACAGTTTCAAGTTTAACACCAATAGATTTTAAAAATTTCATCATTGCTTTATCTACTGCTTCGTCTCTTTGCTGCATCTCTGCAGTCTCAGCTTGATGATATATATTTTCTACATCTAAATGAGGTGTTACATCTAAGCTTATAAAATCTCCCCCTATATCTTGTAGGATAAAAGCTCTAACTCCAGGATATTGTTTTTCTATAGCTTCTTGTATTCTATAAATGTTTACAGATTTTGGGATATTTTGAACACTCCCGTCATTCTTAACTAATTTAAATTTTGTTTTAATAGAACTTAATAGAGGAGACGGATCTTTTTTAGATATAAAAGTCCCCATATTTTCTGTAGCATGTTTAACAGTGTTATCATCTGCAGTAAACACAGGCTGATTGTTTATAGTAGTAATTTTAGGCTCATTGTTAGAGTCTACCGCGCCCTGACCAAACCATTGTTTGAATGTAGGAGTATATGTAATAGCCCATTTTTTTACAGCTGTTTCTTTATCATACCCTAATGCTACTATTTTATTAAATAGTGTAGAAGTATTTCCGTTTTCAGCAGTGACTTTAACTACCTCTCCTTTTTCGTTTCTTATTATATTACATGCCATTATTTACAGTTTTTTTCTTTTATTATAGCTGCTGTCTCTGCTCCGGTATCTTTGTTGAGGCTAAGCACAGTATTAACTACTTGTGGCTCTGACTCTATGTTACCTTCATAAGAAGTATTTTTATTCACTATACTAGCAGTAGTTCCAGTTGCTTCTACCAAGTTGTTTTTAACACCTTTAGTATCGTCTGCAAAATACAAAGTTTGTCCGTTATCTAAAACTTTATTGGCCTTAAATAATTGTGTACTGTATTCTGTTACTTCTCTACCACCTATAGTTGATGTTCCTTGAGGCATTGTAACAGAAACATATTGATCTTTTCTGTTTCTTACTAACATAGGTCTGCCTGTTTCTTTAGAAATATTTATACTTTTTAGAAATATATTAGGAACTACTTTATCATCTGCGTAATAATTTTTATGGAAATCATTCCATAAAGTTTCCATATTACCTTTAGTAATTAAACTACTAGTTCTATCTGTATTTTTATTTGTTTTAAAGTATTTAGATAAAAAGTTTAAAGCTTCTGTTCCGGGTATAACTTGGAAAAAAGAATTAGGTGAAAACTCATACCCAGACTGCAGCATACTAAAAATCATTAAATCTTCTGTTAAAGATGGATCTATTTCTTTAAGCTCCATAAATGCGTCTGACAATAAATCAACATCAAAAGGTTGTAGTTTTTTATTAAACAGTCTAAGTCCATCTACAGTGCTTTCTTTACTATTTTGAGAATAAACTTGTAGCATAGGTGTTAACTCTTTTATAAGTAAATTACCTGCAAATTTTTCAGAGCTCTTTAAGGTATTTATTCTTCTAGGTAAACTATCTTTTCCTTTAAACAAAGAAGAAGCTCTGTCTGATAATTTTTTATAGTCAAATGAAGTGCTTTGTATTACACTTGTTGCTAAGAAATTTTCAAACTTTTTCATTTTATAAATAACGTTATCTTTAGTCATGTTAAGAGTTTTATCAGTTGACTCAAATAATTTTTCATCTATAAATGTTTTAGCATCGGCTATATACTCACCAAGCTTAAATTCTGCAAACAATCCATCCGTTTCCATTAGTAGTTTAGTAAATCCGGCCACAGTAGAAGAACCTTCTTTATTACCATATAGCAATTCATCTAAGTTTATAAATCTACCGCTTTGCTCTAACCTATTAATAGACTGTTTAGCGTATCTAATAGCCATGCTATTATTTAAATTAGATGTGTCTACACTTGTAGCATCTTTTAATAATAATAAATCTTCTGCTAAAGTTTTATATCTAGTAAAATCATTAAGAACATCAATTTGAAGGCTTTTTTCTAGACTATTCATATCTTTTGCATTTTTACCTACCATGCTTTCTAATAAGCTAGAGTTAAAAAGAATTGCTTCATTGTTTGTCTTTGAGCTATACTTCTTATTTAATTCTTCTATTATATCTTTTTCAGACTTTAAAGGGAAAGGAGCATACATAGGCTGAAATAAATCTTTAAGTTCTATATAGTCATCAATGATAGGTTGAGACATAAAATATATTACTTGATCTACAGGGACACCAGATCTAATCAATAACATATGCAAAGGAGCATACGCAGTACCTGCATTTATATCAAATACAAAATCTTCTTTAGTTACATCCACGTAGCCAGTAACATACTCTCCAATTATTGAGCTAATTTTATGGTTATTGTTAACGTCTTGAACTCTAGATAAAGAAAAACCTTGCCCTTCAAAATTAAATTTTATATCTTCATGTAGCCCAAAGTTCCAATCTATACCTGGCCTTTGTCCTTTAGCATGCTGAGTAGAACTAGTTGCTACTATACCTATACCGCCTAACCCTGAAAACATTCTGTGTGAATTTCTAATTGTATTTTCTAATCCAAAAACACTACTAATAGGTTTTTTAATTTTATTACCTTTTATATCAAAACTTTCAGGATTCCTTAACATTGCTACTTTTTTAGCTAACGTTTTAATGTTATATGCTCCTACAGGCGCTATTAACTGGTCAAAACTAGCAGGATGCTCAAGAACAGTCTTAATTATTCTTTGCATTTCATTCTGCAATGCTTTTTTACTTTGAGCTTTAAGAGATTTATCTGGATTAAGTTGTACACTATTTGAGTCTTTACCTTGATTAGGAAAGTAAATATTTAACTTATCAATATCATAATCCGATCCAGCTTTACCTACAATCTCAGATGGTACTATTACAGTGTCTCCAAACGATTTAGGTAAGAACCCTGCTATTTCAATAAAGTCCATAGAGTTAGGCCCTTCTGTTGGGATACGAAATCCTATAAGATTTAGTAGTTCAGGATCTACGTTTTCAATATTTTCTACATCTTTACCAAACTGATCTTTAAATCTACTAGGTATATATACCTGCATAGCTAAAGTTTTAGAGTTAGGGTTATTAGGATCTGCTTTTCTATAAAACTTTAATGGTTTTAACTGAGTAGTATTTAAATCTAAACCTAACTTAGCAGCTTTATCAAAATCATCTTGTTTTATAGCTTTAAGATTGTTTTCAAATCCGGTAGATGCTTGTAATACAAACTGTCCTCCATTCATTTTTCTTTTTACTACATTATTATTAACTAAAGAATATAGTAAACTTTCTATTTTATTTTTTTCAAATAACTGTTCTATAAATTTAGTATCGCTATCTAATAAATTCTTTATAGATTCTATAGTGTGTACAGGATTATCTCTTTTCTTAAACTCTTTTATAAGCGCTTCCTTAAACTCTTCTAAATCATTAGATTCTAATTTGTATATACCAGACTCATTTTTAGCTAATTTAAGAGTTTTAATTAATGAATTAAAATCTCTTTCTACTAATGCATTATTAATAGTATGGTAATTATCTATTACACTTTCTAAGTCTTTATATTTTTCTGCAACTTCTCCTTGCTCATATATATTTATTGGTAATAAAGATCTTAGCTGAGACCCCTCACTAGTTTCTTTTTTAGTTTTAGGGGCTACTTCTAATTGTATACCTAAATCTGAGAAAGATAATTCTTGTAATCCAACAACTTCTCCATTTTGATCAAGAGACATTGGTTTATATTGATTAAACTCTCCTTCTGTTGATTCATAAAACTCATCAAACTCTTGATTTTTAGAATTAGGGTCTGTTATACCCCCTACCTTAACTGCAGATTCAAATATCATATAATCAATATTGTTATCAATCATATCTTTATTGATAGTATCAAAAGCGGTTCCTGGTAATAGTCCTGGAATAATTGGGAATAATGCAAATTTATGGAATGTCATTAGTCTTTGATTATCTATTGACTGTGGTCCAAATAGTTGTGGCTTAATAGGTGGAATTATTGCCATATCTTCTGGCGCTATAGTTTCTCCTTCGACTACTTTTTGATAGAAAGTTTCTTGAGCATAAGTCCATTTACCTGTTCTAAACATTAAACTTCTGTATGCATCTAATGTAATAAAGCCACCGCCATCAAACTCTTCCATATTAGAATATACATTAGATACAGTGTCTAATAGCTCTAAAGGAGCTCCTAAAGCTGACAATGTATCTATATATTGATCTAGATATGGCGCCTCTGTTTCTACAGCGGCCCTGTTAGATACCCTTAAAGTAGGAGAATGTTCTTTATTAGATAAAGAATTTTGAAGATTAACATTCATCCAATCTAATATATTTAAATTAGATGTTGGGTAAGTCTTAGTACCACTTATACCAGACGCTCTTTTAAATAAATCTTGTCCGTATAAAGCAAAATCACCTAATAGTAATTTACTTTGCTCTACAATACCAGTCATATACTCATATGTATATTGCTCTGCTAAAATATTTAAAGGATTTGATCCTGTTTCTTTAGCTAGTGATATTGCTTTTTCTAATAAATTTTTATCTATTCCTTGAGTAGCAATATTATAATCAGTCATTGTTTGTTTTGTCTCAGACACTGACTTTAATAAAAATTCTGTTAACTCTTTTTTAGTTGTTTCTCTATTTACTATCCCTTGTATCTGCGCATCATTTAAGTTTTTACTATACTCAGATCTTTTAATAGAAGGGACTATACCTTGGAAGAATCTTAAGTTACCTCCAGCTTTTTTTAATTTGTCTACCCTATGTAATTTAGAAGATGTTTTAGTGTTAAATCTAGAAGCTGTTTTTAATTCATCTGCTAAATAACCCTGTAGTCTAGCTACCATGTCTTGGCTCCCTATTTTTAATTGTGGGTCAGTACCAAATTTTATACCATATTCAGTTTTTTTATCTGCTGTTCTAATTAAAGGAACTATACCGTGGTTTAAAACAGAATTAACATACATTACCCCTATGTCTACAGGGCTTGTTTTTGATAAAGGCCTTCCAGTGCTAAATTGTTTTTCTACTCCTTCTAGTACAACTAACCTCATTTCATCTCCAGCATCTAACATTCTTTGTAGGTAGTAAGAGTTATTAAGGTTGTCATGTTTTAATAAAGACTCTATCTCTGCTTGTCTATTAGTCCCATTAAATTTAGATATTAACACATCTGCATATGTTTTTAAATTTACACCATGCACAGTTTTACCTTCTGAATTTCTGTGTTGTAAATCAACAGAAGTTAAATTAGATCTTGCTTCTATATTAATTAAAGTTCTAAGGTTTTTTTGTATGTCTCCT
>TARA_R110002074_G_scaffold178747_2_pt1 | contig 11755 bp, 23 predicted proteins | sample TARA_R110002074 | Tara Oceans TARA_R110002074 (sample SAMEA4397215) | marine metagenome | biome: Polar Biome; feature: [MIX] marine epipelagic wind mixed layer (ENVO:01000061); material: water (ENVO:00002006), including particulate matter (ENVO:01000060) such as... | depth 10-100 m
CCACTTTGTCAAATGCTTTAGCGAGAGTTGCTTTTTCAGCAGTTCGGGAAAAGAATGCAAGTTCTCTATTAAAGACACTAATGAAGACTCTTACTTTATCTGAAAATGTCAAGTATTGTTTAGAGAACAAAGTGCCATTTCATTTTTATGATAACTTTACTAAAATAGAGGTAAGGTTAAATATTCAACAAATATCCGAAAAAGAGTGCGCTATTGAGATAAGCGATGGTGTTTGGGCTAATATCTCAAATAGGAACTTAGATAGTTTCTGCACTTTCTTCCGAACAAATAAGAAAATGGGTAAATATAAATTTATGGGAATTAAAAAACTCTATATTTCTCTTCTTGGTAAAAGCCCGAATGCTTCTCAACTTGAACACATGCGAGAGTTTTTGAAACAGAATAGACAACAAGACATTGTGGAAAACAGGGCAGTTAAATTATTACAAGAAATGGAAGAGCAATACTCCGATAGACTTAAATTGAAGATGGAAGACGGTATTCCTGTGTGCCTATTGGTGAAGGGTAAAGGATATGATTGGAAACTCAGTAATAGTGAGTTTAAAAGCGATATTCAAAAGGTTAGCACATATGTATGCCAACCCATCTTACGAAGTGATGAAGAAGGAAACCCTCTTCCGCTTGATAAATGTCAGTGGAGGTGGATTGGGCCGATATGTATAGATAATATGTCAAAGGGTTCTTCTCTTGGCGACCAATTCGCCGCAAGAGCATTCGCTTTATTAAACGATACAATGACAATAAAAATGGTGAATACGATTAAAAGATATTTAATTGCACCTGAAAATACAAATAGGAAGGATTTTGATGAGATGCTTAGAATGCAAAAAAAGTGAATTTGAATACGATGAATCAATGGGGGAAACTTCATGCGTTTCATGTGGGTTAATCGCTGTGACTGAAATGTTTGAAGAAAGAACAATAAGTATGAGTAAAGATGAATTACACCATTCTCCTGACAGAACAGGTTTAGGTAGTAAAATATTAGGTCATAGTAAATTGGCTAAAACTCATATGCGCTTCAGTGGTAATGATAGTCATATTAAGAAAGGTATTCTATTCTCTAATATGGTTTTCTCTAATATAGGTGTTTATGATTCTTCTTTGAAAGACAGGATAGCCGAAGTATATAGAGAATTACTTTCTAAAAGTATATTTACTTCTGCAAACACTTTAGAAGTGAGAGGAACAGCAGTAACTTGGTTTGTTCTTAAAGAGAATAAAACACCTGTAACAATTAAAGAAGCCACTAAAGAATTTAATTGTGGAGGAAAGAGTTTGAATAGATTGATTAGGCGAATCAACAGTTATTATGGTGGGAGGAATAAATATCTACAACCCGACCCTCTTTATTTGTTAAAGAAAGCGGCAAATAAAATAGACAAGGATATTGTTTATATATCAAGGTGTCAAGAAACTCTTGAATTGTTTGAGTCGATATTAAGTCAATCAGAATATAATAAAAGAAATGCCTACTATGAAAGTATTTGTTGGATAGCAAAGAACATCTTTGTTCATCCTAGAATAACTTTACAAGGCATTTCAGAAAAAACAGGAACTTCAAGGTCTGCAATACAAAAACAGACTAAAGACCTATTAAATTTAATAGGCTACAAGACTTGTGCCCAAGTAAAAGGCAAACAAATAAGTGAATTAGGAGAGAATAAACATGAATAAAAAATGCGAACACGAATGGAAATATACTGGATATTATGTTGATACCTTTTGGGATGGATATGGTATTGATGCAGTAAAAATTGAAGAAGGAGTAGATGAATATTATTGCAAGAAATGCGATGAATCTAAGGAGGAATAAAAATGAATAGAAAAATATTAATAATAGGCGTAGGCGGAATTGGAAGTTTTCTGGTTCCTTTATTGGATAAGGTTGGATTGTATGATATTACAATTGCTGACCCTGATATTATTGAAACTAAGAATATACCATATCAAAACTTTGATAAGTGTGAAGTAGGTAATAAGAAGGTTGATGCTATGAATAACTATTCTAGTGTTAAGACTACTTCTAAATACCCTATTCTAACTGCCAAGCAAATGCAAGGCTTTGATTTGGTTATCTGTTGCGTTGATAACTTAAGCGTAAGGAGAACCTTATACAACACAAGTATTAAATGGTTGGACTTACGAGCGCAAGGCAGGAACGCCGCACTTGTGAGTCATAAGGCCGACCCTAAAATGTATGATATGCTTTTAGCAGGTAAAGATGGTTCATTTAGTTGTCAAGGCGAATCATGGGATGGAACAAACAAAGCGGTTCATTTCATGCAAGTCGCAATTGCAGGTATGGGCGCACAATGGATTCAAAGATACATGAATGAAGAAGAAGTATGTGACTTTAAGGTTGTGAATGTATGAGTAATAAAGAAATAATTGAAGAGTGGGAAAATACTTTTGAAACCGCCTTTCTCGGAGATGCCGATAATCCTGAACATATACGAGTATTATATGAGGCTTTACAAAGAATGCCATTTAAATGGATTCAAACTTCGGGAACAGGTTTAAGAGGTGAAGAAGAATGAAATACACAGAAGATATTAAAAGAGTTAAAACAATATGGACTGATGAAGTAATCGAATATGTTATGGAACAAAGAGCAAGGACACACAAAAAGCCTACATGGGGTAGAATTGTTAGACGACTTGAACAGCATTACAATATTACAACAACTACCAAAAATCTACAAAATCAACTGTCGAAAAGAAAACAAGAAAAAGAAAAAAAGGAAAGTGAAAATATGAATTGGAAAACAGAACCCGCAACACGAAAACAATGTAAATACATTGCAGCATTATCTCTACCAGAAGGTAGTAAGGAGCAAAAGAAAAGCCTAGAAGACTCACTGTTTGTTCAGTGTATTCAGGGCAATTTAACAAAAGAAATTGCTTCTATTCAGATTAATCAATTAGAAAACTTGCAAGAGGAACCAGTTTCTAAACCTAACAAGGTTGTTAAAGAAACAGTAAAAAGGTCAAGTTGGGTTCCGTGGTCTAAAAAAGAAACGGACTTATTAATTAGTTCTTATCGTGGTAAATCCGATTGGCCCCTTGTTAAAGACCAATTGAACGGTAGAACCCCTCGTTCTACTGCTCAAAAATATTATCTATTAAAGAATGCAGGGGCAATAACTGAATTTGAAAAGAATAAATTGGTAACAATTCTAAGGAAAAGAAATATTATTACTCTAAAAAACGCACCTCTTCCAGTTGATGAAGAAATAAAAGAACCCGAAGTGGCAGATGAGCAAGTGATTAATCTAAAGGGACTCTACACTAAATCCCGCCGTTTTGAAGATAAGTATAGTTTTAATGAAATGGAAGTCCTTTTGGCTTTCTATGAGAAATCAATTGATGAATTGCGAGAACAGTTTAATGCTCCTTTTTGGGCAATAGCAAAGACTTTAGAAAACATTCACGATTTGAAAGAACCTCACCATAGCGACTTGCTTATGGAAGCGGCAAGAGTCACTAAAGAGCGCAAGGATGAAGAGTATAGAATTGCTAATATGAGTCGCCGTGAGCGTCGTAAGATAGCAAGAAACGCTAAGAAGGCCGACAGATTGGAAAAGAAACTAACCCAACTACGGGGTGTAATCAATGAGTAGGTTTGACCCCGATATGTTAGAAGAAAATGATAGGCAAAGTATCCAAGCGTTTGAAGATATGGCGCATGAAAGAGCATTCTTTCAAGATTCTATTGAATCTTCTATTATGGAAGCATACAACGAATCAGACAAAGATTTTAGTGATGAATCATTTCATTCTGCTATTTGGAAAGCATCAACAGAAATTCTAAATGGATTAGAAGTCCAAGTAGTAGTAGATACAAAGAATGAATTGTATATTTCCTATGGAACAGCAGGTTTTGTTGATTTTAAAACAATTCCCGAAGGAATGAAACTACCTGTCAAGTGTTGGATTCATACACACCCTTTTGGTGCGGCTTATTTTAGTGGCACTGATTGGCGAACTGTGAACATTTGGCAACCATTAATGAAAGAAGCATATGTTTTAGGTGGCGAAGACCATTTCGGCCATTGGAACAACGAAGAACCTAATGTTTTATGTATTCACAAAGACGGATTATATACATTCCAACACCAACAAAAAGGAGATGAAGAAGAATGAAAGGCGGAGACAGCACTACATACAAACGAAAAGAGATTCCTATGGGGAATAAAGAACGAATGCAAACAGCAGACCGCTATAATGCTCATATGTTGTTGCATCCTAATGATGACGGAAAACCTAAGAACAAACAAATTACTTGGGGTAATGTTGGAAAGCGAACAAAGAAACTTAATGCTTTCTATAAGAACCATGTATATACTTTTATTGATACAGATATGAATAAAGGTTGGGTTTATATTGGCGGTGAAGAAGAATGATAAATGAAAACTATGAAAAATTGAAAACCGTGATTAACTTGTTAGGTAATCATTCGGCTATGCTATGTTCTATTGTATTAGCGGAAAGACTTGACAGGTTTAACCAAATTATACCTGCTCGGACTTTGAATCAAGATGATAAAGAATCTTTTAGTCATGCAAGAAAATTGCTAATGGAAATCAAAAGTAGTGAACAGTATCGTATGGAAGAGGAAAGATGTATTGCGAATGCTAAAGAAGGCAAGGACTCGGCAGACCCCGATATTCGGAGAATGAATCGTTATTTCCTTTCTAGAGTAGGTGAAGAATAAATGGATAAAATATACGGAACAACAACAATAGATACTAATTGGCTAAAAGAATACTACCCTAAAGCATTACAGGATTGGATAGTTGAAAATGAAAGACGACAGGCTAAATTAAGAATTGCTTTTAATAAGAAACTTGAAAAGGTTCAATACTTTTTAGATAATGATACTGATGATGATGCGAGAAGTTTAGAACTTAAAAAGGCTATGCAATTTGCATTAGATATGGCTCTTAATGCTGATACGCAGGATAAAAGAAATCATATGTGGACAGCAATTCGCTCTTTAGGTTCAGGATTACCTAATTATCCACGACATAGAGTAGGGATTCATGCGGAAGTAAGTGAAGCATTAGAAGCCCTTCGGAATGGAAATCCTTCAAAGGAGGAAGAAGAATGATTGCTTGTGGAGATTGGGTTTTAATCCAAACAGAACAAACAAGTAGTTTCGGTATTATCAGTAAGTCTGATAATAAAGGAGTTTGTGTTTCTGCTTCGGAAGAACATAGTTATTTAATTGATGCTATTGTTTATTTCGACAATACAGGAACACAGTATCAAAAGGTTGGAGACTTAACTGTTGTTCCTTTTGCTCGTATTTATTGTTTTGAGGTGGTTGCGTGAGCATTTTTGGAATGGTTGATTGGGAAAACAATTGCGGTATGAGTTGGGCTGATGATTGCAAGAACAAAATAATGTATAAATGCAATACTGCGGTAGGGCTTCGTTATTTTTGTAGTGAGGTATGCTATGCAATTTATATTGGCGTTCCTATAAAAGAAGAAGGCTATTATAGTTTGGAGAGGATTGAATGAAATTTGAAAAGGAATGGAATAGAATATCAAAGAAAATTTATACTAATGCTGTTAATCATGGGTTTTGGAAAGAAGAACCTAATGATGGTGAACGCATGGCTTTAATTCATGCTGAAATTAGTGAAGCATTAGAAGCATTAAGAGATGGAAACCCTTCATCTAATAAGATTATCGAGTTTTCTTCTCTTGAAGAAGAATTGGCCGACGCAGTAATTCGCATAATGGATTATTCTTTCGGTAAAGACTTGGATATTTCGGGTGCTATTATAGCAAAGATTGAATACAATAAGAGCCGTGAATATATGCATGGTAAAAGTTTTTGAGGTGATTAAGTGACAGATAAACATAATAAAGACGCTGAATATCTAATAGAACTAATCAAGTTATTTCACAAAGAAATGAATGATGGGCCGCCATTACGGTCAAGGCAAATAATGGAAAAATACGAGAAATTTTTTAAGGGGCAATTGAAATGATTATACACGGAAAAGAAGTAAAAGAAAAACTATTACAGGGAATTAACTTAGTAGCCGATACGGTATTACCTACACTTGGGCCACAGGCAAAGACTGTAATTCTTCAAGGTAATCCACCCATCATTATTAACGATGGTGTTACCATTACTAAGTATGTATCACATGAAGACCCTTATGTTCAAATGGGTATTCAAATGGTTCAAAACTTAGCAAGTAAAGCACAGGATTCCTCCGGTGATGGAACTACTACTGCTTGTATTATAGCAAGAGCATTATGTGAGCAAATCAACAATGTTGATGTTTCAAACTTACATACTCTTCGCAAAGAGATAGTAGAAGCACAGGGAATTATTTTAGAATCACTTGAAAAATCAGCATGTGATATTGGTGATGCCGATATTGTTTCTGTTGCTACAATTGCGGCAAACAATGATGAAGAGTTAGGTAATTTGATTCATTTAGCATTGGAGGAAGTTGGGCGAGATGGTATCATTACTGTTGAAGAAGCAAATAGTCATAAAACTAATCTAGTAGTCCGTAAAGGATTAGAGATTAACGAAGGCTACTTGAGTCATTTAATGGCTAATGGTGAAGATGGTAAGGTTCAATTTAATAACCCTCTTATCTTTACTTCTAACTTAGCCTTAAAGAATTTTTCTGAAATACTTCCTATGCTTGAATATTCAGCAACTCAGAAACGGCCACTTGTTCTGTTTGTAAAAGGAATGGATGGTAGTGCGTTGAATAATGTTATTATGAATGTTCTTCAAAAGACAATCGAAGTAGCAGTTGTTACCGCACCTAATTTTGGAGATGCACAATTAGATGAGTTAGGAGATATTGTTTCTATTGTTGGTGGTCGCCTCTATACTGATGAAAGTAAAGATGACCCCGAATTGATGACTTCTTCCGAATATGGTGAGTGTGATAAGATTATCATTACTAAAGAAACTACTACCATTATTGGTGGAAAGTCTGCCGATGACAGAATCAATACTCTAAAGTCTGTGTTTGAAACATTAGATGATGAGTTTGACAAGAAGAGAGTCAAGAAGCGTATCTCTCGACTTAGTGGTGGAATTGCAACAATTCAAATTGGTGCTTCCTCTTCTATTGAAATGCGTGAAAAGAAAGAAAGACTTGATGATGCTTTGAATGCAACTAAAGCCGCACTTGCAGAAGGAATTGTAGTGGGTGGTGGTCTTGGTTTGTTAAACGCTCGGAACAATCTAAGTATTGAAAAGACAGGACATAGTATTGTTTATAATGCTCTATCTGAACCTGCCCTTGCTTTATTGGTTAATGGTGGTAAAAGTGGTTTGGCTTATAATCTGGAAGACCCCAACTATGGTTATAATGCTCTTACCGAGAAGTATGGAGATTTGTTTGAAGCAGGAGTTATTGACCCTGTAAAAGTAACTAAGAGTAGTTTTAATGCGGCAATATCTATTGCTTCATTGTTCTTAACTACTGAAGTTGCTGTATTATTGGAGGAATAATTATGAAAAAGAGAGCAGTAACAGTAGTGCTTCCCGCACCACATAATGCAGAAATACCCTGTCCAATCTGTGAAGGGAATAAGTGCAAGGTTTGTAAAATGACAGGAAAACTTTCAATTAAAGTTGCACCGAAGATACCTATTCAAAGAGCGCACATCATTAAATATGTAGTGGATAACATACATGAAGTAGCAAAGGAAATTACCTACAAGTATGGTTTGGTTCCTGAAATACAAACTAAAGAAGTCATTAATGTAAATGATGGGCAGTATGAAATTGTCCAAGTATCAAGCATTGGTGGTTCGTGTTGGGTTGTTAATCGTCTTGATGAATTAGAAACCCCAAAATATTTTACTGCAAGAAAAGAATTAGACAAGTTTAAGCAGGGGTGGTTTAATGAGTGATAAATGTGTTGAATGTGGAAAAGCCTTTACTTTAGAAAGGACAGGAAAACATTGTAAAGAATGTTTTAACATAGATAATTGGAAAACAACATATCCGCCACAAGGAATAAGAGAAAATATAATGAATAAGGGATTCTTTCACAAGACTATCCATCCTATATGGGATATAAAGGAGGAAGAAGAATGAGTGATGATTTTGAAACAGTAGGAACAATAGCAAGAGACTCAACGAATGATGTTCTTGTTAAAACAGGTGAATATTATAATATCAAAGTCTTAGATATTAGATGGCATTCAAATGGAAAGCCATCAAGAAAAGGTATTCGTTTGAATATGGAAGAAGCAAAGACATTACTAAATATATTAAAGAGGGTTTTAGATGAATAATAGAATAACAGAAAAACAAGCAAGGTCTTCTTTAAGAGAAGCCAATAGTAAAAGACAATATGGTGATGGTGCTGTATCTAGGTTTAAAACAAAAGCAGGAATACTTATAGATATGTTTGCAAATCTCGTTGAAGATACAATGGTTCAAGAACCAAATACAGGACATGGATGTAGGGTTCAAAAACACCATGTAGAAGTAATATTTACTCGTATAGAAAACCATATGAAAGATTTACTAATTGAAGTCGCCGTAGAAAAGGCACTAAATAGAAGACCACTAATGGAGGAAGAAGAATGAATTATGAAGAACACTGGCAAACAGATAAGTCTATGAATATGTGGGCTAAGAAAATAAGAAAAGAATTAACCGGAAGATACTTAGATTTATTCGGGCAACAGTTTGCTCAAATGTCTAAGAGTAACCATTACACTAAAGCATCATTTGTAATGTATTGGGAAATACAAACAGATGAAGACTTATCTAAGGTTGCTATATACATGAGTCAAGCGACTCTAATGATTATGGCTGATAAGTTCTTACAATTGAATAAGATGCAAGAAGCAAATGCAGTTCATATGATGTTGGTTAATTTTACAAGATTGATTGGGGGATTAGATGAAGAAGAATGATTGGGATTACTTGGCGAAAGCCATGTGGGAATATTCAGAAAAACATGAAGGAAAGATAAGCGACCTTCTAAAAGAATTGATTATAAAAATACATAAAGGAGAAGTGATGATAGATGACAATGATGAAAATGAGCAGACTACTGGAAGCGACGGAATTTTTAACCCCAACCAAACAAGTAACCTTGATTTCAAGGGAACTGAATGAGTTTGAGGATAAGGCAAATTTCTTTGCTATATTAGCACAGGAATACCCCTCCAATAACATTGGTTTGGCTAAGGCTAAGAAATGGCTTACTAGGATGTATAACTGTTTTGATGATGAGATTGAACAAGACTACAATGCACATAATGATTTGGGTGATGCAATTTATTACCTTGACCCCTCAGCGACTATGCAAGTAGAACACAGCCTTGAAACTTTTATTAGAATAATTTCTTTAGATTGTGGCGGAGTAGATTCTACCGCATATCGAACTATTGATTCTTTCTTAGCAGATTTGTCTGCTTTAGAAGCAAAGTGGTTTATTCGGTATTGGCTAAAGACAACTCGTAATGGTTTGCGTGATGGTGTAGTTAAAAAGATTATCGCTAAACATTTCGGTAAGAAGATTACCGATGTCAAAAAGCATTGTAATTTCAATTCAATACATACAGTCGTGTGGTATTATGGCCGTAATGAAGAACCACCATGTAATTTAGAACATGGTAAGTTTATTTCACCTATGCTTGCTAAAGAAATACCTATGAAGAAATGGCCTATTAATCCTATTGTTGATTATAAGTATGACGGTAATCGTTATCAAATTCATAAGAGTGACGGTAATGTAATTATTTTTAATCGTAAAGGTAATGTTGTTACCCCTCAATTTGCTGATGTTGCACAACAAGTCCGAGAATACGAGGTTATAGAAGCCATATTCGACGGTGAAATCTACCCGATAAAGGAAGACGGAAGCCCCGATGAACACAAGAAAATGGGAACGAGAGTGCATTCTAAAGACCATGCCGAGGCTATGGAAAGAGTGCCGGTTCGATGGGTTATATTTGATTGTTTGATGTGGGAAAGTAAAACTATTATGAATCTTTCTTATGCAGATAGATTAGATAGATTCAAGGCTAATCCAGACCAAGCGCACCGAATGAAAGAAGGTGGAGATATTATGGCATTCTACAACAATGCTATTAACGATGGCTTTGAAGGTATTATTGTCAAAGACACCACACTACCTTATGAAGCAGGTAAAAGAAGCACAGGTTGGGCTAAATATAAACCACCTCAAATTGAATTAGATGTAGTTATTCTTGCGGCTTCTTATGGAGAAGGTCGAAGGTCTAATGTATTTGGAACCTTTGAGATTGGTGTTAAGTCCGAAACAGGATTTACAAACATCGGTTCTATTGGAACAGGATTCACTGATAGTGATTTGATTAACTTAACAACTAGGTTGAGAACAATTGTAGAATCTTTCAAAGATGGAAGGTATATGTTCTTGCCTAGAATAGTTTTAGAAGTAAAGGCTGATTTAGTTAGCCATGATGCAAAAGGAAACATTGGTCTTAGGTTCCCTAGAATGAACCGAATTAGAGATGATAAGTTTGTTTCTGATATAAACACAATTGAAGATGTAATGGGGATGATTTAAGATGGAAGCAAAAATAGGATATATTAAACTGAACAGTGGTGTAATTTATAAAATCAGTGAATTAAATAAGAAGGCTAATGGAACTGCAATTAGAGATTGTTATTCTAATCTTAGAGCAGAAGCAAGAACACTTAAGTTATTACATGAGCGTTTATATGTATTGCGGTGTAAAGAAACTGAATTCGCTACAATGACAGACACTAATAAGAAACTACTAAAATGTGTTGGCCTTGATAAAAATTCAGAAATTAATGAAAGAGCAGATAGATTAGAACAGATTCTAGAACTAGCCATAATTCAATTAGAAAATGGTGCTGACTTAGGTATGGTTTTAAAAATTTTAAAACAAAACAGGGGAGAGAAAGATGATTGAAGTAGGAGGACTAACTGTAATTGATTTTAAGACATATAGTTGTCTTACAATTGATGATGAGGGAATGGCACACTTAAAAGATGTAACTACTACACAAGGTAGGCCAAAGAAAATGAAAGCACACTTAGTTCCTTATTTTGAAGAAGGTAATTTTATTACACCCGAACCCGAACCTGTTGAGATTTATAAGATTAAAACTAGGTTGAATATTAAAAACATTATCAAGGGAGAAGTCGAGATGCCAATTAGTAATTCAACAGTCCGTTTATTATCCGAATGGTGCAATACTGCACTACGCAATATGATTATCAATGCCCAACAAAATGCACTCATTAAGGGTAGTAAAACAATCAATGCCGCACATGTGTTTTGGATGGAAACTAATATGCAAGTAGAAGGCTATTGGCCTGAGAACATTGATTATGTAAAGAAGGAGGAATAAGTATGTTTAGTAAAGATATGTTAATTGGAATTATACTGGGTATGTCAAAAGCAGACATCCATTTAGATAAGAACGATAAGTCACAAATAGGATATAGAGTTAGACTAAGAATTAACCTTCGTGCTTCTTCTCCCTTTTTACAGGGAGTAGCGAGAAGTCTTGAACAACACCAAATAGAAACTACTTATAAAGAAATAGAACATAAGAGTAGGCCAAGACCTATCCTAAGAATAGGAGGTATTAAAAACCTGTATAAGTTATGTCAATTAATACCAGAAGAATTACCAGATGCAAATGAAGAATGGTTGGTGTTTAGAGAAGCAGTAGATATTGTAGGTAATGATAGGCATTTG
>TARA_R110002074_G_scaffold29982_4_pt1 | contig 11741 bp, 3 predicted proteins | sample TARA_R110002074 | Tara Oceans TARA_R110002074 (sample SAMEA4397215) | marine metagenome | biome: Polar Biome; feature: [MIX] marine epipelagic wind mixed layer (ENVO:01000061); material: water (ENVO:00002006), including particulate matter (ENVO:01000060) such as... | depth 10-100 m
ACAGGTAACTACAGACGACTTGGTATATTCATTTGACTTTGATAAAGATGAGTTTGCGTATTATAAAATAGATAATGCTTGGAGTAAAACACAACCAGCAAGAGTATTTGTGGAGACAGAAAGTGGTAAATCAGTAGAATGTTCAGATACACACTTATTCTATCATCCTGATTACAAGAACCAAGAGATTTGTGTAAAAGATTTAAATGTCGGTGATATAGTTTATACCATAGACGAAGATGAAAATGTAATACAAGACCCAATTAGAAATATTACTACATATGATGAAGAAGTAACGGTATATAACTTTAATGTTCCTGATATTCATTCTTACATAACAAATGATATTATTTCTCACAACAGAGAAAAGTATGAAAGTGGTGCACCAAATCCATTTAATACTCCTGTTCTTAGAAACCTTGCTTCTCCTGAAACGGATGTTTTTGAAATAGAAACAGACCAAACAGGTACATTTTTTAAGAAAGAAATGTTAGGTGCTGAATTAACAATATTCCCAAGTATTGCTGGTACAGATATGGAAACACTAAATTCAAGTGTTCCAGCAGATAGACAATTTGTTATAAAACAACAACCATTAGTTACTAAGGTAAGAAAAATTGGAGCAAGAGGAAGAGTTATAGTTCCTGATATAAGAGGATTGATGGTTACGAATAGATTGAATGCAAACAAAGGTGTTGTGTTTAGTGAGTATCAAGATTTTGGACCAAGTGGTTATTCTATGAGCTATCAAAAGCCCGTAACTGCTTCGTTTAGAGTTATTAATAAACAATCTTATTCTAAGATAAATCTAACACAACTAAGACCATACTCAGGAGATGTTTCTAAAGTTAAAGTTTACTATAAAACTCCTGGTGATGTTGGTGGTTATAAACTATTAGCTGATTCTACAGTCGAAGCTCCTGAAGTATTAGCTGACCCAACAATACAATTTGGTAGATTGAAGATTGGTTACATTCCAATTCAACAACACATAGATTATTATTGGTTTAGTAGACAAGGTGTTAACGCTGGTTTCTTTGAAGGTACAGATTCTTCAACACCAACTGCAGGATTAACTTATGTAAACGATCCATATATTGATAGTATGAGAATATCAGGTTCTAACTATCCATATAATAGTGTGGTTTCAACATTTCACAAATATCCAATGAGATTAATAAGTGGTACTGAATATGCGGTAAGATTTCAATTAGCAGGTATTAAAAAAGATAAACAACATACTCCTGAAAACGCAGCAACTACAGGAGATACATCACAACAAGTAGGTAAGATAAAGTTTTATATAAGTGGTTCTTCACTTAAAGCAGATGATGGTTTTGGACATTTACTTGGAGTAATGGAATTAGATACATTTGGTGCTGTATCCGAATCTTTTGATTATGTAGAACATAACTTTATTGCACAAAATAATGGTGATGGTAGATTACAATTGGTGGTTGAATCTGGAGAATGGTATTTAGGTGACTTGAGTGTTAAACCTATGAGAGAAAGTGGATTTAGTCCTGACTTCTCATCATTAGTAGTTCCAACACCAACACTAAATCAAAGACCAACTAATGTAGAATATTATGCAGAGTTTTATGATTTAAATGGTAACGCTTCTGATTTGATGGCGATAGGACAAAGTGCTAAAACGTTTCAAGGTTCATCAACTATTGTAGAGGGAGTTGATAATACAGTATCAGGTTCTATATTTTTAGGTGGTGAAACAGAAGGGGCAGGTATTGAAATACATGGTGGTTCTTCCTTTATAAGAAATGTTGGTTACGTTGGATATCATAGTGCTTCTTTAGATACGTCAATTGACGACCCAACTCGTGGTAAAGCAGGATTTATGTTTTTTAGTGGTTCTCTCTTGACAGATAGAACGGATGAGTATAGTCAAGGTGATGTAGGATTTGAAATACATGGTGGACCTGGAGTAAAAGACGGAAGTGCAGGTGCTATGAGATTTAGAACCTCAACAGGAAAACTTGAGGTTACAGGTTCTATCGTAGCTACTGAGGGACACTTTGCAAAAAACTTTAGTGTAGGAACTGGCTCATCGGCTATAGAGATATCTTCATCTACACATATAATGAAGACAAAGAGTTGGGGTCATCCAACGTCAAGTAAAGGTTGGGCTATAAGTGGTAGTGGAGAAGCATATTTTCAAGAAGGTTATATAGGTGGTTGGCAGATAAAGTCTATAGATGAAGGAACTGCTACCGAAAGAGCTATCATAAGTGGTTCTAATATTACTCTTGATGCAGGTGGTGCAGCACTTTATATGTCTAATAAAGGACCAGGTTCGGATGATAGTTCTACAGCAACAACTTATCCTGTTTTAGCAGATGAATTTTATTTAGATTTTACACCTTCATCAAGTGAAGCAGTTACATCTACAGATTATCACGTCTCTTTCGGTCCTAAATTTAAAATAGATAAAGATGGTTCATTGTTTGCAAGTGGAGCAGTCTTTACAGGAACAATAACTGCAAGTGCTGGTAAAATTGGTGGATTTAATATAGGTTCTGCTTCATTACACGCTGGTGGAACTGAGGGAGTTCCTAAGTTTTTTATTAGTGGTTCTGGCGGTGGTGGTAGTGGTTTTGCTAAAGGAAATTTATTTATATCCTCAAGTGGATTTCAAGTAACTAATGATGGTGCTTTAAAAGCTACTTCAGGTTCTATCGGTGGGTGGACTATAGCTGGTGATACTATCTCATCAAATAATTTAGTTATAAATTCTACAGGTACATTAGAAACATCAACATTTCAAAGTGGAGTTAAAGGTTGGAGAATATCATCAGCAAATAATGGTAGTGCAGAATTTGAAAATGTAACAATTCGTGGAACTATGAAAACTGCAGTGTTTGAAAAAGAAAGTGTCAACGCAGTTGGTGGACAATTATATATAGCTAATTCAACTACGATAACTGGCTCAAATGATGTTGGTGCAAGTGATACAACAATCCAAGTAGCAAATGCTAGTGGATTTACAGCAGGTGAAATTATAACAGCAAAGAAAGTAACACCTACAAGCATTTCTACAGAGTATATGAGAGTGGTAAGTGTAGCAAGAAAAGATGCTTCAAGTGATTCAAACTTTAGTGGTAGTCTTACAGTTCTTAGACAATATGGATTAGTATCTGCTAGTGGTAGTGGAGCTAGTGGTTCATTAGGTGATACGCCAGGTACACAACAAGCATATGGACCTGGTCAAGTAATAGTATCAACAGGTAAAATCGATACTGGTTATATAAGATTAAATGCAAATCCAAATGATTCAACAACACCATACATGGATATTGTAGAAAGAACAGGTAGTGGTGTTTACGATGTAGATTTAAAAGTAAGACTTGGTGATTTGAGTGGAATAACAGATACGATTAACGGACAAGCAGTAAGTGGATTCGGATTATATACGGACAACGCTTTCTTAAAAGGTGGTATTGTAGCGACTTATGGTAGTATTGGTGGATATTCAATTGGTGCTGATGGTTTCGCTTCAACAAATGGTACTTTTCAAGTTACAGGTTCAACTGGACAAGTAACTGCATCATCGTTGTTATTGACAGGAAATAGTCAACAAAATTTTGCAAGTGGTAAATTTCAAGTCACAGGCTCTACTGGTCAAATGACTGCTTCATTAGCATACATAGGTAATGCTACTAATTTCTTTCAAGTAAAAGCTGGTGGCGTTGCAATAAACACAAGTAATTTTGATTTAACAACGGCAACAGTTACTATGTCATCAGCTGTTTCTGGTAAAATAGCTATGGGTTCTACACCACCAACTGCTAGTGGTGGTAATGGTATTTTATTAAGTGGTAGTGGAGACTTTAGTTTCCAATCTGCTAATAACAAATATATTAGAAATGATGTTGATGGTTTCGCTATGAATTTCCCATCATTTAGTATTTCACCAGCTGGATACATGACTGCAACTGATGCTACTTTTAAAGGTAGAATAGAAGCATCAACAGGATTTATTGGTTCATCGGCAGCTGCTGGTTGGAATATTGATGGTTCTACTATTGGTGATACAGGTGGTAAAATAGTACTTGACTCAACTGCAGCATCTCCCAACATAACAATTACAAGTGGAAGTTTCTTTGCAGAAATGGTTCCTGATTTTACACGAGCTAATGTGATTTTAGCTGGTGGTGGTAATACCTTTTCAGGAACAGTTACAGCTGCAGCTATGAATACAACTAATGGTACTTGGACAGGAACTTCTAATAATGTTGCTACCAATACCACAGACTTAGCAGCTGGAGAACAATCATCAGCGCTAACATTACACGCTGGATTTTCTGATGCAACAACACCATCAATTCATGGAACTCTTGGTAGTATTACTGATGCAACATTGACTGCTAACAAACCATATAAAACCACAGCTCGTTTAGTTGTTGGTGTAGGTATCACTACTTCTAATCACGCTTTAGGTTCTGGTGTATCAGGTGTAGTAGCGGTAACTGGTACTTTATCACTTCATTTAGCTGCAGATGATAGTCAAGTAGCAACTCAAACTTTTAATACTTCAATTAATATAGAAGCTGAACCTTCTACAGCTGTAACAAAAAAGTCAACAACACTTTTCGCAACATTTAACCATACAGTCGGTGGGTCCGATGCTACTTATTATATAAAAGCAAGTGGTGTACAAGTAACAAATAACGGTATAACCGAAGAGTATACCATAGGTGCAAAAACATTTTCAGTTGCGGCTAGTACAACCACAGATGCAATCTACTTTGGATTGACAACACACCAACCAAGTAATAAGAAAACTGAAATAGCACCTGGAGGTTTACAATCAGTTGTTTTAGGAAACGCAACATTAGAGCACGTAGATAATACATTTGTTCGTATATCACCACAAGGATCAAAAGTATTTGAAGTTCAAGGTGCTGCATTAATTACAGGTTCTTTAGTTGTTAAAAAACTTAATGATACTGAAAAAGTTAGTCTGACTGATGGAGTTGTTACAGCAGATGCATCAATCGTAGCCGGAACATTTTTAAGAGGTCCAACTGGAACTGAAAATGTACCATCAGTTCAACTTGGTAGTGCTAATGATGGATTTTATCATTTAGCAAGTGGTGATGCTGGGATTAACGTTCTTGTTAATAATGTACAAGAATTTTTATTTGCAGATGCTGGTGGATTTCATGCTGATGCTAATATAACTGCATTCTCAACAACTACAGACTCAGATATAAGATTAAAAGAAAATATAAAACCATTAGAGAACAACTTAGAAAAAGTATTACAACTCAAACCATCTTCATTTAAATGGAAGATACAAGATAAGAAAAACGATGTGGGACTGATAGCACAAGATGTTGAAAAAGTAATACCAGAGTTGGTTAAAGAAAATATATCTATCGGTAAAACTAAAGAGTTTTTAGATGGAGATACTCACAAAACTGTTGATTATTCAAAATTAACAACATACTTGATAGGTGCAGTTCAAGAACAACAAAAACAGATTGATGAGTTGAAGAAAAAACTTGAGGAGTTGTAATGGCTGCTCTTACAGACTCAGGAGAAATAAGTTTACTTGACATCTTTAGAAATAGAGAAGACAATGGTAGTGCTACAGGTACAGATATAGATATACAAAGTTTAGCAGTACAACTTGCTTCGGGTTCTACTGTCGGTGATGTAGATGGAAATGGAACAGCCAATCAAACTGCTGATAGAACTCTATTAAATTCCGCACCATATGCTTTCGATGAATTTTATAGTGCAAATTATCCAAATACTATTTTCGGTAGTGTTATAGCAAAACTAGGTTCTGCTTCTGTAATGAGTAATGGTTTTGTAGATGGAGAAACAGCAAAAATAGAGTGGGTTATAACTGACGGAACAACCGATGATTATACCGCTGGATTAAAACTTGTGAGTGATAATAGTGTAGTAGTTTCTGCAACTTTAGATGAAGATGGTAATACTCAAACAGTATCAAAAACTATGACTGTACCAGATATTGCAGGAGCAAGTGATAAGTATTATCCATTCGTAACTACAGGTACATTTCAAAATTCAGTTGGTGCTAATATAGATCATTATGACCAAATAGCCGGTGGTAGTGCAGGATTAAGTGAAACAAGTCGTAATGTTGATGCTGCAGACGAATCTGTATCAAATATATCTATATCTCCAACTGTTTCAACAGGAACTCAAACAGGTTTTCTTCGTGGTGATATAGATTCGGTAACTGCTGGTGATGGTGGTACAATGACAGGAACATATGTTGTTGAAGATGGAGCAGCTACTAATGCGGTTGTTATTGCAAATGTACCAGGTGTAATAAGATTTAATATAACTCATTATGGATCTCCATCTAATGCTCGTAATACTGTAAACTCAACTACAGATTATACTGTAAGTTATAATAGAGCAATAGACATATCCGTAAGTGATAATACAGTTAATAGTGGAGTTGCATTTACAATCACTGCTGTATCCGAAGGACTTACTGGAGCAGCTACTATGAGAGTAGGTTATGGAACAAGCAATTCTAATACAACTTACACTGCAAATTCAGATAAAAGTATTGGTGCTGCTACTAATTTTGTACGAAATAGTCAATCTCAAGCATTTACTCGTAATCTTACTTCTGGTACATCACTTGAAACATTTTTTGGAAAGGCTCATTATACAAGTGGAGCTGCAACTTTAACAGCTACAAGCGCTATTTCTATAGCACCATTATTTAGTTATACAGCAACCGCAAATGCAACTATAAATGTAAACCAAACACAAGCACTTGGAGTATCGAGTGTTGTTGGTAATAATGCATCAGTCGGTATAACTTCATCTCCTGATAAAGGTAGTGGAACTAATTCTGCTACATTAACACCTGGAACTAATAATAGAATATATACAATATCATATGCAGGAACTGCAAATTATTCTCAAACATCAAACATTTCAAGAACCGTAACAGTAAATCCAACTGTTAGTTTAAGTCTTTCAGATAATCAAAGTGGTGCTAATAATCCTAAAAATGATGCAGATGGTAATACTATAGCATCAAGTACGCATGGAATATCACCAACTTTATTTACAGCAACACCAACTGTAGTAGGAGATACAGTATCTTATGCTTGGACTACAAGTGGGTTTACATTTACAAGTGGGGGTGGTTCAACCGCAGGAGCAGTTATATTTAAAAAAGATTCTGCTGGTACTGCTAATATGACTTTAACTGTTAGTGGTAATAGTACATCTGCAAATGATGCAGTTTCGATAGTAGCGCGAACAATTCAGAAAGCAATAACAGATGGTGATAAACCATCTACATTGAGAGCAGGAACTACTTTCCAAGTTACAAATATAACTGCAAATTTTACACAAAATATAAAACTTGTTAGAGATGGTGTAGTGATTGGTGCTGCAGCATCTATTGCAGGTACTATGAATTTTAGTATATCATCAACTAATGATTATACAAACAACTATGACAGTAATAATGTTAATACCTTATTAACAGATAGTGACCACACAGCCATTACTTTCAATTTAGGTACTACTGTACTGTTACCACCTTTACCTGTGATTGATAATTTTAGTGCTGCTACAGACGACTTTTTGAAAAAAATAGATTTATCATATGATACCACATCCGCAACGGCTGTAAGTATTAATCAAGGTGTTGGAAGTCAAGCCGTTGATGCTGATATCACAGCATCAGGATTAGACAATGATACAGAATATACTTTTACATTAACTGCTACTAATGCTGCAAGTGAAGCCGTAACAGATACAGCCACAGCAAGTACTATAGACCCAGCAATTAGTTTTGGTACTCCTGGAGACACTTCCATCACATATGGTGATACAGGAACTTATACTATTGCGATTACAAAAAACTTTAAGGATGCAATTGAAGTTCATATTGGTCACGGTTTAAACGCATCTGAAACTGGTGGTACTGAATGGCAAATACTTACAAGTCAAGGTAGTGGTGCTACAAGTTTTAATGCAACTTTTAATAGAAATTTTTTAGGTGGTAGTACTTTTGGTAGTATTATAGATTATAGAGCAGGTAGTTCTGATGCAGGATGGTTTCATAATAATACAAATAATTCATTTGCTGATTTTGCTGCACCTGGTGTACCAACCAGTCTTAGTACATCAGCTTCATCAGGTACTGCAATTGCAGTAACTTGGTCAAATCCAAGTAGTGGACAAACAGGTGTTATTTTAGAATGGGGTGAAACAGCTGATGAAGATTTTCCTAACTCTGTAACTATAACAAATGGGGCTACTTCCGCTGACGCTACAGGTTTAAATCATTCTACTGGACATTCTTTCAGAATAAAGGCATTTATTACAAAAACTACGACACCTCTCGGTAGTAGTGAAAGTCGAACTAATTCCAGTGCATATTCATCTACAGTTACTCAAGCTACAACTGGTTGGAATTCATTCGTACTTGAAGGAGATGCATTTAGTGGAGTGAATAGTGGAACAGGATTTTCAACTCCAGAAGCAGCACATTTAGCAGATGATGTTACATCAGGTGAATTATTTTATTCAAACTCTACTACTTTGGGTTCAAATACAGTAGCAGTGAAACGAACAGTAGATGGTTCACCTTTTAATGGTGGTAATGCTTGGTTTTTAATAGGTGGCAACGATGATCCAATTGCAGTAGCCTTTATTGAAAGTGATGGAGAAATAACTGCAGCAAATTATTACCTTATAGCAAATACACCACCACTTCCACCAACAAGTATAAGTTTTGATAATGTAACAGATTCAGTAATAAGAATAAATTGGTCAGACAATTCATCTATAGAAAGTGGATTCAAAATTTATATGAGTACAAGTGGTGCAGCTGATAGTGGTGATACATTAATAAATACAACTAGTGCTAATGCAACCTCTTTCACTAAAACAGGTTTAAGTAGTGGAACAACTCATTACTTTGCAGTATATGCTTATAGAGGTAGTTCATTAAGTACTGTATTACAAGGTTCACAGGCAACAGCAGCTGGAACATCTTGGGGTAGCTACAACGGTACACTTAGCGGTAATTGTGGTGAAACAGGGGCTGATAGAAGCTGTACAACTCGTTTCCTAACCCTTACTAATCCTGATACAGGTACAAATCAAGTAAACGCTACTATATCAAATTTAAGTGGAATGAGTGCGGTAAATAATTTATTTGTAGCTGTAGGTACAAGTACTAATCCAACTAATTGGAGTACAGGAACAGCTCAAACTACCGCAGCTGGTTCTTCTGATGTAATTTATGTTAGAATGAGAGTTGACTCAAATAAAGCAGGGGAAGAATCTGGTACTTTTACAATGACTTTGGAAAACAATGGAGTATCTAAGGTAACTAATAATCTTAATTGGACTATTGAAGAAGGTGGATAATAATTTAACGATTAACCATCATAAAGATATTTATTAATGAATATAGTTACTAAGGAGTGAAATAAATGGATGTCTATTATTCTACAGGAGGTAAAAATCTTGTAGGTGGTGGTTCTGATATCTGGGTTAATCATTGGATAGAAGAAATACAACCAAAACTTAAAAAACCATCTAAGTTAGTGATACATCAAGATAATGATGTGAGAAAAGATTTAGATGAAGCAGATAGAATACATATATTACATGGTTATTATACACCAAACCAAGTAGTATTAGACTATAAAGATAAAATATATTCTAATATTATGCACGTAGAGTTAAAGAAATCTCTAAACGCACATAAAGATTTAGAATTACCGTTATTAAAACATTTCAATGCTTCTATAGAATATGAAAAAGATATTCTAAATATAGCAAAGAAAACAATTTGGATTGGTTTATATGAAAGTTCATATCACGATGATTATGATATCATAGACATACCAAATTTTTATGAGTTTAAACAAGATGGAATTGCAGTAGAAAGTAATAGGGTTGGTTTTTGTTCTAGAATGGAAACAAGAAAAGCACCTCATTTCTTAAATGATATAGACTCTTACTTTTTTACCAATGTAGAACATTTTGCTTGGTGGAGAGAAAATTTAAATTATGACTTTGACGAATCAAAGTTATTTCAGTTTCAATATAAAAACTTACAAAAGTTTTTACAAAGAGATGATTGGGGAATATCACATTCAGCTCACATATACGAACCATTTGGTTATAGTATATTTCAAGCAATTGATTATGGTAAATTACCCATATTGTCAGAAGATTGGCTACCAAACATAGCATATCCATATAGAGCTTCAACTAAAGAAAAGTTTGAAGAGGTTTATAAAGAGATATGTAATGTTCGTGTAGAAGTAAGACAAACATTATTACAACATTTAAAATCCAACTTATCAGAATATGATAATAAGAAAGATTGGGCTAATAAATATTTGGAAATCTACAACTCTTGATATTTATAAATGACAAACTATATATAGGAAAACTCAATGGCTAAAACCGATCTAAGTTTAGGAAAACTAAGAAGAGCAACAGATCCAGCTAACGTTAGTAGTAACACTACAGCAGACTCTACTTTACGTGGAAATGCTGCAGGTGTTTCTAGTGGTAATAACTTTAAAATATCTGAATTTGCAGTTGATGAAGTATCATCATCACTTTCAGGTAGTAGGTTTATGGATGAGGGAACTGCTGAAACTTATAAAATTGAGTTTAAATCGGTAGGTTCACGATTTCTTGCAAGGATAGCTCGACATAAAGAAAACTTCTTTTGGGAAGCAGCTTCAGGATTATCTGTTAGTTCAGCTAACAATTATACTGGTTCAATAACTGCCGCTGCTATTTCTAACATAACAACCGATAGAGATGGTGCACAAGATGATTTTTCTGCAGCTCACGCTGGTGATGCAAGAGTAACCATGTCAGGAGCTTATGTTGATGACCAAGTTGCAACAGGATTTAATGCTTCAGCAATAAACTATAATAAAAAGATTCTTCACCTAACTCAAGTAGAAGACACATATAACGGAGCAGCTATCACTTGTTTTACACCAGACACTAAACTTACACTAACAGACGGAACACAAAAAGAAATACAAGAGTTAGCTATTGGTGATGAACTTCTGTCTATGAGAATGCCAAATGCACAAACAGAAAAAGAACATCCTATAATTGCTAGTGATGTTGCATATGCAGATTATTGTATTACAGAATTGGGAGAAACAGAAATAGTTTCGGCTAAGATAATCAATATGTTTTTTGATTTCGCTGATACATATTTTTTAATCAATGGTGAAATCAAAGTTACAGGTGAACATCCATTCTTTATTAAAATACCAGATAGTTTTTATTTACCAGCAAAAGGAGAGACAGCGACTGGAAAGTGGGGAAGTGAAGAATTTTGGGCTTGGGAATATGTTCGTAACTTAGAAGTTGGTCAAATAATGTATGACAAAGATATGAATGAAGTTCCAGTAGATAGTATAGAAGAGATAGAAGAAGAAATAGAAATTGTAAATATAGATGTTGATACAAATAACACCTATTTTGCAGAGGGTATATTAGTTCATAACAAAGGTAGCTCTGTCTCACCTGTAGATAATGATGCACACAATACTTTAACCCACGCTATTGAAAATCCAGGAACAGGAAGCGCCGCAGTTTAAAATATAATTCATTTTCGTGAGTTAAACATATATTTATATATGACAAATAGTAGGTTTTATGGATAAAAGATTAGCAATAATTGTTCCGTATCGTGATAGACGTAAACAATTAGATATTTT
>TARA_R110002074_G_scaffold151389_3_pt1 | contig 11724 bp, 14 predicted proteins | sample TARA_R110002074 | Tara Oceans TARA_R110002074 (sample SAMEA4397215) | marine metagenome | biome: Polar Biome; feature: [MIX] marine epipelagic wind mixed layer (ENVO:01000061); material: water (ENVO:00002006), including particulate matter (ENVO:01000060) such as... | depth 10-100 m
CTATTACAGCGGCTGAAATTGGAGTTGGTGTAGAACTAACTGATATCGCACGTGAAGGTGCTTCAGATGACATCGCGGCGGCTGTTGGCCGTCAAATGGGAGACGCTCTTGCTAAGAAAGTAGACACTGACTTAGCGGCGCTTTTCTCAGGCTTTAGTAATGTTGTTGGATCAGGCGCGGCAGAATTAACTGTAGACAGTTTCTTCCAAGCGGCGGCGATCTTACGTAACAACAATGCTCCTGGACCATATGTTGCTGTAATTCACCCATACCAAGCATATCAAATCAAGAAACAATTAACTAACGCTGGTTCAACTATGAGTCATAATTTAAGTGAAGTAGGAAACTCTGCACTTATGGATGGTTTCGTAGGTAGATTAGCTGGTATTGACATCTTTGAATCAACTGTAGTAACTGGTGCATCATCTGGTGCATTTGAAGGTGCAGTAATGAGTGGAGATGCACTTGGTTACATGATCAAACGTGATATGCGTATTGAAGAAGAAAGAAACGCTTCTAAAAGAGCTACTGAGTTCGTAGGAACTATGGCTTACGGCGTTAAAGAAATCTTTGACACATACGGCGTTAAACTATTAGGTGATGCTCAAATTAACTAATTTGAACGTTAACTAAAATTATATACTATTTGACAAGTATATTCTCTGAAGGGGCGGCTTAGGTCGCCCTTTCTCTTATACTGCTAAAATCCCCTAATATTAAGTGGTAATGATACCAATCTACTAAATACATTTGTTAACAAAAATAATTTGGTGGTAAAGGAAGGACCTTTAGCACTTTTAAAGGAGTAGGACTTCATGGCAATAACATTAGCCACAATAACAGATATAGAATCATACGAGCCTGATATTATCAATTTTGGTATTCCAGACTTTGACGGCGAAATAACAAAAGCACAGAATGATGTTTTTAGAGATTTACGCATCCAATGGTATCCAACATACAGACATGGCAAATACGACATTAGTGTGTTAACTTCAGGTGAAATTGAACCTGATGAAGATTTATATACTGCAAGTCAACTAACCAGAGCCGCGTGTTATAACGCACTTGGTTTCCACATATACCCCAAATTAGCAAAATTTGAACCAGACGAAGATTTGTTTGAACGCAAAATGAAGTTTTATAGAGACGAATATGAGCGTGAATTCAGTTTAATTTTAAGAGATGGTGTAGAGTATGATGCGGATTCTAGTGGCACAGTTAGTGAGTCAGAAAAAGAAGCTACATATTTCCTACGCCTGAAAAGGTAGTAGTTCATGTCCAATAGAGAGTTAGCAGTAAAAAACATTATTGATGTTCTTGGTGACATGAATCCACCTAGACCAGCATTTGTTACTAGAGAACCTTTTGATCTAGACAAATTAGCAATTACACAATTCCCCGCAGTATTAATAACTACAGGTAATGAAACCCGTGAAGATCAAGCCATGGGTGGATACAGACGCGGCATCATTGAAGTGAACATTAGAGGATTTGTGCGTTCAGATGGACGTTCAGGCTTTGTTCAAACAGTGGACGAAAAAAGAAACAACTTAATTGAACGAATTGAAGAAGCATTGAACGTTGATCGCACTAGAGAATTAGCTGGTGCAAGAGCCGCGACTACTCATGTTGCATCAATAGAAATAATTGATAGAACACCGCCACTAGGCGAGTTCAACATGATTGTTGAAGTGCATTATTCATTCACTAAAGGAGAACTATAATGGGTGTTCAAAAATACACACAGATGATAGACAATAACGGCCAAACTGTTTCTGTTGAACTAGGCCGTGTAAACAGGTTTCTTGGAGAGGGTTGGACTACATTAGATCAACCTAAACCAGAAAAAAAGTCACCACGCAGAGGTAGTAAGAATAAAATTACTGCTGAAGCCCATGTGACTTCAAATGTTGTTGAAGAAGCAACGGTAGAAGAAGAAGTTCATGTGCATGATGAAAATTGTGACCATGAATTAGATCAAATGATCACTGAAGCAGATGCTTTAGAAAACAACGAAATGTCAACAAAGGAGAACTAGACTATGGCAACATTTACTGGAGAAAACGGTAAGGTAGATATCACAGCTGAAGATTCAGCTGGTTTTACAACTGTAGCTGAAGTTCGTTCTTGGACAGTGGAGCACACGAAAGATGTTATTGAAGACACAGTAATGGGCGACGCGGCAAGAACTTACAAAAGCGGCTTACATCAATTTACGGGATCAATGGAGGTTGTGTATGATTCAACTCATACAAGTGCAACTGACGCATTTGATGCCTCAAATGATGGAGCATTAACGGTAGAATTCTACCCAGACGCGGCAACAGGTCAAAAATTCAGCGGAAGTGTATTGGTAACAAGTGTATCAAGAACATCTTCTTATGACGACCTTGTTACTGCAACTGTAAACTTCCAAGGAAGCGGCGCACTTACAATTGGCACCGTCTAATTAGAATGATACAGATTAGGTTACTAGGAACCAAAGAGGTGGTGAGAGAACTTGAAAAAGAAAAAGATCTTTTCATTGCCAGATTGGCACAAGATACATTGGAGGTCGCAAGACAAAAAACTCCAATTGATAAAGGACAAGCAAGACGCGGCTGGCGCCTAGAAACACTTTTCAAACAGAAACGTGTTGTCAACCGTGTTCCCTACGCTGTCCACTTAGAAGAGGGCCATTCAAAACAAGCACCAAATGGTATATTAGGGCCTACCATGCGGGAGATATCAACAAGGAGATATAATACATGAGTAATGTAATGAGCAACATCACAGGTCACTTTAAAGAAAAGTTGGCAGGTGGACTAAACAAGATTTCAGTTCCAGAATGGAAAACTGATGTCTATTATAAAGGTGCATATCCTTTTGCAGTTGAAAGCAAAATTATTGCACTACAACAAAAAGGACAGACTGTTGAAGCATTAGTTGAAAGTCTAATTTTAAAAGCATTGGATCCAGAAGGAAAACCAATGTTTGGTAAGTTTGACAAAACAACATTAATGAATGAAGCAGACCCTGCTACTTTGTTAAGAGTTTGTGCAGAGTTAAACAATGCAACTTCTGATTATGAGGAAGTAGCAAAAAACTAAAAGAGGACACTGAACTGCAACTAATAATAAGAGTTGCAGAGACCTTGCACAAAAGTATAGAAGAAGTTATACAAACTGTCAGTGTCCTGGAACTAAGAATGTGGTATGAATGGTTCGTGCTACAACAGGATAAAAGTAAGGAGACTATAGGTGGCAACGCAAACAATAGAAATCCGCGCCGTAGATAAGACACAGGCTACGCTTGGTAAAGTCAATAGAAGCCTTGGCAATATTGATAAAAAAGCCAAAAACATTGGTGTATCGTTTGGTCAAATTGCCGCTCTAGCAGGAAGTGTTTTTGCAGGTTTAGGCCTAGCAAAGACAGCCGCAAGTCTTGTAAGAACAGGTAAGGAATTAGAAAATCTTAATGTAAGATTAAAGTTCTTATTTGGTAGTGCAACAGAAGGCGGAAAAGCATTTGACGAGATGGCAAAGTTTGCCTCTGAAGTCCCCTTTAGTCTAGAAGAAATCCAAAAAGGTGCAGGTGTTCTAAGTGTGGTCAGTAAAGATGCTGAAGAACTTAGTGACATCATGCGTATCACAGGTAATGTGGCGGCAGTTACAGGACTTGATTTTAAAACAGCTTCAGAACAAGTTCAAAGATCATTAAGTGCTGGTATAGCTAGTGCTGATTTGTTTAGAGAAAAAGGCGTTAGAGATATGCTTGGTTTCTCAGCTGGTGCAACAGTATCAGCAGAAGAAACAGCGGCGGCTTTTGAAAGAGTATTTGGGCCAGGCGGTAAGTTTGCAGGAGCAACGGATGCTCTAGCAGGCACATTGGAAGGAACACTTTCAATGATTGGTGATAAAGTATTCACCTTTAAGAAAACATTATTAGAAGCAGGTTTGTTTGATGCCTTAAAAATACAATTCTCAGAATTTGATAAACTGTTAGGCGAGAACGCCACAGCAATTAATAATGTTGCTACTATTATAGGCGACAAGTTAGGATTTGCTGTTTTCCAAGCGGCTGATTTTATTAAAGGTCTAAACATTAATATGCAGGATCTAATAGTTGGTGCTAAAATAGCGGCGGCAGTATTAGGTGGTGCAGGATTAATTGCAATTCTCAAAGGTGTAACAGGCGGAGTTAAAAGTCTAACACTTGCAATGGCTAGAAACCCTCTAGGGTTGTTAGCAGTAGCGGCCGCAAGTTTAATCACATACCTAAGTATGGAAAATGGCCTAGGCAGAACTATTGCACAGGTTAGTGCAGTAATGACAACACTTGGCGAAATTGCCGCAAGTGTCGCAAGATACTTTCAAAATCAATTAGGCAAAGTTTTAAATTTCTTAACAGGTGTGTTTGATAAATTTATTGATAGTGTTATTAGTGGTTATAATTCTATAGCGAGATTTATTCCATTCTTAGACGAAGTAGAAACTAGTGGAGCCAAAGTAAGAGAAAGTATTAAGAGTCTTGCTGTTGAAGGTTTTGAAGTAGTTAAAACAGCAGTAGGTGATACTGCTGATGCAATAGTTGAATATGTAAACACCAACGAACTTGCAAGTGGTGCAATGGCAGAAGCCAAAGCAATGCTAGAGTCGTTGACTGCTAGTTGGAACGAAGCAGGAATTACATATGATGAGGCTAGTGTAGCACAAAGAAAACAATATGACGAATCACTTCAAACTGCAAAAGCATTACAAGCACAAAAAGATAAAGTTTTAGAATTAGCACAAGCACAAAGCAAAGCCGCTGAATCATCTAGAGAATTAGAATCACAGTTTATTAAACAAGCTGAGGCAATGATCAAAGCAAGTTCAAATCTTAGTGACGCAATGGTTGCCAAAGAAGTTGAAAATTTAAACAAGATTGCAGAAACTGCAATACAAATTCAAAAAAATAATCTAGCAGATAAAAAATTAACTGAAGAAGAATTTGCACAGAGTAAACTTGCTATTGAACAACAGCTACAAGAAGAAATAACAAAATTACAACAAAACTCACTTAAACGTCAAGACGAAATGTATATGGCAAGTCTTGAAAAACGCCTAGCTCAAAGTCAAGGTGCTATTGCAACTGAGATAAGTGCTAAGGATAAAGAATTCTTAGCAAGAAAAGGTGCTGAAGAAAAAACAGCGGCAATTACAAAAAATAGAATTGAGTTTGAAAAGAAATCAGAATTAGAAAAAACACAGTTTGGTATTGGTCAAGCTAAGAACTTCTTTAGTGCATTAGGGCAACAGAATAAAAAGTTCTTTGCGGCGGCAAAGGCAATGGCTATTGCAGAAGCAATCATTAACACATACCAAGGTGCAACCAAAGCACTAGCGACATATCCACCACCGTTTAACTTTATAGCGGCGGCGGCAACTGTAGCGGCAGGTTTTGCTCAAGTATCATCAATCAGAGCACAAACAGCACAGCGAGGCGGAACTGTCATTGGTGGTCAACCAGCAATAGTTGGAGAAGATGGAGCGGAGCTTATTGTTCCTAAACAAAGTTCAACAGTAATACCAAGAGAAGTAGCGGAGGCGGTTGAGGGCTTAGGCGGCGGAAATGGTGGTGGTGTAAATGTTAATTTCAACATCACTACTGTTGACGCAAGAGACTTTGATCAACTGTTAGTTGAAAGAAGAGGAACTATTGTTGGCATTATTAATAATGCTATGAATCAACGTGGCAAAGCAGGAGTAACAGCGTAATGGCATATATAGGATTTTTTCCTGTAACAGCAGGATTTACAGGAGTTAACTTTAAACAAAAAACAACAACCAAAAAAACTGTTGCGGCAAGTGGTAGAACTATTAGAGCAACCAATGCAACAACACTATGGCAAGGAACACTAAGTTTTCCACCTGTAAGTTACGAAGATTTTTTACCAATCCAAGCATTTGTTGCTAGATGCCAAGGATCATTAAATGAATTTGATCTAGTAATACCTGAAATTAGCACACACAATCCGCACCCAACCCAAGTAACATTTGTAAGAACAGATGCGGCGGCTGGTGCAACTAGTGTTGATGTTAACAGTGATCAAATTAACAAAACTAATTTGTTAAAAGCAGGAGATATAATACGTTTTCCTAATCATGCAAAAACTTACATGGTTACAGAAGATGTAGCAAGTGATGGAAGTGGCAATGCTACTATACAAATTCAACCCGCATTAGTTACAGCGGTTGACACTGATAGTGCAGGTGAAAATATTATTGTGCAAAATGTTCCAGTTAGAATGATACTAAGTGGAGACTTGCAAGAATTTGGATACCGTAATGACGGTTTCGTATCATATGAAATAGATGTTCAGGAAGTATACTAATGGCAAGACTAACAGGGTCAAATACCAATAATGCGTTAGCAAGAAATGCTGTCATCAGTTATCTATTATTAGATATCAATGGCACTTACTACACAGACGCACCCTATGACATTGTTTACGACAGCAAAACTTATCTTGCACAAGGTATTTTTTTAAGTATTACAACTGCTAATGAAACTAGTGACCTAACTATTACAAGTATTACAATCAATCTCAGTGCTTTAGACTCATCTACAGTTTCAACATTTGCTGTAAGCACTATTATCAACAAGGATGTTGTAGTGCATAGAGCACTTGTAGATCAAACAGACAACAGCGTAATTGATGACAGCACAGGTGACGGACCTATACTAATTTTCCAAGGTAGAATTAGTGGCTACCAAATTTCAGACAGTGACACAACTGCAGGCTTGGCACTACAAGTTGACAGTTTATTTTCAAACTTTGAAAAGGTTACTTGTCGCAGAACAAACTTACAAAACTTTCAAAGAGAATTTTCAACAGACTTTAGTATGGAATATTCACATGAAGCTCTGTCAGATATAAGATGGGGTAAAGTTTAATGATTAGATTTTTTGAACCTCAAGACATTAATGGGTTGGTTAGACTAGCAAGATACCACAGCAAAGAATTAGAACAAGATGGTGTGTTGCCAATTGATGATGTTTACCTAACACGCAACCTAAGAAAAATGTTAATGGATTCAAGTGTGCAATGTATAGTAGTAGAAAAAAATGATGAGATCATTGGCTATGCTATTTTTTACCTACACACTAAATTATGGAACCCAACACTATTTGGACAACTTGCATTCTTTTATATTTTAGAAGGTGAAAGAAACAAATACATTGCAGATCAATTATGGAGTGAAATAATTGCTGTATGCAAAAAGAATGGAGCACAGTTTTTTGAAAGCGACATTTGTGCATTTAACAATGAGTGGCAAGGCAGTGACAATGCTATAAACAGAGCCTCAACATATTTTGAACATAAAAACGGTGACCATTGTGGTAACCATTACATACATAGGATATCAGCATAATGGGTGGCGTAGTTAAAAAAATTGGTGAGTTCATAGGAAACATTGTAGAAAGTATTGTTGAATTTGTAGGCGATATTTTTAGTTTCATATTATCACCATTTGGTATGCCAGATATGCCAGATCAGCCACAAGCAGATCAAGCGGCACAAGGTGTTACAATTAACAAACAAGGAACTAACCAAGCTATTCCTGTTATCTACGGATATAGAAGATCAGGTGGTATAATTGTTCACGCAGAAACAGGCTCAACCAACAATCAATATCTTTGGGTTGTATGGGCAATCGCTGAAGGAGAAATCCAAGGCATCAAAAGAATTTTAGTTGATGATATTGAAATACCTTTACCAAATGAATATAGTAATAGCAAAGCAGGTGGATTTTACGCAGATGCTTTAAGATATGATGTTCCAAATGGTAGATTCAAAGGCAGAATGTTATTTCAATGTTTTTACGGAGGATCCAACAACACAGCAACACCTAGTGTTATGTCAGATGCTCCATTGTGGCCTCAGAAAAACAGAACAATGAATGGCGTTGCTTATGTTGCCGCAAGATTTGAATGGAAAGAAATTAAAACACAAGAAGACGCAAACAACAATCCTTTCAAAGGCGGTATTCCTAAATTGCAATTTGACCTTTGTGGTAAATTAATTTACAATGCAAGATCAGCGCCTGTGGTAGGTGTATTGAACTTGCCCAATGACTATGCTGATTTACCTAAGGCTTACAACACAAACCCTGCAAACTGTTTGTTAGATTATCTTATGAATCCACGCTATGGTGCAGGTATTCCCAAGGAACAACTTAACGCACACAGTTTTTACATAGCGGCAACCAAGTATGATCAAACAGTAACCTATAATAATAAATTTACAGGTAAAGCACTATCTACAAATGCTGTAATAGATACCAATACTAAAATATTAGCCAATGCAAAATTATTGATTGCAGGTGGTAGAGGTATTATGCCTTACATACAAGGCAGATACAAATTAAAAGTAGAAGATGGGGGCAACGATACTGATATTACTTCAACTACAATTAATGTGGCCTTTGATGTTGACAGTGACACAATCATTGGTGGCATCAGTTTACAAGGTGAAAGAAAAAAATCAAAACTTAACCAAGCCATTGTAAACTATATTGATCCTGATTTAGAATTTACAAACCAACAGGTGTTTTACAATGAAAGTGGTGATGAAACAATTGACAACAACGAAGAATTGTCAAAAGAATTTACATTCCATACTATTACTAACAAAGCAATGGCATGGGAAAATGCTAGATTAATTTATAAAAAATCAAGAGCTCAAAGATCAATTACCTTTAGAGGAACGCAAGAACTACACGCTGTAGAAGTTGGTGATATTATTCGTGTAACAGATGCAATACTACAACTAACTAACCAAACATTTAGAGTTACTAGTTTAGAATTAAATCCAGACCTAACTGTAAACATTGCGGCAGTAGAACACGATGCAACCATGTATCCATTCACAGGCGGTGTTGGACAACTAGATATTCCGCCACCAGTTTATTTGCCAGACGAAGTTAACCTACGTCCTAGACAAAGAGTAATTAATGATCCACCAATAGGCATTGTTCCGCCAAATGGTGATCCAGACAGTTCAGGTGAAAGTGAAGAAATAAATCCACTGCCACCAAGAGAAGAACAAATAAACACGCAGGTTACAACATTCCAATCACGTCCTAACTTGGCACCTATCAATCCAGCAATTACAACGCTTGATGGATTAGGCATTGAAGGTTATCAACACAGTCAGTTGGGTAGCTTTCATCTAAATGCAAGTTCAACTAAAGGATTGTTATTTCATAATCCAAACGTAATTGGCACAGACTATGAAGGTAGTTTAGTATATGCAACAGCACAAACTGGCACCTTAGGTGGTAACACATACACGCTGAACAAACCTATTCAAAATGATTATCTCATATATAGAAATAGTCAATTGTTAGCAAATGGTATTGTAAATTATGCACACTTTATTTTGTTTTTAAATTTACCTACCAACTCAGGTTACAATAGTGTAATGATAAGACGTTTTATTAATCAAGAAGAAATGGATGCAAACGATCACATAATTGAAAGTGCAATTAATCCATTGAGTATTCATAATGCAAACATGATCACAGGTGATACTAGAACAATTAATTACATACAATTTAATTGGGGTAAAGTTATTGCAGGTAAAAAAGAATATCATCAGGACGGTAGTATTCTAGGAAGTTACACATATTACAATCCATTCTTAGGTAAAAATATAACAGGAACAAATATTGAAGCATATATCAATTATCTAATTCAAAATCCATTAACAGCAGTAGCAGGAATGACCCCAGGTGTTAGTCCAGGCGGAGGTGATAGTAAATTGACTACTCACAATTTAGGAGCATAACATGGCAGGCAACGGATATTTTGCAAATGGTATATACCAAGCTAAAAGCACAGAAACGTGGGCAGGCCTAACTGGTGGTTGGGACACATATACTTCATGGAATCTTACTGCTAGTTTACCATTAACATTTACAACTGCTATACAAGATTATGGTCGTATTGAAAAAGTATTACCTCTAACACAAGTGGCAAAACAAGGACAAATGACTACAACTATTGAATATGGAAATACCATTGACAGTAGTGGTGGCGACATTGACGGTGCGACAAGTGTAGTGTATAACAACGGTGACACAGTTCAACCTATTACAGCAAGATATTTTAGATTTACATTTAGTCTAAACTATCTAGATAGTGCAGGTGCAGAACCAGCGCCTTTCTTTGGCAACATAACAACAGACCTAAATGCAGAAAAACAAATGGCAACATTTGATAGCATTGACTCAAGCACACTACCAGGGTCACAAGGACAAAGACAATTAACTGTAAGCCAACCTATTTCACCTACTGTGGTAACACTTACACCTCATTTGCCTGCGGCAGATTATGTTCTAGATGGTTATGTAGCAAGTGGATATGTATCAGGAACAGCACTAAGTAGACCTATAATCTATTTGAACAAGGATAGTGATCCAATTGTTTTAAATATATTTGAATTAGACACTTACGGAAAAACTAAAAACATAGATTGCACATTTGATGCTATTGTTAGTGGATTGCCCACAGCACTAGTAGACGCAGATGGCAACATACAGAAGGGGTAATTATGGCGTGGCCAACAAGTAAACCAGACTCAACAACATTTGATAATGCAGACGATGCTATTTCAACTAGCCGTGCTGAAATAAAAACTATGAGTGATGCTGTTAACGATGTGGTTGACTTTATAGACCCTACAGGAATAAGCACAGACCAAGTTTTAAAATACAACGGCACAAAATTAGTTGCGGCAGATGCGGCAAGCTCAATTAATTTTCCTGTGGCAACAGAAGTAATAGTTTCAGGCACAGGCACACAAGCAGTAACACTAGCCAACAACTCAACAACACTTTATAGAGCAACTGGTGGAAGTGCAACTACAATTAACATTGATTGCAGTAATCTAGCTGATGGTGTAAACAAAACACTATTGATTCTTGTAGAAAATCAAACAAGTCCTCTAAGCAATGTTAGTTTTCAATATTTTTACAATGGCACAGCCTTTACAGGAACAAGCACATTGACAGGATCAAACGTAAACATATCACAGTTGGTATGTATTGCTGATCCTAGCGATAGTGCAGGTAGAGTTGCTATTGAAATAATTAATGACACACAAACAGACTTCTTAGAATAGTCTAAAAAGCATGGATTTTTAATGAATACGGTAAATACTTACAAGGAGACATTTTATGGCCTGGGGCGATAGCACAAACATAGTAACAACAAATTTAGATGCAGGAACAGATTCACCTGCGGCGGCTCGTCCAGACCTTAAAGCGGCACTAGACGAATTAACACTTGTAATTAATGGTAGAGCACAAGCAGATGGTGTTGCACCATTAAATGCATCAAGCAAGATTCTAGCTACATATCTACCAGACGAATTAAATTCAAGTTCAGGCACAGCACTAACACTAGACCCTGCATCAGGCAAAGTAAACATTGAAGAAATTGTTAACCTTGCACCACAAACACTTGCACAACTAAACGCAAGAACAGACAAAGCAGAAGGCGATGTAGCCTATTGTTCAAACGGTAACGCAGGTTCAAAAACTGTTGCTGTTTATGACGGAAGCAATTGGAAAGTTGTCGCACTTGGTGCAACCATTAGTTAGGGTTTATTATGAATGACGAAAAATACGCAAATTTAGACAAACGCATGGCACTGATTGAACAGAGTATTGACATCATTCAAAACAATCACCT
>TARA_R110002074_G_scaffold696_6_pt1 | contig 11702 bp, 11 predicted proteins | sample TARA_R110002074 | Tara Oceans TARA_R110002074 (sample SAMEA4397215) | marine metagenome | biome: Polar Biome; feature: [MIX] marine epipelagic wind mixed layer (ENVO:01000061); material: water (ENVO:00002006), including particulate matter (ENVO:01000060) such as... | depth 10-100 m
TGGCCAAACACCAACTTGTTTAGGTTCCCAAAGGAAGGTTTCGGTCTGTCCAGGCATAATTAATAATTCGGATGTATTCGCTCCAATCATACTTACGCCGTGTGGCACATCGTAATCTTGCTCTAAGTTGGTTACGTGGAAATATACTTTGTCTCCTACTTTTATTCCTTCAATATTATCTGGCGCAAAGTGACTTCGAATCATTGTCATATATACGTGTACGACATTTCCATCTCTAATAACTTTTGTATCTGCTTCAGTTTTTACGGCAAAGGGGTGCTCGTTTTCTTCAAGTTTGAAAATTTTCTTAGAATTTTTCATGACTATGTCGGCTCTAATACCTGCCGCATAATGTGGTTCACCTACGGTTGGGAAGTCTAGTAAAAGCTCCATTTTATCACCAGAAATATCGTATAACTGAGCTGATTGTGTTACTTCGGGTCCCGTTGGGAGATAACGATCTTTAGTGATTTTATTCATTGCAAGAACATAATCTCCAAAAGGTTCTCTAGAGTTTCCTCCTGGAATCATTAAGTGACCTACTGAATAGTAACAAGGTTGTCTGTCGACTACTTCCCAAGTGCCTAATTTCCATTTTACCACTTCAGAAGAAATGAAGAATGTTGTATAGGCATTTCCTTTGCCATCAAACTCAGTATGAAGTGGTCCCAATCCAGCTTGATCTACTACTCCGGCCAATACATCTTCAAATTTTAAGATTGGAATACCATAGGCTTCCCCGTCAAACTTTTTCGCTTCAATAGCGGCAAGCATTTTTGTGAATGAATGAATTGTAAGGTTTGCAGAAAGTTTACCATTACCAACAATATATTCACCAGAAGGATCTACATCACAACCGTGAGGAGATTTAGGTGTGGGTAATAAATAAACCAAGCCTGGTAATTCTGAAGCATCCAACATAAGCACTTCGTCTTTCATTGTAGAAGTTGCTGTATGGGTTTTTTCATTATACACATTATGTGCATATTTTGCAGGCATCATTTTTCCTTTTCCAGCCTTGATGTATTCTTCGGCTTTTTTCCAGTTTACGGCAGCAATAAAGTCTTTGTCATTTTGAGAAGCATTTACTTCCATCAATGTACTAGCCTCTTCAGTATTATAGGTAGAGAAGAAAAACCATCCGTGAGATGCACCACGACCTGGGTGTGCCAAGTCGTAATCGAAACCAGGCATCATAATCTGGAATTTAAGATCCATTCCGCCATCCTCAGGATCTACACTTATAAAAGATAATGATCCTTTAAAGTTTCCTTTGTATTCTTTTATAGGCATATCTCTTTGCGGAATGGGTACAGAAAAGCGAGTTCCTGCGACAACATATTCAGTGTTTTCAGTTACAAATGAGGAACTATGGTTACCTGCACTGTTAGGGATTTCTATAATCTCTGTTGTTTCGAAAGTGGTTAAATCTATTTTTGCAATACGTGGGGTATTGTTTCCGTTGATGAATACCCAACGTCCATCTACCACTCCATTGGTTTGCGAAATGTCAGGGTGATGCGCATCATCCCAAGGAACAAATCCGTGAGAAGTATTAAGCATAGGTTTAGTTTCTTCATTATATCCCCAAGCTTTTTCTGCATCTTGTGAGAAAACAGGGATTACTTTAAACAGTCTTCCCGATGGTAGTCCATATACAGAAAGCTGACCGCTAAAACCTCCGGAAATGAAGGCATAGTACTCATCATATTCGCCAGGAGCAACATATACTTTTTCGGCCGCGTTGGAGCCAAGGGCTCCTTGCTTTTTCTTGCTATTTTGCGAGTTGTTACCACAACTTATAAGCATTCCTAAGAAAGCAAAAGCCGTAATTAAATGGATTATTTTTTTCATTGTTATTGATATTATGATTAGTGATTAATTGTTTGGAAGGATGACGGCATCTACTACGTGAACAATACCATTTCCAGCGGGTACGCTAGCAATAATTTTTGCTCCTCCTATAAATACATCTTCACCTTTTACTTCTACGATAACATTTTCATTACTTGCTTGTCCCAACGTTTTGAATTTTTTCAGGAATTCTTTGTCGTATTTTCCGGGAGTTACATGATGCTTTAAAATAAAGGCTAATTGGTCCTTATTCTCAGGCTTCAATAAATTTTCTACTGTCCCGTCAGGGAGCTTGTTAAATGCTTCATTTGTTGGTGCAAAAACCATTAGAGGTCCTGTATTTACTAGCGCATTTTCTAATGACGCAGCTTGCACAGCAGCAACTAAGGTAGTGTGATCTGGAGAGCCAATAGCAATATCCAGGACATTGGGTGTGGCTTCATCATCCTTCAAAAATGCTTGCCCTTGCGATTCGGTGGTAGCATTTTCAGAAGGGGAATCTACTTTTGCATCATTAGTTTCGTTTGGGGTGTTGTTTTTACAGCTTATAACTGCTAAGAAACTTAATAAAACAAAAGCTGTTTTTAATAGTGCTTTCATAATTAATTGGTTTTAGTAATTATTTTATTCAAGGGTTCTGAAATATTCCAAAATACTTCTAGCTTCCTTTTCTGTTAAACCTTGATTTGCCATAGGAGAGCCATTAAATTCTATCAATAATTGTTTTGCAAGCGGATCCTTTTGAGTCATTTCCTCAGGATTTAGAATCATGTTCATGACCCATTCTGGAGTTCTGCGTTCCAAAATCTTGTTTGGGGCAGGGCCAATAAATTTCTTGCCTATTTTATGGCAAGCAGTACATTTTGCTTTAAATACTTCTTCACCTTTTAAAGCCATGGCAGAATTAATCTCTGCATCCAGCGTGACACTTGTTATAGGGCCAATACCTTTATTAGTCAGGTCTATCGTTTCAGAAGCCTTTGCGACTTCTTTTTTAACCTCTTCCTTTTTTGGTTGGGTAGTACCAATAGATATTTTTTCTTCTTTTTTGGTGTCTTTCTCTCCACAACTCAAAAAGAGAGCTAAAGTTGAAATTGCTAAAATTTTAAAACTAAGTTTCATAGGTGTGATTTGTTAAATTATCTAAGCAAAAGTAAAGGGTGTACATATTCTAAAATATGACTAAAATCATAAAAAAGACTTTCAAGTCTTTTTTAAAAATTTGTAATTTTACATCTTAAATAATTCCAATTTTATGTTTGCAAATACATCAAAATATGCCCTAAAAGCACTTCACTACATTGCAGTACATTCTTCAGAAGAACAAAGAGTCCTAGCAAAAGATGTTGCACTTGCACTAGAATTGCAAAAGCCTTTTTTATCGAAGATTTTGAATCAATTATCTTCGAAGGACTTTATTCAATCGGTTAAAGGCCCTTATGGAGGCTTTTATCTAACCAAAGAACAAAAAGATAGGTCTGTGATGGATATTATTGTTGAATTGGAAGGAAGAGATAGCTTTAGCCAATGTATCTTAAATTTTGAGAACTGTAATGAACTAAATCCATGTCCTATTCATAAATTAGTTGCTTTTGAAAAAGAATCGCTTCACACCGCTATTCAAAATGTTCGTATCGCCGACTTGCAAGAAAATTTAAACTACTTATGATTAATACGGAATGACAGATATTACTATCCTTACCTGCAAACCCTACCATAAACCTGAAGTTATTACTCCTTATATTCAGAATATTTTAGACGAATATCAATTTCTTAAAGCGGCATTAGAGGCGAAAGGATTAACTGTGGAAAGGACCTTTTGGGATGATCCTAACTACGATTGGAGTCAAACTAAAGCAGTTGTTTTTAGAACCATATGGGATTATTTTGAACGATTTGATGAGTTTTGGCCTTGGTTGGAAAGCATCAAAGACAAGACCATTTTAATAAATCCTTTTGCTTTAATTAAATGGAATGTCGATAAACACTATCTGAAAGATTTAGAAACAAAAGGAATTTCCATAGTGCCGACCCATTTTGTGGATACTGGAAACTGGCAAAGTTTAAAAGAAGTCTGCGAAATGAATCATTGGAAAAACATTGTTATTAAGCCAGCCATCTCAGGAGCCGCTTTCCATACCTATAAAATTTTTGAACATGAGATTTCCGAAAAAGAAGCTTTATTTAAAAAGTTGGTTGAAGAAAGAGATATGCTTGTTCAAGAATATCAAGAAACTATCACCACCATAGGGGAAGCTTCTTTAATGGTTTTTAATGGAAAGTTTACCCACGCAATTTTAAAAAAGGCAAAACCTGGCGACTTTAGGGTGCAAGATGATTTTGGCGGAACGGTCCATCCTTATGAAGCTTCAAAAGAAGAAATTACTTTTGCTGAAAAAGTATTTGCAGCCTGTACTCCAATACCAGCCTATGGGCGAGCCGATATCATTTGGGACAACGAAGGCAAAATCTACCTTTCTGAATTAGAAATTGTAGAACCCGAATTATGGGTGCGAAACAATCCGGCTTCGGCAAAAGATTTTGCCGAAGGGATTATTCAGTTTTTATAAAACACTTTTCTGTTTTTTGTAAAAGGCATCGGCTTGCATTTGCATGAGTTCTCGTGCTTTTTTTCGTTTATAATCATATAACTCTAGCTCTTCAGCAATGTCTGCATACACTCGATTATTAACTTCACGATCTGTCGTTACTAAAATATCACGCTGGGACTTTTGTTGTGCTACCCAAGTGGTAACCGCACCTTCTTGCTCCGCCAATTTTAAATCGTAGGCACCTTTTGGGGAAAGTAATTTGGCAATAATAGGGGAGGTTTCAATAGCTAAAAACAACAAAAAGATAAATAATGAGGGTAGCCAAGGAAGCTTATTTAAGGCATTGACTCGTGCCATTAAACCATCAAAACCATCAATTACAGGTTGGGTTTCGGCCACTTTGGCTTGATATTCTGATGCCAATAACGTCATTTGTGCTTCGTTTGCAGTGATTTTTTCGGTATTGGTTTTTCGTAATTCGGCTAAAGCCGCTAGCTCGGCATCATGTTTTTCGCGCTTTTCTTTGTATACGGGTCCTTTGCCAATTAGTTCTGTTCCCTTTCGACCTTCTGCTTCGGCTATATAAGTTTCATACAATGCATTTACTTCGGTCTCTTTGTCAATTATTTCTTGTTTTAAACTTTCATTTTCGGTTTTTAATGTTTCAATGGCAGGTGTAAATTGAAGGGCTAATTGATCTTTATTTTCTAGTGTCATTTCATTTTTTTCTTCCAAAAGCACCTGATTGATTTCTTTTTCAAAAATTTTCAGTTCTAAAGGTTTTGAAATAACAATGGCAATAATGATAGCTAATAATATTCGAGGTGAAGCCTGAATTAATTCGTCAAAAAAGCTATCTCTTTTTTTAATGGTAGAAACAATAAAGCGGTCCAGATTAAAGATGAGCATTCCCCAAATAAGTCCGAAAAAAATAGCTGTAAATAATGTGTCAAATACCGTAAATAATGCATAAGATGCGGCAATGGTTGCCATCACGGCAGTAAAGAAAACGGTGGCACCTATCCCCGCATACTTGGTTTTCTCCCCAGCAGAACATTGGTCAAGAATATCGATGTCTGCACCCGAGCAGAAAATAAAAAAACGTTGTAACATAGCTGTTGTTGATTGATGAATAGATAATTAGAACGTAAATTATTTCAATTTGTTACAAAAAAAGACCTCAATGTTGAGGTCTTTTTAGATTTATCTAATCTTCAATTTTTATGGGTGCCTTTGAGAGTTTCACATAGGGGACTTTATCATTTCCTTTTCGAATGTCGATATTAATGTCCTCCGAATTTTTAATGATTTCAATTGCCTTATTTGCTGTTATTTCATCACCATTAAAATAAAATTTTGCGCCTTTTTTAGCTAATTCTTTCATATGTTGCACCGGATTTGGAGGTGGTGGCGGTGGTGGTAAATCTGCATCTGGAGTAGGGGGAGGAGTGTCTGGACCCAAAAACTCGTTATAATATTCAATTTCTTCTTCTACGGTGGGTTCTTTTGAGTTTATTTCTTCTATCTCCTTTTCAATAAAAACATTTTTTCGTGGACCTTCAATATCCTCGATTTCTTCTTCAATAAAGACATTTTTTCCATCCGGTTTTGGAGGGGGTGGTGGAATAAGGCTGTCTTTTTTTGGATTGTTTTTATAAAGTTGTGTTTTTTTGAATTCTACCTCTAGCCTCTCCATAAATTTCTTATCTGGATTACTTACTAGAATATCCAAGGCCACTTTTTCGAAGTCTTTTTTCTTCCATCCATTGGTTATGGCATCAAGATCTTGTGCGAAACTTGTAATGGAACTTACTTTATCGTTCACAATGACTTTATCTCCTTTTATTTTAATTTTGATATTTTTTTCTTGTGGTGGACAATTAGGAAAGGGAACTGCCATTTCTTTTTGTTCCGAAGTCATTTTTCGATAAATCGATTCTAGAATATTTAAATCGGATAGGGGAATTACTCTTGTTGCTTCTGGTTGTTTATTATAAAGAACGGCAAGTCGATTGTAGGTATTAACTTCCTCTTGGGTTGCTTTTTCAATTATGGTAACTACCTCATTTTCTATGGGTTTTTCAATAATCTTTTTTGTACTGAAACTATACAATGTTAATGCCACCAAAGGCAGTAATAACATGGTTCTAAGCCATATGGCTTGTTTGGATGTGTGTGTTTTCATAACTGTAAATCGTTTTTTGATGAATGAATAATTAATGGCGTGCGCTAGCACTGGTACTTCTGCATTTGATGAGAATGCCAATAAAATCTTTTGATATGCAGAGGTGCTTACCCCTCTTTTTAAAACCCATTGGTCTGCTAGAAATTCGTGGTTTAATTTCATCGCTTTTTTGAAGAAATAAAACAACGGATTAAACCAAAAGATTATGTGTATAAATTCGATTATTAGAATGTCTAGACTGTGTAATTCACGAGCGTGGGTTTCTTCATGCCAAAGCACTTCTTTTGGGATGCTTCGGTTTTCAAAACTTTCTTTATTTAAAAAGATATACTGAAAAAAAGTATGCGGAATGGTAGGGATATTTAATAAAACGGTAATAAAGTTTCTATTTTTTTGAAGGGGATGTTTTTTAATTCGTCTCAAAATACTACGAATGTTTAAAACAAAACGAGTTCCGAAAAATAGCACACCCAACCCATATACACTCCACAGAAGAATAGGTATCACTGATTTGAAAACGGAAGTGTTTTCCGCAACCATTTCGGTATTTGAATAGGTTATTCGTTGGGTCATTTCTATAAGCGGCACTTCAACATAGGTAGAAAATACAATAAATGGAATTCCAAATGAAGCCACAATTGCTCCTAATAAATAAAACCGTTTAAAAAGGTGTACCGATTCTTTTTCTAGAAACAGTTTGTAAAACCCAAAGAAGAGAAACAAACACGCAGCCGATTTTAATACATAAAGTTCCATACTATTTCTTTTCTATTTGTTCTTCAATGAGCTTTTTTAAATCTTCTAATTCTTCTTTACTTAAATTGGTTTCTTGTGTAAAGAACGACGCAAACTGGGTAGCATCATTATTAAAAAAATTCTTAATCATCCCGTGTACTTGCTTTCCAAAATAGTCACTTTTTTTCACCAAAGGGTAGTATTCCCGTGAACGCCCTATTTGAATGTAATCCACAAATCCTTTATCCTGCATACGTTTTAAAAGTGTTGCAATGGTTGTTTGTGCAGGTTTGGGCTCTGGGTATGCATCGATAAGATCCTTCATAAAAGCTTTTTTCTGCTTCCAGAGAAATTGCATCAGTTGTTCTTCGGCATTGGATAATTGCATAGTGATTATTTTAATACTCTACAAATGTAGAATAATATTTTAATTCTACAAACATAGAATGAAATATTTTTAAAATTTTAACTTTTCAAGTATTCTACTAACTTTGCGCATCAAAAAAAATATGTATGAGTTTCGAAAGAGAATTACTCAAAAGAGCCAATAATCAATGCGAATTATGTGGACAAACTGAAAACTTAAGCTCTTACGAGGTACCATCCTCTCCTAAATTGGGTCTTGAGGCTCATATCCTGGCATGTAACACTTGTATCTCTCAATTTGATGATGCAGATGCACGTGATGCTAACCACTGGCGATGTCTTAATGATAGTATGTGGAGTACAGAACCAGCGGTACAAGTGATGGCATGGCGCATGTTACAACGGTTAAAAGCTGAAGGCTGGCCACAAGATTTACTCGATATGATGTATATGGAAGAGGAGGTAAAAGAGTGGGCCAAAGCTGCTGGGGATGCGAAAGATAAAAGCAATGCCATTGTTCACCGCGATAGTCATGGAGCCATTCTTGAAGCGGGAGATAATGTCGTGCTTATTAAAGATTTAAAAGTGAAAGGTACCAGCATGGTTGCTAAACAGGGTACTGCTGTGCGTAGGATCTCTTTAGATCATGAAAATGAAAAATATATTGAAGGCAAAGTAGATGGACAGCATATTGTTATTATTACAGACTACGTAAAGAAAATTTAGTTTTTTGTTTATACAGTATATTCCATTTTTGTTGCTGACGATGGTCATATTTTAAGGGGTAAAGGTAGTGTACCTTTATACTTTAAAACCATGTATCATGAAAACGGCTATTGTAATTGGAGGGAATTTTGCAGGAATGACTGCCGCCCTTGAGCTTAAAAGAAAGGGAAAGGATAACTACCGAGTATTGGTGGTGGATAAATCTCCCTTATTCCTTTTTATTCCATCATTAATTTGGGTTCCTTTTGGAAGACGAGAGATTAAAGATATTTCATTCAGAAAAGATGAAATATTTCGCAAAAAAGGTGTGGAATTTCTCCAAGCGGAAGCTTTAGAAGTTGATACAGAACATAATAAACTCATTACTACAAAGGGAGAATTCATCTACGACCATTTAGTAATTGCAACAGGTCCTAAAGTACAGTTTGACGTTGCTCCTGGCGTAGAAGAACATGCCTATTATATTGGGACTCCTAATGGAGCCATGAAAACTCGAAAAGCTTTAGAAGATTTTAAACAAAACCCTGGTCCTATTGTAATTGGAGCTACTCAAAATGCAGGTTGTATGGGTGCTGCGTACGAGTTTTTATTTAATATAGAAAAATGGTTGCGAGAACAAAACATTCGTAAAAAAGTAGATTTATACTGGATAACTCCCGAAACATTTTTAGGACATTTTGGAATTGATGGAATTACGGGTGGAGAAACGATGCTTAAATCGTTTATGAAGATGTTTAACATTCATTATCGCACCGAAGTAGCCGTGAAAGAGGTTAAAACCAGATGGAGTTGTTTTAAGTACTGGAGAAGTTTTAGCAAGTGCTTTTACGATGCTCATGCCTCCTTTTATAGGAGTAGATTTTGTAACCAATTCAAAATCTATTAAGGCCAACCCTTCAGGTTATGTTCCTGTGGGTGAGGATTACAGGCATGTGAGTATTCCCAATGTTTGGGCTGCAGGTATTGCAGTGGAGGTAAAACTACCTTTTACCCCGGGTAAAGTTCCTTTTTCAACTCCAAAAACGGGATACCCGTCTGATGAGACAGGAAAAATAGTGGCCGAAAATATCATTCGAGTAGACAAGGGAATTGAAAAATTGAAAAAGAAATCTTGGGGAAGTATTCCGGGGCTTTGTATTATGGCTGCAGGTAAAAAAGAGGTTATTATTATTAGCGACAAGTTGTTTAAGCCTAGAAACTTTGCTATTATGATTCCTAATGTGATTTTCGATTTTTCAAAAATACTGTTTGAAAAATACTTTCTTTGGAAAACCCGTCACGGGTATTCAAGATTACCCTAAACTTAAAATAAAAGCCATTCAAAATGAATGGCTTTTTACTATTTACTCATTTCAGTAAAATAATGATAAAACTGAGGAATGGTTTCAATCCCTTTTAAGTAATTCCAAATACCAAAATGCTCATTAGGAGAGTGAATGGCATCACTATCTAGTCCAAAGCCCATTAAAATGGTTTTACTTTTTAGTTCTTTTTCAAACAAAGAAACAATAGGAATACTTCCGCCACTTCGTTGTGGGATGGGTGTTTTTCCGAAGGTTTTTTCATAAGCTTTTTCTGCGGCACGATACCCTACACTATCGATAGGTGTAACATATCCTTGTCCGCCGTGATGCGGAGTTACTTTTACAGTTACCCCTTTTGGAGCAATGCTTTCAAAATGTGTTTTAAAGAGTTGCGTAATTTCTTCCCAATCTTGATTGGGAACCAATCGCATACTAATTTTTGCGTACGCTTTACTGGCAATAACGGTTTTGGCACCTTCACCTGTGTAACCACCCCAAATTCCGTTTACGTCTAAGGTGGGGCGTATTGAATTTCGTTCGTTGGTGGTGTATCCTGTTTCCCCATACACATCTTCAATATCCAAAGATTTACAATAGGCTTCTTTGCTGAAAGGCGCTTCGGCCATTTTGGCTCTTTCTTCGGCAGTTAGTTCTTCCACTTTGTCGTAAAACCCTGGAATAGTAATATGATTGTTTTCATCATGTAAGGAAGCGATCATTTTGGTTAACACATTAATAGGGTTTGCAACAGCACCTCCGTACAAACCGCTATGTAAGTCGCGATTAGGCCCCGTTACTTCTACTTCTACATAGCTAAGTCCGCGTAGACCAGTAGTAATCGACGGAATGTCTTTAGCAATCATTCCGGTATCGCTAATTAAGATAACATCATTTGACAGTTTCTCCTGATTTCTTTCTACAAACCATCCTAAACTTTTACTTCCCACTTCTTCTTCGCCTTCAATCATGAATTTAACATTGCAAGGGAGTTGACCTGTAGCCGTCATATATTCCAACGCCTTAACGTGCATGTACACTTGACCTTTGTCGTCGCACGCGCCACGCGCGAAAATGGCCCCTTCTGGATGAAGTTCAGTCTTTTTTATGATAGGATCAAAAGGAGGACTGTGCCATAAATCTAAAGGGTCTGGAGGTTGTACATCGTAATGTCCATATACCAAAACAGTAGGCAGGGAGGGATTTATTATTTTTTCTCCATAGACAATAGGATATCCAGGTGTTTCGCATATTTCTACTTTATCACAACCAGCCTTTTCTAGACTTGATTTTACAGCTTCAGAAGTAGCAATAACATCTTTTTTATAGGCTGAATCTGCACTAATGGATGGAATTTTTAATAATTCGATTAATTCGTCAATAAAACGTTGTTTATGTTGCTCGATATAAGGTTTTGCACTTTCCATGGAGTATATTTTCAATTCTTGCGAAGGTACAAAAAGGAGTATTTTTAAAAGAAAGATTGTTTGTAAATTATAACTATTATGTATATTTGCCACCCGTTCCAAGAATTTTAATGAATAGGATGTAGCGGCTGTGATGGAATTGGTAGACATGCTAGACTTAGGATTAAACCAAATAAAAAGTGTTAAATTGCACTTAATGCGGGTGTGGTGGAATTGGTAGACACGTCAGACTTAGGATCTGATGCCGCAAGGTGTGGGGGTTCGAGTCCCTTCACCCGCACATAAGCCGAAGAGAAATCTTCGGCTTTTTTTATTCCTAAAAGCAGGTCAAAAAATGGACAGGTACAACATAGGTACAACATTTTAGTATTTTTAAGACAACATTTGTATTAATGCTAAATACTATTATTTCAATTTAGTGTATATGAATTGACCAATGAAATAATAAATTTTGCTAAACCACAACCTTATTTCTTCGTAAGAGAGATAGTTTATTATCATACAATATACCCGCAAGTTAAACTCGTAAAATACTTCCATCAAAAGACTACGGCAT
>TARA_R110002074_G_scaffold123771_1_pt1 | contig 11687 bp, 17 predicted proteins | sample TARA_R110002074 | Tara Oceans TARA_R110002074 (sample SAMEA4397215) | marine metagenome | biome: Polar Biome; feature: [MIX] marine epipelagic wind mixed layer (ENVO:01000061); material: water (ENVO:00002006), including particulate matter (ENVO:01000060) such as... | depth 10-100 m
ATATTAATCCAAAGCAACACGCTGAACTATTAACCCCCATGTACTCAGCCTCAACTGACCCTATAGTTTCTTTGTGGTCATTCGCTATGAAGGCTCAGCCTGACACATCTGTTGCTAGTATCAAAAGGGCGCTGAAGGATGACATGTATGTTCTAGAAACATATGATGGTAAGACACTGAGGTATGATGATCTTTCAGATATGTCACCCGACAAATATGGTGCTGTAATACGTAGATCATTAACTGAAAGTGTATTTAATAAACAGCCTGGGCCTGGAAAAAAGGTTTCTAGGTTAAACAATAATGATCAAAAGAAAATAGTTGAGTTACTTATCAAGAGACACAAGTTTATGCTTAATGGGGAGACACCTGGAACCCCTGAGTATTCCGCTGCTGCTCAAAAGTATACGGATGATGCTGCAAACACATTACGAACAATTAAAAATAAGGTAGACGAGTCTGATTGGATGGAAGCGGATGAGCGGCTTTCAGAGTTGCTACGAACTGAAGTGCAGTATAACCCACAAAAGCTGCCTCAGCATGGGATAGGCCACACTGAAAGTGAAATAGCATTTCCCCATCCATCTAAATTAAAATGGAGAAAGTTAAGTAAGGGGGAGCAGTCCTCACTATACGATGGCATGATTCAGTCTGGAAAAAACTTTAATGCTATAGAGAATCTTGATCTTACACTATTGGAGTCAGGGCCTGAGCTTGCATACAATGTATTTAGAAATGCAGTTAAGTCACAACTGGGGTTAGTGCGTGTAGCAAAAACACCAGAGCTAAGGGGGACTATTCAAAGGCTTTTTGAGAGGATTGATAATAAGGACATATTTCCTGTTTTGAATAAGATGAAACAACAACTGATAGACAAGGCTTCATCTGTACATGAAAAAACAAATGCTTCAAGGGCTGCAAAGAACCTAAAGCCTCTCGTGTTTAAGATGCCTCAAAAGGCAGAGCAACTTGAAAAGTATATGTTGGGGATGAGTATTGATAAGCCAGGGGCCAACTCACGTAGAATGTTTCAGGGGAATACTAGAAAAAACCAAATGGACCTTACTGAAAAATCGGCATTCGATAAGGTAAAGGAATCGAACATCGATAATCAAATGGATACATTAGGAGTCCATAAGAAGTTTAGTGATAAAAAAACTATGAAGTCAATTCAAGATCCTAGCTTTCCAAAGTTTAAAGGGCTGCATAAAGTAGTAGATGGCATGGATGAAGGCGGGTTAATTACTCGTAAGAAGTGGAAATAATTATAAGGAACATTCTAGGTAGAATCCCCCCAGAAATATTCCTTATAACCACACGCCCCTCTGTATGACCTACAATCAGTCAAGCGTTTTTTAATTCTTCTTGAAGTTTAGTTAAGATCTCATGAATTAGACTACTACTTGGATGCATATCAGTCACAGCTTTAAGCGTTAACTCAAACTTAGTTAACTTATCTGTTAACGACTGAACAGTTACTGGTCTTCTGTGTGCACCCATTGTGGTAATGCTTCTCATTAAGTACCATCTGCCTCAGAGATTGCATCTTCAATGTCTAGCTGAGGAGAGGGTAATGTACTCGCCCTGACCGCTTGAAGAACTTCTAGAAACTTACCTGCTTCAGCACCTTTCAACTCTGTTCTCATTAAAAAAGCTATTGCGTTTTGCGATACTTCATTAGTCATCTTCATATTTAATTTCCTTATTCAATTCAGCCAGTGCCATCACTAGCTCTTTGTATGTTGCACAAGACGTGAGGCCATCCCGTGATAGACAGTAGTTACTTGCAGCTATAGATACAGACTCAAGCAGCAGTACGTAATCACCATCTGTATCCATAAGCTTCCTCATGCAAGTTCCTCTAGGTTGGCAAAGTAAGATCGATTAAATCCCCTCAGCCATTCTCTGTGGGCGGTAGTGTTTTCTTTAAATGGGGAAGTAACAATGCCCCGCTTAAAATCTAATTCACCTCGTGCACATTGAATTGATAATGGGAAATCCCATTTCGTTAATCCTCTATGTCTAGCCATGTGTACTCCTATTGTACTCTAATTCCTTGATCTTCTCGTACCAGCTGTCTGCTATAATGTATAAGTCATGTGGACTTCGACTATCCCCTTTGCGCCTGTTACAACTGTTACAAAGTATCCATACGTTTTCTGGGGAGTACCCTTTGGAATTGTCTATTCGATCTATCGATGGGGAGCTACTTCCTGTGTGTGGATACGTATGTGTCTGACAGCTGGGACAGACACCATCGATGTCGTTATACATCTCTAATATCTCTTCAGCGGTAACGGGTGTTTCAACTTTAGGAACACGCCCATTTCTCTCACGCTCTCTGATGTGGTTGTACGCTGTGTAATGCCATCTCTCTGCTCTATACTGCTTGTTGCATTGCTTACATACAGCTGATGTTGCATAGAAATCTGATACTCTTTTAGTAGTCTTGCACTTTCGGCATAGCTTAGTGTCACTCTGCAATAATCATTGCTCCACGGTATTAAATCTAATTAGTCACTAGTAAGAACTCACTTACATGGACTACCTACAGTAACATCTGATCTACCCTTGTGATCTATTTGTTGTAGATACAGCTTGTCACCTCTGTCTAACTCAGACAGCAGCAGGTACGCTTTACTTCCTTCAGGGCTAGGGTTCTGCTCTACGTTGTGACAGCCTACCCATACGAGTGTCCCTGTATCATACGTAGGGGGCACACCACACCCAGTTAGTATTACACCAAGAGCCATAACAAATATTAATCTGCCCATCAGCCACACTCTTCCCATCAACCACACTCCCTGTTGCCAGTTGCTGGATCGATGAAGCAAGCAGCCCCTTCAATAGGCTCCTCTAATGGCTCTACCTTATTCAGTATCCCATATCGTTTTCCTGCTAGTCTAAAGGTCGTACAGCCTTTAAGTTTACCCTTCCACGCCTTCATGTAGATATCTTTAAACTCATCAAAGGTTACCTTCTCTGAGACATTGATTGTCTTAGATACAGCTGAGTCAATGAAAGGTTGGACAGCTATCTGCATATCCAAGTGATCATCAGTAGACAGGTCATCTGCCTCTAAATTCCTAATGCCATACGTATTATATACATAATCCTTGAGCGGAACGATGATAGGGCCTTGTTCTGTTTGGACAGTTCGATCCAGTTGGTTGCTGAATACAGGTTCCACACCGCTGCTAATGTTATCAGCAGTGAAACTAATAGTACCAGTAGGGGCGATAGAGGTGAGGTGACTATTTCGGATACCATATCTTTTAATTAAATCCTGTATGTCCAATGGTAGTCGCTGGATAAACTTACTGTCATGATACTCTTCTGTATACAAAGGGAACGGTCCCTTCTCTTTAGCAAGAAGAGAAGAGGTTTCGTATGCACCACACATCAGTGTCTTAGTTATCTTACGTGTATATCTAACAGCTTCAGCAGACCCGTATCGTATGTTCATCAACGTAAGGATATTCGCTAAGCCAGTGATCCCAAGCCCCATCCTTCTCTTCGCAATAGCTTCTTTCTTCTGGGCTTCTAAAGGGTACTGTGTCCTATCAATAACATTGTCCATAGCCCGTACAACATGCGGGATATCCATCTTAAATTGGGTGTAGTTAAATGTGTAATAGTCTTTATGTTGGTTAGCTCTCTCCATGTACTTGACTAAGTTAAAGCTACCTAACAAACACGCACCATATGGGGGTAGAGGTTGCTCACCACATGGGTTAGTTGCCTCTATAGTCTCAGCATAAAATAGGTTATTGTCCTCATTAATTCGATCAATAAACAACACTCCTGGTTCTGCCCAATCCCAGTTGTTACGCATGATCTCATCCCACAGTGCAGCTGCGTCTACTGCTTGGTACACACGCCCCTCAAACTGTAGGTCAAACATCTTCTTCTTAGCTACGCAATCCATGAACTCATCAGTCACACCAACAGAAACATTGAAGTTAGTGAGGGTAGTTGAGTCTTTCTTAGCACGTATGAACTCTTCAATGTCAGGGTGATCAACACGTAACACAGACATCATAGCCCCACGCCTGTGTCCTGCGCTGACTATCGTATTACATACGCTATCAAAGATGCCCATAAATGAAACAGGGCCAGAAGCGGAACTATCCAGACTAACGATACGATCATTACGAGGACGTATGTGACTGAAATCAAAGCCAATCCCACCCCCTCGACGCATTGTCTCAGCGGCTTCTTTAGCCTTATCCATGATGCTGTCCATGCTGTCTTTAATTGTTCCACTGACGAAACAGTTGTAAGCTGTGACATTTTTAGGTGACCCCATTGCTGCCTGTACTCTGCCAGCTGGCATGTACCTCTGATTTAAAAGTATTTCTTTGAATGCAGAACGATGGGAGTCATCATCTGCCATAGCACCTGCTTGCCTTGCACATGCCTCAGAGAATGACTCATTAGGAAGTCGATACTTCTGTGCATGTAGGTCATCACATGCTTGTATCTGTGGACCGATAGAGTTGTGTCCTATGTTACTCATCGGTTATCTCCTTCACCCTCAATCACACCTCGCACATGTCTTGATTTTAATTTATCAATGTTCCTACTTGCACAGTATTCAAACGACACGTTGAGATCTGAGCAGATGTTAGCCAGCGCCCACAACTGATCCCCACACTCATCAATAATCCCCAAGACAACAGCAGGATCTACCACCTCATGCGGCTGAAGAGAGGGGAGCACACCCTTACGGATAAGCTTCTGCACCTTATTCTGCATCTCACCACTTTCAGCACCTGCTAACATAGCTGGGTATATAAGTGACATATCATCGGGGTACACAGCGGTTGTTCTTGCTTGTTCTTGATAGGTATTTAAGTCAGTCAATGGGTTTTCCTTACTGTTAGTTTTTTAATTTCAAATCCGTCTATGTCGTAGATCATCTCGCGTATGACATCCTCAATATCTGCCTCAAGCTCATCATCAACTGACATAAGATGCAGGTCAGTATCAATGTTCATTGTCAACTGTACGTATACACTATGTTGTTTCATCGTAACTCTCACCGTATTCACTCTCTAATAACATCATGCAATAATGGATGGCCTTCTTGATGTCCGCTGCTTGGCCCTTATTTCGATGTCGAGTGACGTACTTGATTACGTTACCTTCACAGAAGTTAAGTTTATTTTTTATTATGTAATCACTGGGCTGAATAGATAGGTTAAGGTAGTGATTGCCCCCATGCTGCACACTTGAAATAGTACTTAAACTTTTCAAACTCTGAGCCTTACTCCACTCGACTGGTCCTGTCATACGTTGCCTCTACATTTTGTTAGATATGTGATGGGTATTACATTATCCCCCGACTGTTGTGTGGGGTACTCCGTATCTTGTTCCCAACCTTCTTCAGTCATGACCATTACCATCTCATACAGCAGGTCTTGGATAGCCAGCTGATCTTCTTTGAACAGTGTATTGGTTGATGGCGAAGCTAACTTAAAATCTAGCCTACCATCCCAGTACCCTGTTGAATCTGTCATCGGCGTAACAAAGATAGCCATTGTGTTGTCTGTCATGTCGATATCATTCTCATCATCATCAAAACTCATGAGGTATGCTCCACTGCTATAAGCGCATTTGGCTGGGGTTTATCCTTCCCCTTGTGCCACTCCCAAGGGATGTCCTTGTCTGCGTAGATAAACCCATGCTTGTCGCACCACTTGGCATAGGTTGTTTTACTTTTCTTACTTAATTTTGCAGCTGATCTAGAGAACACAAATCGAATGTCTAGAGTAGGGTGCTGAGCTTTTATTTCCAGATGCTTACGGCGGTCTGACGCAGTAAATAAACCTTTGGTTTCAATGATCACACCGTTGGGTAAGATGAAATCAGGCGTGTACTTTCTGTACGCTAGATCTTTCCATTCAATTTTAAACTTCTCATAACAATCAGTGATGCCAAGATCAGCAAGTGACTTAGCTACGTTTACTTCAAGTCCAGATTTATATGAGTTCGTATGCTTCTTTGGGTAGGCCAATGATTAGGGTGTCCAGAGTTTAACTTCCTGCGCTTGAAAGTCGTAGTCACATGCCCGTAAGATACGTGCTACTCTAGCTTGAACCAGAGCATCTTCTTCTGTAAGTTTTGCTTTATTGTATTGCTTCACAACTGCTGCCCACATGTCATTACTTGCGAGTACTTCAGCAGCTTTCTTAGGACCAACACCTGGGCATCCTTTGTACCCATCTGTCGCATCACCTGTAAGTGTCTGAAACATATGGTAGTAGTCAGCCTCAACCTCAGATATCTGCACTACATCCTCATCCATACGCGCTAACCTACATGGGATAGTCTTCAAGTCTTTATCATCAGTCACAACAATACATGGACCTTCAACTAGGGACTTAGCAGTAGCGAGTATGCCTAAGACATCATCACCTTCTAAGCCTGGGCGTTGCATGACTTCGTACTTTTCTTTTACGTGCTCACGTATCTTCTTCAAAACCACAGGCTTCTTAGTCTTCTGCCTGTTCGATTTGTATGAGGGGAGTACACTCTTACGCCAGTTCTCGCCGCTATCAGTGAGAGCAAACACGATACGTGTAGGGTCATATGTCTTTTGTATCCACGCTATCTGCTTGTCTAAGTGATCGATAGCGTCTGGCAGAGAGGAGTGCCACGTATAAAGACCCAGCCCCTCATCTACACATGCGACTTGTTCAACTGCTGACGCAGCCTTATAAGCGTTGATGTCTCCATCTAATAAAACGGTAAGCATTCTATACTCCTGTTTGTCAATAGTAAGGAATCACTTCTAGTCTAAATCAGATGAGACATCGATGAACTGATCAGCACCAAGTTCTTCTAAGATATCCATGTCATCAGCAGGGGGGGTTGCCTTACCTTTTTGTGTAAGCAAATCATGATGCTTACTTTTTATCCTGTCATTCCAAGTGGTAATGAATGCATTAAAATCTACTCCCAACGCTATGTCAGCATCACTTGGAACAGTACCAGTAATTTTAACCCCAACCTCTGGTGTGTAGTAGGTAACCGTGCCATTTACATTCGGCACATTTGTTATGGACATGACACCAGACCAAGGAAGTGCCTTGGCATCAGTGAATGTCTGGAAAGCAGGGGCTATGGCTTTAGATGCAGCAGGGCCTAGCTCATACATACAAGGAGTAGACCCCATGTCGGTAACGTCATTACCCTCAGCATCTACAGGATCAATCAGAGTTACCTGACCAAACATGTAACGGTATGTCCGACAGTTTTTGATCAAGTCCTGCAAATCTTTCTGCAAAGACTTAAAGTCTTCAATAAAACCAGCTGGCTTACCACAATTAATTCCACCTGCGTCATCGATCCTCTCATCAACCCACTGCTTGCCTGTCATGGTGGTGTGTATGTACCCACCAACACGAGGCTTTCCAGCGTCATCTTTGCGGCCTGTGACTAGCTCGTTGTCATACCGCTTGATTAAAAAGCGTTGAAAGAAACATCTAAACTCTATGCTGTCTGCATAGATGACTGTTCCATTTACATCGAGAGCAAAGGCCCCAGCGGAAACGATCACCGTCTTTTTCGTTTTACCTTTAATTTCGGTTAAACCTTGAATGTCTTCAGTCATGACCTTCAAGCGGGGGAACATAGGCCCATCTGCTGGTGCAGCTGCTGCCTCACTAAACCCCATCATGGATGCCATTTCGGCTTGATCCATGTCTACATGTAGTGCTACTTGATTCATATTATTCTCCATAAATTGATTCTTCTTTATACTATCTGTAAGATGGTTAGTCAACAGAGTATTTACACTTCTTTTGTATCCATCCAGTTACTTCCTATCTTTATATCGACAGGTAATTCTATATTAAAATCTACATCCCAGCGTGACTTCATTACATCCACAACACCGCTCATTGTTTGTCTCATTAGCTGCGCCATCTTCTCTTCCTCGCCAGGGTATACATCAACAAGTATGCTATCGTGTACAGTTAAGACCATCACACTCTTAACCTTAGCTGCCTTAAATGCTTTGCTTAATTCAACCATTGCCAAGGGTACTATATCGCCTGTTGCAAATCCTTGGACGGGGTAGTTCACAATCTTTGTTTTGGGCTGTACCTTTAAGGTCTTTGGGTTACGTTTCGCGTGAGGGAAGTGGTACTCCCTGCCACTAGGCAGAGTGATGAGCTTAGTCTTCACCGCCTGTGAGCACAGATCTTCTTGCCAGCTATCGATACCTGCATACTTCTTGAGGAAGTCAGTGTAGTATTTAACTTGAGCAGGTGTACCAGACAGCCCCCCGTACAAAGGTTTAAAAGTATGTGACTTAGCCTCTTGTCTGTTTGTTGGCTCACCTGCATCGGTCAATGTCTGTGCAGTGTATGAGTGCACGTCAAAACCTTCAGCAATTTCTTGCATAGCCACCTCATCTTGTGACAGGAATGCAGCTACACGGAACTCAAGCTGCGCGTAATCCGCTTCCATTAAGTTACCCTTTGCCCATCGGCTGCGAAAGACCTTGCGTATGGGAAAACGCCAGACTTGTGGTTGGTTCTGCAAGTTAGGTTCTCTACCACTCAACCGCCCAGTAGCTGTGGTAAATTGAAGTAAGTTAGTATGTAAGATACCGTCATCGCGTGTGCCTCTGTCTATTCCGAGGCAGAAGGTAGCGACATAACTCTCTATCGCGTTCAGCCTCATGATATCTTCCAAGAACTTCTGCTCGTACTCCAGACCCCTTGCCTGACATACCTTGCTCAGTGCGTATAGGTTATCTTTTGCTGTAGAGAACCCTGCATCTGCTACCCATTTAGACGTAGGTGCTTGAAGCTTTAGCCCTGCTAATTCCTTTATGGAACGATAGAAGAAGCCATGCCCCTGGCATTCATCACATTTGTTTTCATTCTTGTACGCATCCCCGTTGATCTTTACCTTACGGATCAACCCTTTACCTTTACAGGTTGTGCATCTCTCTGCTTTGGTTTTTGCCACAGGGGATGAGTAGCGATTACGGGCAGTCTTATAGTCAGCATCCTTCATCCAATATGAAAAGTTTGTTGCCCATGTTTCCTTATCTTTTATCTTACGTGAGTAGATAACTTGAGACAGTTGCTCAACTGAGCTTAGGTTAACGGGGGTATCTCCCATCAACTCTGCAACTCGTGTCTGTAATGACTGCTTTAGTTTCTGGATCTCATGCTCGTACTCTTCACGCACAGCATTCAAGGCAGGACGATCTATGCGAACACCTGTCTGCTGCACTTCACATAGAACTGAGCACATCTGATTGGTAAGGAGTAGGGTATCTTGTAGGTGTACGTTAGCATCCATTGCGTACAGTTCTTGCAGCTTTAAATATACTTCAGCCGTTGATTGGATGTCACCTTCCAGATACTCAAGATGGGTAGCCAAGGGAACTTTGGACATGACTGTCTTACTTTTATAGTATCCATCCATTAAGTCAGACTTCTTTATTGCTACACCTAATCGTTCAGATACATTGGCGAGGCTATGCGACTCCTTGAGTCCACGGGCTAGGATATAACTTGCAAGCATTGTGTCGTAGATCTCTGCATCAATAACAAACCCACACTCTCGCATCCAAGGGATATCAAACTGTGCATTATGACAGATGACTGTATCTGCTGAGGTGATGAGTGATTGGAGATCCTCTTTGTTCTTCTTAATGTCTGTGTCATCAGGCATCTCATCATGTGCAAATAAGTATGTTTCTATCCTATCCAGCACACCCGCATCCAATACGCCAACACCTACCGACACTAACTGTGTACCTTTTGTCCACGGATCTAGGTATTTACGTCTGCCATCAAAGATAACATCTGTTTCTATATCGAGTATCAATTTCATGGGTATACCTATGCTGTTGTGTAACGGGCAGTCTGCCCATCAAGTTGTACGACTTCGTAGCCATGCCATCCCGTTAGCTTATTCTTAGCTATGTTGACATAACGCCAAGGGTCTTCCTCACTTTGCTCACCTGCTGGGGGTTGCTTGCCAATCAGTAATGAGAGGTCAGCTTCTGCCGCCTTGCCCGTGCGTGATCCTTCAAACATATCCTGTGTGAGTACTGTCTTACCCTCTGCTTCAGCTGATAGCTGGGAGAAACCAAAGACAGCGCAGTCCCACTCCTTAGCTATCTCTCTAGCTGATCGGTATACTTCACGTAACTTCTCATCTGTTCGCGTGAATGATCCATACACTTTTACTTTGTCCAGCATGTCGATCACTAGGATGTCTGGCTTGTATGATTTACAAAGGCTTTCTACACGGGCCATATCCCAGCCAGTACCGTCTGCAATCAGAAGATTATCTCTTATTGGAGCAAATTCATCTGCTGCTTTCTTCATGTTAGATCGTATCTCTGGTGTTGTCATGCCCGTGCACGAGGTGAGGTATCGTATAGCCACACGATGTGTTGCCTCTTCATTCAAAACAACTGCACACCTTGCGCCTTGATGTGCGAACCCCCCTGGTGCTGCGACAAGAGATGCATGAAATGATGTCTTCCCCACGTTGGGCCTAGCACCACCTACGATCAGGTGACCTGCGCTAACACCTGCAACATGGGTAGCCAATGAGGGTAGGTTAAACTTCCACTTACTCTCATCACTATTCTTTTTGAGTAGTGAGTCTAAAGATAGATCTTCAAAGTCTATTCTTAACTGTGGCAAGAAACTTTCCTGATGATCTTCAAGGATACGTTTGAGTCCCGCTAGATCATTACTATCTCCATTGATTAGAGCAAACCCTGCTTCAGCTGCCTTCTCTCCAACGACTGCTCTCCACATCTTGGTCAAGACTTGTTGGCATAACTCTTCACCAAGGGGTTTCTCCTTATCTATACGCCTAAAGATATCCCCGAAATTGTTTTTGTCGGCAGTCGTAAGGGTAGGGTTGTTGGCAAAGAAGATTGAGCTTACCTCTGTATCTGTGAGGTCACGCTTAAACTCTGTCATCGTATCGACAATGACATTCTTTATCTTCAGTTCATCACTCCCGAAGAAGCTGTCCGATAGTCGAAGCTTCACAGCTTCATAAAACTCATGGCTGTGTATGCTCTTAAGTAGTGCGTGTTGCATTTAGTATTCCCTACTAGTCAATAGTGTAAATCCACTTTAATATAACCTAAACTGCATAACCATGCAGTCTAAGCTAAGAGTTAATGATCTCTGGTACGTGCGCTTGGACTACGAACTTCCCGTATGTCCACAACTAAATCCCCATATTTAGGATCTGCATCTAAAGCTCTCAGAAGCTCTACTATTCTAGCTTTATCGTCCCCAGAGTTGTTCATACTTGACTCATAAACTTTTGTGGTAATTGTAGCTCTAACTTTCATCTACCTTTCTCCTTATCAAATTGAGATCAATATGATCTCTGTACTTTAAGTCATCTCGTAATGAAATTACTGTACATGTATGTCTAGCGTCTAACTCTTTCCGAATAGTTAATGCTTTACTTCTGGCATCAGGGTCAAGCGCAATTATAATGTTTGTAAAGTCACCAACAAAACACTTACACTCCCTTGATACTGTCGTTCCTAGTATCGCAACTCCTATGCACCTGTCAAGCTCACTTACTACTGCTGCTGAAATTGCATCTTCTACTAATACAACTACATCCCCAGCACCATGAACGTAAGGATACTTTTCCTTGCCATACCTCTTCCACTT
>TARA_R110002074_G_scaffold191517_1_pt1 | contig 11680 bp, 13 predicted proteins | sample TARA_R110002074 | Tara Oceans TARA_R110002074 (sample SAMEA4397215) | marine metagenome | biome: Polar Biome; feature: [MIX] marine epipelagic wind mixed layer (ENVO:01000061); material: water (ENVO:00002006), including particulate matter (ENVO:01000060) such as... | depth 10-100 m
GTCGCTAATCTTTATCTGATAACTTTTTAGCGTAGGCTGCCATTTCAAGCCATTGGGCTTCCGATAGGTTACCTGCTGATCGAAGAAATGAAGGGATGGCTGAAGGGCTAGATTGAATTACACCCACCACTTCAGGGTCTACTTGACCAGCTAGGTGCAACAGTTCATCCACATCAGTACTCAATGCCTTGGCAATGGTTACCACAACCTCAGCACTAGGGTTAGCAATACCCTTTTCAATGTTAGAGATATGCTGCCCTGTCTTACCAATCATGCGCCCTAGCTCACGCACACCGACACCTTTGTCAGCTCTGATAGCCTTGAGACGAGAAGCAAATGTTAGTTCTGATGTCATGTCATTAGTCTTGTAAACTGTTAATTGACATTATCATAGCAGCGTCTACTACAGTCAGGCAACTAAGTAGACTTGAATAAGTAAAAGGAGGCTCTGAATACAGCGAGTTTAGGTCTTTTAACAAAGGCTCAATCACCTTCCAAGAAATGCAATGATTACAGCTACGATAGCTCCAAAAATACTGATCAGCAGAAAAACCCCAATAGTATTGGCAGCTATTAATCCTAGTATTAGCAAGACGTCATTGAAGTATTCCATAGCGTAATTAGCCTCTGCTTTTCATTAGTCTAACAATCCGTGTAGTTACTTTCTAAACATCGGCTAGACATATCCTGTGCTTTGGATATATCAGCTGGAGTCATTCGTTTAGCTATTTTATCTTTGTTTTCACCAGCCTTTTTGTTGCCGTTATAACTACCTAAGTTGTACCACATATAGGCTCTCCGGTTGTCTGTGAGGACACCTTCACCATATCGATACATAACACCTAGATTAGTTTGTGCCTTAGCATAACCCTGCTTAGCAGCTAAGGTGAACCACTTCACTGCTGTTTTATCGTTCTCTGGGACACCTTCGCCTCTGTCATACTTATTACCCAGATTATATTGAGCATAAGCATCCCCCTGCTTAGCAGCTAAGGTGTACCACTTCACTGCCGTCTTATCGTTTTCTGGGACACCTTCGCCATTGTCGTACATAAGGCCTAGGTTATATTGTGCATCAACGTCTCCCTGCTCAGCAGCTTTGGTGTACCACTTCACTGCTGTCTTAGAGTTCTGTGGTACACCGTCGCCTTTGCGATACATAACACCCAGATTATATTGAGCAGAAGCATAACCCTGCTCAGCCAAAGGCGTCCACTCGGCTAGGGCAGTTTTAAAGTCACCTGCTTGTGCAGCCTGAACACCTTTGTTGAAGTCAGCAGCACTAGCCACTCCACTAGCCAACAGCAATGACAGTGTTAATCCTGTGATTATCTTTTTGATACTCATGTTTCCACCCTTGAAAATAAATAGCCATTAGCATTAATTACAGTAAATCGTATTACCTATTGCCCTACAGTTTGTGCCGTCTGACCCATAGAAAGTGTTTCCTATTTGCCTGTAACTAGTTCCGTCTGACCCATAGGTAGTATTTCCTGACTTCCTATAACTAGTGCCGTCTGACCCGTAGGTAGTATTTCCTGATTGCCTATAACTAGTTCCATCTGACCCATAAATTGTATTTCCTGACTTTCTATAGCTAGTGCCATCTGACCCATAGGTTGTGTTGCCCACTTGCCGATACGTAATACTTTGTGACCCAATCACAGCAGGAGCATTGTTTTGATTTGTCGTTCCAGCCCCTGGCCCAGCTTGGTTTACACGATTTACTTCTTGTAAAGCCTGTGAGAAAGCTTGTCCTAACTCCCGTGCTTCTGCCTGTCTCTGATAATCTGCTGCTGGGTCATAAAACATTTGACCATCAAGCCCACGCCTTTCTAATTCCATCGAAATTGCGCCTCTTGTTTTTGGTTTATTATAATTATTTCTATTCCATGCATTCTCTAATTTTTCTAAAGATTTAGTACGCCATAAGGCTGTTTTTTCGGCCTTAGAAGCCCGTCCATGCCAATGTTCACTCCCAACCATTCCTAAGCCAAACCCACTAGACGTAGTTGAACACCCCGATAGTGAGGTCATTAAAAAGACTACAGATAGCAGCAATAGGCACTGGCTAATAAACTTTTTAATATTCATTTCTACTTCCTCAAAGATTCTTTTGCTTAAACTGGAGACTACTAATATTAGATTGTTATTGATATAGGAAGATTTCTTATTTTATAACCACAACCCTATAGCCACTCACTTTGAACAACAGCTAACACAAGAGCCTTTAGCCATACTTATAGCCCAATATAAACCCTTAATGGCAATGCTTATGTTGTTATACTAGCGCTGCTTAGAAGGCCTTTTTGGAGCTTACAGAGGTGCTTTTGAGGGTGCTTTCAGGTGTATGGTTATTATGGTTTTAGCTACACTGTAGAAGCTCAGTAAATGGGGTACGACTTACATAAAACTAATCAGGATAGTCCACCTTAAGCCGTGTCTTGAAGCCCAAAGTCTCCTCACTCCACAAACGACTCATAGCCTCCTTTGCCCACTCTGCATCACCTTGCTTCACTGCGATAGCATCATGTACTGGTAGTGACACTATGCCTTGCTCAATACCCTCAAGCATGACCTTTCTAAGTATGGCTCCCTCAAGGTTTTGTGCACTAAGACCCCAACCTTCAAACAAGTTAATCTTAGGATAGCGCTTTAGAGTACCTTGTTTGATCTGTTCAAATAGTTTTGCATTAAAGCCGTCTATTTTAAGGGCATTAAATGCCTCAGACTCGTCATTGGCTCCCATCGATACAGTGATGAACTTCTTGATTCTGTCACGATTATCAAGTTTGCATAACTCACCTATATCCTCATAAGGTGTTTCCCCAGCATCCTGAGAATGAAGCACAGCTAGATTGAGACGTAAGTGGTCTGCATTGAAGTCCACTTCACATATTGGTTCATCATTTATTAAGGTGTTTATACGCACTCTCGAGGTGCGATCAGGAAGTGTCTGGTATGGCGTATAAAGTCTGCCTCCCTCAAATGGGCTAATCTTATACTTGAGTTGCACTGGAGCCTTGCAAGCCCACTTATGAGTCTTGAGAAACTCATTGATAATAGTCATGCCTTGCCTGTCTGGATGATCTTTTACACTCCTATCAACAAGGCGACCCCATCCATTTGAAGAGTCTTTAATAGTGACGTAAGGAGGTTTAATGTCTTGCTCTATATCAAGGAAGTACATCCAAAGCTGCTCAACCAATGTAGCCTCAGGGAAGAGCCTAGTTGCTGATGGTTCATTTTTAAACTTTTTACCTTTCTTGTAGTAAATCAAACCTACTGAAGTTAAGTATCTGACAATATCCCTGAGTGGAGTTATTTGAAATCCAAAGGCCTTAATGTAATGACTACCATTTTGGCCATAAGCATTATTGTCTAGTATTACAACTAGCCACTTACGCTGAAAGATGGCCTGTGCAAGGGACATTAGGACAACTTCCCAGTGCCACCTAAAGTCAGCTAACTGCTTAGGGCCTCTCTGTTTGGTATTGGAATCATTGACATAAAAGGTGACTAACTCATCAAATTTAAGACGTGTAGAGTCATTACGCATGGTCTTAGGACAGAGGAATATGTGGTGGTCATGATCATCCCTTGGCAAGGTTTGGCGAGACACTATATCCATTAATTTCAATAAGTTATCGTTATAAATCATAAGAACCTTCTGCATAGAGACAGCGGTAGCCTAAGAAGCTAAAGGATACTAAGGTACAGCATAGGAGCCTTAAGATACTAGGGTATATCTGTTAGTAATACCTTTATCTATTCATAATGGATTAACTATATGAACTACTCAAGGTTATCTTTATCTATTCATAATGTATTAACTATAAGCTTTACCTAAGCCTACCTTTATCTATTCATAATGGATTAACTGTATGACCTACTCAAGGTTACCTTTACCTATTCTTAATGGATTAACTATATGACCTACTTAAGACTACTTCTAGCTATCATTAATGTTAACAAACTAAGTGATATAGAGTCTTAAGTGCATCAGGCTGTGTCCAATATCTGCCTAAGAACCTTATGTTTGATACTTGGTTATTATCATTAAAATAGTCATAAGCACCCTAGCCTCAGTCAAGCTTGAGGTGCTGTAGGCAACCACATAAGCTCACACGCTTTAGTATCTAAAGTACACATTACCTGATGCTATAGGCACTCTTGGCTTGGTCATGTGCGCTGTGTAAACTGGTGCTAATATAGAGAGATTCACAGACACAAAGGAATGACGAATGTAGATACGAAAGACCTTATAGATAACCTCTGTACTCAATGTACACTCAATAACCAGAACTGTTGTTAACACGAGGATAAGTAGATGCGCTTAAAGAACCTAATAGCACCCTTAGTTTTCTCAATGCTTTTTAGTAGTGCAGCTATAGGTGCAAAACTGACAATTACAAACTACACCCAATCTAGCAATGGAGCTATCCACTTTGTGACAGTAGCGTTACCAGATTTAGGAAACAGTGGGGAGATTCGGTGTGTCATTAGAATGAACGACTTACCTGTTGGGATGGTAGAAGACACTATCAAAGGGGTTGGAACACTAAATATATATATTGATGGGGGAACACCTGATGATACTGAAGCAGAGTGCTACGAATTAGAGGCAGAAGGCTATGGAGAAATGGCAGATTAAAAGGTTGACCAACGAAGTTCTGGAGAACCTCGTGGTCTAGGGTCTTATTGGACTGACCCTTCGGTTAGCCTAACATTGTCTCTGTGCTATCTCTCATACGATTTATTAAGACTCCCATTCAGAATTGATATGTTTCAATGAATCCTTCTTATTTCGTTTCACTAGAATAATTATGAGGTAAATAAAAACAAGGGCAAATCCAACTACAGAAGCTATAGTGGTAGTGATAATTAACATCCTCTCAAATGTTGTCGCAGGAGTTAGCGGTAATTAATCTAACAGCAACAGAGTTATCTAATCCAATATCCCTTACCTATGTCTTGTTAGTTATAAACTGATGGTCATGATGGAGGCATCTAAAGCGTCCCTACGCTAGATCTGAGCCTTGTGCAGACCTATGGTCTTAACCATCTGATGTAAGCACATGTATGCTTAAGGAGTTGTGTTTCTAAACCACCAGCAGGTGCTTGTGTATTGTCAGCGATGACTTATACAAGCTCTTCACCACCTCAGTACTAGCCAACCCTTCAGACCCATAATCAAGCATCAAACTACTAACACCAACAGATGAGCCAGACCAGCCACCTATGGCTGAGATGACTGAGCTAGAGACGCCATGAGCTTCACAGTTAACCCTAAACGTATGCCTACAGCAGTGACCTGTAAGTGTGTCATCACCAGTAAACTCTCTCATAAGCTTCTTGATACGGGCACTCGGTGTAGAGTCTGTTGTTCTTCTAATCCAAGCTATAGCACCATTAAGATGTTTATTAAGATAGTCCGCACCCAACACAATGGGCACAACACGTTTACGTGCGTTGGTTTTCGTGTCATTTCTAATTACTAGGTGAGGTATAGCGGCCTCTAAGGCTATATCGTCAGCCTCTAGCCTCTTGATTTCTGACGGCATCATGGCTCCTTGGAGCATGAGTATAACTGAGGCTGCCACAGGAGCGTCTGAGCCTGTAACAAGTAAACATTTATTGATAAGTGTCTGTTGAGTCTCTTGGCTCATGACAGCCTTTCGCTTGCGCTGGCCTTGGGTAATTGTTGGTGGTTCAATCACCCAACCAAATCTGAAACGCTTAGAGCAGAACCTAAGGCAAGCACAGACTTCATTTAATGCCCTTTGGATGGAAGCGCCTTTGACACCTTCAGCCACACGTTCTTCAACAAAAGCATCTAGCCCATTATGAATCCTATCAATAGTGTCTGGTGCTATAAGATGGTTGCCTGTGATGGTTATCCATTTGACCCAATGACTATTGGAACGTTTACCGGCGCGTGATTCTAAATCTAGTTCTCTATCGTTAACATAATGCTTCCATAGGCCAGCCAATTCTTGAGGCTTAGCCTTGGCTGCCTTTTGAATCATCTCGAATGCTGCTCCTACCACAGCGTCTTGGGCAGTCAGAGCGTCGCCTCGTTGTTCCTTGTACCACAAGTCTTCAAACTCAGGTGCTGCCATCTCAGCCATATCATGCGCAGTTGGCTGGAACTGTCTTTGCTCACGCTCCTCTTTTGCCCCTATAGCAGGGTCTAGCTTATAGTATTCAAATTGACCTGCACTCAGGTTTCTCTTACGCAACCATTCAAGAGCAGCACTATTGATTTCATCTTGGTTATAAGCAGTAGGGTCAGAGTTTTCAATAAGTCGCAGACGCAGCTCATACGCCTCAAGCGCAGTAGCTAGGGCCCTATTGATACTAGCCGCAGTAACATTACTCATCTTGAGGCCTAGCGGTGCCGTATAGGTTTTCTTAGACGTTAAGTGCCTGAGCTTTGTGGGGTAGTCTCTTTGGAAGTAGAGGCTACCCTTAAGGGCACGTACATATTTTGGTAGTGTCATTTCAGTCATTCCTGTAACTATTCCTGTAACTGAAGTGTATTGATAGACTACTTTTACCATATATAACAATAGTTTAGCAAGTATAGTAGTTGCCGTCTCCGGGCACCATCTACTAATACAACGCACTCCACAGCCCACAGTATACATCACTGTCAAAGCTGTATCATAAATTTCCTGTAACTACTCCTGTAACCTATACAGCAGTTCCTGTAACTATTTCTGTAACCTGAGACTAAAGCATAGGGGACGGGGTGGGCTTGGTTCCTGCTGTAACTGTGGCTGCTTGAGAGACACAAAATAGAGTGGTTTTGCTTTCGCCTCAGGCTATCGTGAGTGTGCCTCACTCGACAGAGGAGGCGATGTTAGTGGCTTAAAAGATATTAGTTAAGTTCTGTAAGGTGATATACGTTCCAATCATGGCCGTTTGGATATGGCCTTTTATGCTTTTGTATTAAACTTTTAATCAACCTAAACCTAGCTTCAGCGCATTTAACATCTTTATCAGGTTCTTTATCCCAATCAAGGCTCTCTAAATTATGAACTACTTGAAATAGTTCCAATTTATCTCGATCAATTCCAATTAAAAGGTTGGCTTTAAGACCAGAGGCATCAAGAATCTTTTGAGCAGTAGACCCATTTTCAAACACTAAAATTATATTAAAAATTAAAGGAGAAAAAATAATAATTCCCTGCTCAATTGATTTGCTATTGATGTCGTTTAGAAAATTATACAATTCGATACAACCAATCAATATAAACATAACAATAATAGTTCTAAACTGATTTTTTGTATTTAGTTCCTTAAGAGCTTTCAAATCAACAACATCATTATCTAGCTGGTTCATCCTAACTACAGTGTCCTTAAGTATCTGGTACTCTTGGTTATACTGATTTACTAAGCTTGCTTCACTCTCTTGAAAATCATCTAATAATTTAGAAATCTTTTTTTCGATATTTTCTTGCGTTTTAACCATAGCGTAATTACCCTCTGCTTTTCATTATTCTAGCAATCCGTGTAGTTGCTTTCTAAGCATCGGCTAGACATTAATTGTGCTTTAGATATGTCAGAAATAGTCATGGCCTCAAAAGGCATGTTAAAAATAGATTCGCCCTTTGTTAGCCTTATCTTATTACCACTGGCATGAATACTGTCATTATAATCCGCTAAATTGAACCACATATAAGCTTTTGTAATATCACGGCTAACACCTCTGCCTTTTTCGTACATCAGACCTAAATAGTTTTGACACCAGCCATTCCCCTGTATGGCAGATTTGGTGACCCACTCTAGACCCACCATATGATTTTCTAAAAGCCCCTCTCCTTTGTCGTGCATATACCCTAGTTTACACTGGGCCCTTGCATCCCCCTGCTCAGCTAAAGGAATCCACACTGCAAGAGCTGCCTTGTGATCGCCGATATAATATGCCTCAAACCCCTTATCAAAATCAGCTGAAACCACCACTCCACTGCCCAATAGTAACGAAAGCGCTAATCCAAAAGTTAGTTTTCTAATATCCATATTACTCTCCTTTATTTTGAGCCAGTCGATATTGAAGCTATTACTTAAGTCTTAGCCTTCTCTTTATTCTTATGATCTAAACACATATATTTCATTAGATTGTCATATGACTGATTGTCTTCATGCTCATCAATCCAGTGCTTTTTAAATCCTTTCCAACCACCTCCTTCAAACACAGCTTCACATACAGGACATTTTCTTGGGCCTGTATGGTCAATGTCCTTGTGACAGGAATAGCAGCTAGCCTTAAATTTAACAAAATACAATAGCTTTGCTATTTTGGTATTACTTTGCCTTTTTGTTGTTTTACGAGCTTTTCTTCGCTTATGTATAGCTTTTTGCTCTTCATCAAACTGCCGCTGTGCTGGACTTCTATTAAGCTGATATACAATGATTAAAACTACACCTATAAACAAAAACCATAAAATAATTTGGCCAATGGCCATAGCTATATCTATCAACATCAGATGGTGCCTTTTATCTTTCTATTAAATTGGGTAGGTATTACTGATGACCAAACACAACTTCCCCTAATAACTCTACGCCACAATATGCAGCTGCTCCACAAATGTACGCAATAATGAACATAAATGGCAACATAAATAATAGACCTATCATATGAGTTACCTCAAAATGGGGATAGCCAGTTTGCTTTTTGCCTGTCCCATAGGCGGTGTAGCATACATATCCAAACACAGCAGCAATGGCTGCCATAACGGATGAAATACCTAGTGTGTATGGGTTAAAAAATACGAGTGATAATAAAGTAAAGAATAATGTCAGCCGCAGTGTACAACTAGTCGTTTCCTGCAGCGCCTCAACCTCAAACGTGATGTTAGCAAGAAGTTCCTGCTCCCTGTCTAAAAAATACGATTGGATTGCTTCAAATAAACTGCTAATAGTATCTGTCATGATCTACGCTCCTTTTGAGTTACTTTGTTTTGTATTCAATAGGCCATACTTGGCCAGACGCTGTCTTACCTTAGGGAACAGCTTGATCTTCTCTAGCTCCAGCGACTTGAGTATCCCTGCGTGTACAGCCACCAGACGTGCCTTGGCTTCTTTGATGGTCTTTTCATTAGAAAAGGACACCATGAGACAGGCATTACAGGACACTCCTGCGTCTATGAGCAGACCTAAAGCCTTGTAGGGCAGTTCATAGGCACTCTTCTGTGCGCCTGTAAGCTCATGAAACTCGTCCTCGTTACAGCCTTTGATGGACACTCGTACATGGAGCTTTTTGTACTTCGCTAACTGTTCGCAGTACGCCTTATCCTGTCCCAGTGTCATGCCATTCGTTTCTAGTACGTAGACAAACTCACTCTCTTCCACTAGGTCCAAAAGCTCAAACAGATGCTCTTTGCCTATAGTGCCCTCTGATGCAGACGCTGATATGGTGGTGTGGCCATGCTTACGTGCATTCTTCGCTAACCCATCAAAGACCTGCTGAGGGGTATAGAGCTTACCTGTCTGCTTGGGTTTCCATACTGGTTTATCACTAAAACAGAACTTACACCGCAGGTTACAACCTACCTCTGTGGCACTAGTAGTACCGCCATAGAACCTGAGTGAGCGGCCTAATTGTACGTATTTGCGCTGATTACCAGCCACGACCACCTTCTCGGTGGCCACAGCTAGAGCGACAGGGTCGTAGCCCTTACTTGTCGCTATCTTTTCCATAAAGCAATCCGTTCTGTGTATTCATAATTTTACGAGTCAGGCCTTTTACTACAGTGCCCATAAAGGTCTTACCACCGTTCTTCTCTGCGTCATTCCACTCGTTTTCAATGAGGTCACTCACGAAATCTAATGGTATGCCTTTGGTTTCACCTTTCACTGCCAGTCTATGCAGACGCTTTAAAGCTGCTGATTTGTCCTTATCACCGAGCTTCGCCATATCGACACTGTTCTGTAGCATTTCAACCGTCTCATCAAAGGACTTTTCATCGATGGGATGAGGTCGACCATCTTTACCACCGACAGCAAAGGAGAAACGTGCAGGGTCATCGAAACGAGTCGAGTCGCCATGCACTACTTCACTGGCCATTGCGAGTGCTTTAAGGGTCTTAGGCCCCACACCATGAAGGTCTATGAGGTCTTCAAACTTCTCAATGTCCCTGTTGTAGGCTAGATCAAGTACAGACGCTAGACGAGATGTATTAATGTCCTCTTTACGTACATCATGACGATTAGGCATTTCACTGTGCTTGATAAGCTCTGCTAGTTCTGTGGTATTTTCCTTAGTTAGAGCCATCATATTGTCTTGTAAGCCCTTAGCTGAGGGGTCTACTAGGTTTAAAACACTCTGGTCTTCTATGCCCACAATGCCAGTATGAGGTGCTTCTATGAAAGATCGAACAGTGGGTGAGTGCCAGTGATAGCGCCTAGCTCTGCGATTACTCTTGTTCATACCTTGTGATATGGCCGTCCATTCACCCTCATCAGAAACTAGAAAGTGCTGCTGGTAGAGGTTAAAACCATCCTGTATCGCATTATTATCGATACGAGTAGTCAGTCGTGCAGACTTAGTCAGCTCTTTACCATCTAAGCCATGACGATTGGACATTCGGTCGATCTGTTTTGGTACGTTGTAGGCATTTTTACCTTTACCACCGAGAATGTAGATACCCAACTCATGAGCCTTAGGATTGATATGTGGCTTTAGAGAGCCTAGTACAGTGGCCGTGACACCAGATGAGTTCCAGTGCATACCCATTACTGCACCTAGGGCCTGAAACCAGTTAGGGTCTGACATACGTGTCAAAACTTCTGATTTACCATAGTTATAGATAATGGACTCGACTATCGCATTACCCATGTTCCCCATACGCTCCGTGAGGAAGCCTGGTACTTTCCCGAAATGCAGAGGCATTCCTATCGAACCTGAATTAATCATTCTTCATACTCCGTTTCATTAAAGTATGGCAAGTGTAAATTGACACCTTACATATGTCAACTGTCAGTTTACAGTTTAGATTAAAAATAATCGAATAGAGTAGCTTCAACTAGCAAAAACAAATATAGGAAGAGTTATTTAAGGAATTGAATAAGCTTTCTGTAGACCAGCTGTAGTGGGGTCTCTTTTGTAAGACCCAGTTGGCGCAGACGCACAGTCATAGCTTGATTAGAGACGTTACTAAAACCACCAGCAGTCATCACTTTTCTTGCAACAGCCTTGATTGCTTTGCCAGTGAGCCTCCTCTGAGGTAGTTTTAGCTCTTTGTATAGCTTTCTAATTTGCTCCTCAGGCATTAGCAAAGCACCAGCAAAGTGATCAGCCTGTCGCTCTTCTATAGGCTTATTGGCATCTTCACGACACACCATCGTGTCGTTATTAGCAGACTCAAATATGGCTTTATGAAGCACGTGGTGGCCTACTTCGTGGGCAAGTGTGAATGAGTAACGACCTTCATGTGCCTCAGCAGCTGTATTAACCATAATCTTCTTTTGATCAAAGATAATCCCACCAAGTACCAATGGATTAGCAAACACACCTTCATCGGTAATTTCTATGTCATAACCTAAATAATGTTCAGCAATCGATTCGATTGGAATGGGTATCACATGGGGAGCATTGCTTTCCGCAAAGAAGGTAGCGAGGAAGTGCTTGGCTTCCTTTTCAATGTCATCATGACTTAGCTGACTAAACTCCACA
>TARA_R110002074_G_scaffold400820_1_pt1 | contig 11671 bp, 15 predicted proteins | sample TARA_R110002074 | Tara Oceans TARA_R110002074 (sample SAMEA4397215) | marine metagenome | biome: Polar Biome; feature: [MIX] marine epipelagic wind mixed layer (ENVO:01000061); material: water (ENVO:00002006), including particulate matter (ENVO:01000060) such as... | depth 10-100 m
ACTACAAGCTGCTGAGTGCGCTTTCTTAATAAACTCTTTTCTACTGTCTTTCATAATTTAGTTATTATTATTATTATTATTAAAAATATTAATTGTGCAGTCACTATTTGTTTGTAAGTCATATATTACCGTTTATTAGTTAAATATCTTTCTAATCCTGCTAATGCTCTCCAAGCCACTTTCGCTAGGTGTAGTACTCCATCATCATCCATAGGATTAATAGTATGGTCTATTAGGTGTCTAGTTAAGGCATCGTACTCATCTGTAGATTTATTCATATCCCAATGTAATGGCTTATCTGGATGGTGTTGGTCATTACCAACTTTACTACACTTAGCCACCTCTTTAATAGCATTAGGAAAGTACTTTAATACACCACTAAATACTGGCATACCTTTTCTTAATTCGGCCTTAGTAGGCTCTTTAACCTCTTTAGCATCTATCACATCAAACGTATTAATAGACTCTTGCTCGTAAGTCATAGTGGTAGTGTAATGCTCTCCAGAGTTACCATTCTGAGCTATAGCTCTCATTCTGTTATCGTGTTCTGCTGATTCTTCTAGTTCAATCATTCTCTCTCTTCGGCTCATTATGTTATTATTTTTAGTATTTTATTCAAATGGTTTATGTCTTTACCTATAAGAGCATTATAAACCTCTCTTCTAATATCACTTATTGCACTTTTTCTAGCTATGTTGCTATTCTGGTATGTATCTGTGCCTTCTATTATAGCCCTTAACTCAAAGTAGTACATCTTATACTTAGGCATTACGTCTAAATCATTATCTACAGTTTTTATAGCGTGGAGAACGTTTGCATGAGTCTGACCAAATAAATCTGCTATATCCTGCAAACCTAATTTAGTAATCTCTCTTATAATCTTACAGGCATACATTCTAGGTCTAACTGTATTAATCTTTCTACTCTTTAGCCTACAGTCTGTCTCGAAGTACTTATTTACTTGCTCTATCACCTCTATCGCTATTTTGTGCTGTTCTTTCGTCATGTATTAAAATGCTTTGTATTGACTACAGTCTAAATCTTCATAGTACTTTATATTGCCTCTTTTCTCTCTTATTAAGGCGTTTAAGGATTTCCTCTCGTCTAAAAGACGATGCTCTTCATCTTTAAGAACGTTTATAGCTGAATTTATCTCTTTCTGGGTATAAGTTGCGTGTTCCATATTAATCTATTTTGTCAATTTTAACTTGAGCTTCTTTAAGGTACTTCTCTTTATTAGAGGTGTAATCTCTTAACATATCTTCTACAATAACTATCTCGTCTAAATCTAACTTAGCTATGATATTTATAACAGTATCAATTTTGTTTAATAGATTGGTTGTCATCTCTGGGTCAGCAGCATACACAGAGTCAAACTCTTCTCTTACTATAGGCTCTAGCATCTTGTTAGTTCTATTTATCTGCTGTTTTAAGCTACTTCTGTAGCGATTTGTTAGCACTAGCTCTTCGTTAGCTTCTAATAGCAACTGAGACGTTAATACTGTCTTTAAATAACTAATTGTTTCTTTGCTTACCATAATTTAATTTATTTTATATTCCTGTATTTATACCGCCATCTAACACTCCAATCATATGTCTGAATGTTGATTTCTCTTGTTCTCCAGTCACATCTACTCCGTTAATAAGGAATCTAAAGTGGTCTTTCTTGTCTGTTGGTCTTAATTCAAAGTTATTCATTTCTATTGGTTTTTAAGTTCATTACTTGTTTAAAAAATTTTCTGTCTTCTACTAGATTGCCTTTAATGAATTTCTCTATCATATAATACTCAGCCATAAACATCTCTAGCGAGTATCTAATAATCTGTTCATTATCAGACCCTTTTTCTTCAATGTGCTTTAGGAAATGATAGCTACCATCAGTATCGCTTTCCATATACACGGTTAATTTACTTTTGTTATTCTCATAACTTGTTAAATCTTCTACCTTCATATATTATGTTTAATATTTGTCAAACTTACGAATAATTATTAACATACGCAAGCCTTTTGTTAATTATCTTTCGTAAATATCTAAATAGTCTTGCGTATCTCTTAACTCTTTAAGACCAATAGACCACTCCCTGTGCAATTCCGAAACATAATCAAACAAAACTGAAATAGTTTTATTGGCTACTATTAATGGGGTTTCGCCTCCTACTGAAAAAATCTCTATCTCAAACAGGTAATCCCAAGCTGTATATCTCACATCATAGTCATATTTACCGTCTGAATAGACTATATCTACTCCATCTGTGTCAATTTCTGGATGAAATCCTTTAATAGCTTCAATAATATCTGCTTGTGTCATTTTTTCTTCTTTTTTTTAGTTAATGTATAGTCTTTTGACTTTATCTCTTCAATATGTTTAAATCTACGCCTAAGGTCTTCTCTGGAAAACTCCTTCCTTAAAACACCGTCTTTAACGACAGTGTCGATAGATTCACTAACATATCTTCCAACGCACTTGCTTTGAACTACCTCATATACACTATTGGTATTCAAGCACTTGAACTTAGAAAACCTTATACTGTTATTTTCGTCTAACAACTCCATACAGCAAACCTACCGAAAATAAATAACATACGCAAGACTATTAATACATAAAATTAAAAAATAGTTATCTTATTATACAAATTTAATATATGAATTACGATTTTAAATTAAATATACCTAAAACACTTAGAGGCGTTAAATTAAAAGATTGGGTTAAGTTTATTGACATATACGAGAAGAATAAAGACAATGAATCTGATGAGTTTTTAAGCAAGAAGATGTTAGAAGTGTTTTGTGGAGTAGAACTCAAGACATTACATAAAATACCAGTAACCAGCTTCGATTCAGTAGTTAGCCACTTGTACACAATACTAAACAACAAAACCCCTTTAGTAAATACCTTTAAAATGGTAGGTTCTGATGGGTCAGAGGTTGAATTTGGATTTATACCTAACTTAGATAAGATGAGTTATGGAGAATGGGAGGATTTAGAGAACTATATCTGGGATAATAAAACTATGCACAAGGCTATGGCAGTACTTTACAGACCTTTAGTTTATCAGATAGGGGGCAAGTATAGAGTACATGACTACAAAGGTACAGACTTCTATTCTGACTTGATGAAAGAAATGCCAATAGATATCGCTTTAGGTGCGAGGGTTTTTTTTTATCGTTTAGTCAAAAAATTAGGGGATTATACGATGGACTCTATACTGAAACAATATCAGACGGAAAAGGAAGCCAGCTCACAAGGAACTTCGGAAAAAAGTGGGGAAGTTATCAAGCAATACTTGAACTTGCGCAAGGAGATGTCAGCAGAATTGAGCAAGCTACAGCATTACCAATTCACCAATGTTTAATGTACTTAGAGTTCGTTAAAGAGAAGAATGAACTGGAGAATAAATTAATAAAACAACAATCAAGATAATGACACACGTTTACGACATACTAGATGTAATTAAAGACGAGCTTAGAAGAAGTCCTTCAGTAAATACCGTCACCTACGGTGATATAACTGACATCGATTTGGATAAAACGACAATGTTCCCATTGTCGCATCTACTTATCGATAATGCGTCTTACGGAGAAAGAACTGTAACGTTTGGAGTAAAGGTATTATGTGCTGATATAGTAGATTACAGCAAAGAATCTACTTCATTTGATGACTTTTACGGTAATGACAACTTGCATGATGTAATGAATACTCAGTTTGAGGTTATAAATGCCTTAATAATGAAATTAATGAGAGGAGGCTTATTTAAGGCTAATTACCAATTAACATCTACTCCAGTAGCAGAGCCATTTAAAGAAAGGTTTGGAAATGTGTTAGCTGGATGGTCTGTTACTATCAACATAGAGATACCTAACGGAGTAAGCATCTGTTAATGGAGAACGTTCATTTAAATACAGCTTTAAAAGAGGCTGGTAAGCTAATTAAAAAGAAGCTAAAGTCCGCTGCTGCTTCTGATGGATTCAAAGCCTCTGGAGAGCTTAATAAGTCTTTTAGCTATACTGCTGCTGCAAATGAGCTTAGTGTATTTGCTAGTAAGTACGCTGGAGCTTTATCTGAAGGCGTAAAGACTAGAAAGGATGCCAACAAGTCTAGCGAGGAGTTTAGAAACTCAATTATTAAATGGGCGAAATCCAGAGGGATAACGCCTAGAAGAAATAAAAAAGGCAGATTTACCTCCTATATGTCTATGGCAAACGCTATAGCTATAAGTATAAGAAGAAGGGGTATCTCTAAAAGATTTGGATATAAAGGAAGTGGCTTTATACAAGAAGTAAAGAAAAGCATGGAGAGTAAGATTTCAAATATAATACTAGAAGGTTACAAGAAAGACCTAAAAGAGCAATTAAATAAAATAAATAAGTAATGGGGTTAATATTAACACGAAGTCCGTACAATGTAAGTAGAAGAGGGTTAGATGCTGGAGCTACACTGCAAGTAACTGTAGGTAAGGCTACTTCTAGTGGTGGGATGAGTACGATATACCAAACATATCAATTATCATTTAGAAATAACTACTTTATTGATGTATCTAGTTTAATAGCTTCTGAATTTGAGGAGAGTTACGTTATATCTGCAAGCGGACTATATGTTAACGAATACAACAAGAAGTTTCAGAACAGACCTCTTTTAATTGAATTTAGTTTTGATGGAGCTATTGCTGGAGTAGCACAAGCAACACATACAGAAGACCATTATGCTTTAGATGGTTACTTATACAGCACAGAACCTTCTAATTACGACTATACAGACATTATACATAATAACGGCTCTTACGCTGGTAGTTCTGATGTAATATACAAGTTAGATGATGCTCCATTAGAGCTTCCTACAATACTTCTTACTGATTGGAGGATAGCTACAAGTAGTTTAACTGATAATAATATAGACGTAGCGTTATACAAGAATGGAGAGCTTTTAGAGACTTTTAGTAGTGCTGTAGGCGGTACTGATGGTGCTTCTGGATTCTCTAGTGATTATAATGTACCTTACACCTTCTTGTCATTTCAACAAAGAGTAGAGATACAGAACGGAATATACGAAAGAAACAGATGTATTGAAGAGTTTTTAGAGGAATTCAAGTTATTAGACATAGATAAGGTTATAATTAGTAACACATACTCTGCAAAGGTATTAACTGTAAAAACGATAGAAGAATACAAGTATAGTCCTTTCAAACTTATATTTAAGAATAGATTTGGAGTTAAAGAGAGCTTGTGGTTCTTCAAGAAGTCAAAAAGGTCTTTAAAAGTAAGCTCAGAAGAGTTTAGAGCCAATCAACTAGAGCAAAGGATAGCTGGAGTTGAAGCTGCTATAGATAATACAGTTAGGTCTATGCAACAATACAATAAAAACGGAGTGGAGTCCGTAACATTAAACTCTGGCTTTGTCGTAGAGGCGCTTAACGAGTCTTTTAAGCAACTTATGCTGTCTGAGGAGGTAACTCTATTCGATTACGATAATAATGTCTTACAGGCGGTTAATGTAAAGAATGGAGAGCTGAAGTACAAGACTTCCGTAAACGACAAGCTGATTAATTATAGTATTGATTTAGAAATGAGTAATAACATAATAGACGATATAGCTTAATGAGACTACAACCGCAACTATATGTAGACACCAGTGGGAGTCCTTTTGGGGCAGCTAATTTTAAACGAATTGATTTCTTTGGATTTGAGTCTATAGAGCTTAATTCTACTGTTCAAGATGTTAGGGATATTTCTAAGATATTCACAGATTATTCTCAATCTTTTTCCGTGCCAGCATCTGACAAGAATAACAAAATATTCAAGCATTACTACAACACAATGCTTGATAATGGTTTTGACGCTAGAATAAAGCAAAGAGCTGAGATATACTTAAATGGAATGATATTTAAGGTTGGTTATATAAGATTGAGTACTGCAATATTAAAAGGAGGTAGACCTCATTCATACAAGGTTACGTTTTTTGGAGCGTTATCAACCTTATCTAACGTGTTAGGCAAGGATAAGATGTCTGATTTGACTGCATTGGATGCTTATAATCACGATTACAACCAAAACACAGTATATAATGGGTTTACTACTGGATTAGGGTTGGTGGGCGATAGCATGGCTATATCTACAAACAGAGACATAATATATCCAGCAATATCTTCTGATGCTCATTGGTACTATGACTCTACAGCTTCAACATCGCCAGTAACTTATAATCAAGGGGTTTCTAGGAACTTATACAATTCTGGAACTGCAAGCACTTACGGAATATCTTATATTGACTTAAAACCAGCAATAAAGGTTAGCAACATTATAGACGCTATATCTGATAAATATACTAGCTTAAACTTCTCTGGAGACTTCTTCGGAACTAATGAGTTTAACAATCTGTATATGTTGCTACATAACAATAAAGGGGTTTTGTCTCCTACTTCTTCCGAGGTTAACGACAGTTCTATAACTTACAGATTAGGCACTAATGATTCTAACTCTGATTTCGTAGAATCAGCCAGTTCTGTAGAAGACCTAAGACCTCTTACTACTTATTGGGAGCTTACAAGTGTTAATGGAGCTGGAAGTACCGAATACAGAGTGTATCAATACGCTTTAGATATAGCTGTAACTAACACAGTTAAGTCTGGCGGTGGCTCAAGCCCAAAGTATGATATAAAAGTGTTTAACGGAACGCAATTAATAAACCAATTTATAGGACTTGAGGGTGCGCAAACTGTTCAACAAATATTGTGTACCCAAGAAACAACAACTTGGGATGATGTAAAGATAGAGGTGTCTTCTGTAAGCACTGAACTTACTCAATACGAGCTAGACCTTACATTGACCAAAAGAAGATATAAGTTATTCGGAAACACATCTGAATACATTTGTGATATAACCAACTTTAATGACATTCCTGTAACAAGCGTAAGTTTGTATGATACAGCGGTAGCTGGAGTTCAAAACCTAGTGTCTACTATAGAGATTACCAGAAACGTGCCTAAAATGAGTTTAATGGACTTATTAAAGGGCTTGTTTAGTATGTTTAATCTTACAGCTTATGTAGATGAGGCAGGCAACACGGTTGTATTACCTCTTGCTGAATATTACAGAAGCGGTGTTGATATAGATATAACTGGGCTTGTAGATAATTCTGAATTAAGCATAAAAAGAATGCCTCTATACAAGAACATAAGTTTCAAATATAGCGAGCCTAATACTTTCGGTATATTGAATAAAAACGAGCAAACCGACTCTGAATACGGTGATTTAGAGTACAATACAAATGAAAACGGTCAAGCATTTGATTTAGCTTTTGACGGAAAGGCCTATAAAATAAAACTTCCGTTTGAAAAGATGTACTACGAAAGAATGAGCGACCAAGCAGATATTTTAGATAGAACTGAATTAGGCTGGGGTTGGCTAGTTAGTGATGAAGAATCTCCAGTATTAACCAAGCCATTGCTTTTCTATAATAACGTGCAATTAGTAGAAGATACAAGACATAAGATAGGATTTGTAGGTAAAAGCGCAAACATAGACCAATATAACAGACCTAGTAATACTAATGCTCAAGAGTATTTTAGTACGATTACTGGAGATTGGGTTACGACCCCAGCAACCAAAAGTATAAACTTTAATGCAGAATTTGACGAGTTTACGAATCAACTGGCTAGTAACGGATTATTTCGACTTTATTACGACAACTATATAAAATCAGTATTTGATAAAAGGACTAGGGTTTTTGACTTAAAAATGAAATCACCTTTAAGATTCTTACTTAATTACAAAATGAACGATACGTTGCTTATTGCAGGTGATAGGTATTTAATAAACAAGATAAGAACCAACTTAACTACTGGACTTACTGACTTGGAGTTAATATTGAAGTTCTTTATAGATGCGCCAGATGACACTACTGGAGCTGCATTAACAAAACCATTAGGATTGGCATTAGTATTTAGAACTAGGGATTCTATTAAGTTCAATTGGACAGAGAACCCAGCGGAAGAAATAGTTAAGAAGTATAGAGTATATGTTGACGGAGTTAGGGTAAGTACCGATTTAGACGAGTACTATAGAACTAGCTATATAGTAACTGAATTAGACGCTAACACTAGCTACGATATAACAATACAGGCACTTGATTCTCAAGGAAATGTATCTCCTATATCAGACCCTTTGACAGTGGTTACACTAGATACGGACAGAGAGAGACCTACAGCACCATCAAACTTAGTGTTGCTAGAGAATTCAGAGTTTTTGAAATTAGGATGGAATGCTAGTACAGATAACGTTGCTATTGAAAGGTATTATATTTACATAAACGACTCTATATATGCTGCAACATCAGGCTTGACTACTTTTATTACTGGATTAACAGCATCTCAATATGCAGAGGCTTACGTTGTAGCTAAAGATACTGCTGGCAATTCATCAGACCCTAGCAATACAATAGAATTTAAAGCAACTAGCACAGTACCTAATTTATCTCTAACAGACGTAACTTTTCCGCAAGCAGTAATAGACTGTTTAGCTCAAGAGCCAGTAACAGGAGATTATTTTGTATCTCCTTACGGTGCAATGAAAGATTGGAATACAAGTCAAGTAACAGATATGAGCGATGCGTTCTTTGGCAAGACTACGTTTAATGGAGATATTGCTGGATGGGATACGAGCAATGTTACCACTATGAAAAAGATGTTTTCTGGAGCTGGAGCTTTTAATCAATCTTTAAATAGCTGGGATGTAAGTAGTGTTACCGATATGAGTCGTATGTTTGAAGCATCGGCTATTAATCAACCTTTAAATAACTGGAATACAGGTGGTGTTATTAATATGGATAAGATGTTTCAAGGAGCACCTGATTTTAACCAATCCTTGAATGATTGGGATGTAAGCAATGTTGAGAGTATGCTTGCTATGTTTTCTGGAGCTACAGATTTTAATCAGCCATTAAATGATTGGGATACGAGCAATGTTACCACTATGAAAAAGATGTTTATAAACGCATCTTCTTTTAATCAACACTTAAATGGATGGACTGTTAGTAGCGTTACCAACATGAGTAATATGTTTCAAAACACAGATTCATTTCAATCAAATTCTTTAAGTCTTTGGAACGTAGGTAATGTTACTAATATGAAAGGTATGTTTAACGGTAACGGAGGGTTTAATGGAAACATCTCTTTATGGAACGTAGGCAATGTGTCGAACATGGAGAGTATGTTTTCAGACTCGGTGTTTAATGGACAGTTATTATGGAATGTTAGTACCGTTACCAACATGAGTAATATGTTTAGTGGCAACGTGGCGTTTAATCAAAACTTGAGTTCTTGGGCTGTAAATAGTAACGTAACAAATTGCTCTAACTTTGATACTGGAGCTACCGCTTGGGTGTTGGCAAGACCTAATTTCACAAGCTGTACAATATAAAAGATATGATAATAAGACAAGTATTAGATTTACTAGCCAGCGAGGATTGGCTAGTCGCAGACAAAGACATTCAAATAGCCAAAGGGTTACACGAGCTACCTACAACATTTAAAGAGCTAAGAATGAATAACAAACGTAAAAAACTATTGAAATAATGGCTGAAAGTTCAGATAATATAATATATAACGTACAAGTAAATACCAAAACTGGTCAGGTAAATATTGACGGTCTTACTAAAGGATTTATACAGGCTGACAAGGCTGTGATAAAACTACAGAGAGATATAGTTAAAGCTACATCCGAAGCTGGTAATTCAGTAAAGGGATTTAGCGCTGCTAGTGGTTCTGCTACAGCTTCTGTAATGGAATTATCCAGAGTTGTTTCTGATGCTCCTTATGGTATTAGAGGTATGGCGAATAACATTACTCAGTTAGTATCTCAAATGGGTACTGCTACCGTAAAAGCTGGAAGTCTTAGTGCTGCGTTAAAGCTGATGTGGAAGTCTATGATGGGTCCTCTAGGTATTGTGTTTGCTATTACTGCCGCTGTTTCTGCTCTTGATTACTTCAAGGGAGGTGCGAAGAAAGCTAAGAAAGAGTCTGACAAATTAAACGATACGTTTGGGGAGCAAAGCACAAAGCTAATGGTTTTAAGGAAAGCCTTAGACAGTAGCTCTGTATCTGTAGAGACAAAGAATGAGTTAGTAAAGAAGGCTAATGAAGAGTTTGAAGGTCTTAATATAAAACTTGATGAAAACGCAATCCTAACAGATGAGTCTGCTGCTGCTATAGACAGATTATCACTATCTTTTATAAAGAACGCAAAAGCAAAAGCTATAGCCGCTCTTATTCAAGAAGAAATGACTATTCAAGCTAAAACGGAGGCTAAACAAGCTGGTGCTGATATGGCTTGGTATGAGAAAATATATTATGGATTACAGTCTCGTGTTTTAGGAGTTTCAGCAGCCGCATCTAACGCACTTGAAAGTGATAAAGAAAGTAGAGAAGAAGTGCTAAAAGACTCTGCTACTATGGTAGACAAGTATATCGCTATGCTTACCGATAAGGGAGGGGAATTAGCTTTAGCATTATTCGGAGACCCTAAGAAGAAGAAGGCAAGAGCAAAGAAAGCTACTATACTACAAACTCCAAAAGAGTTTACAACTGAAGCGGATAGTTTACAGTCAGAAATAGATACTTGGGATAAGAAGATGTTAATGGCTGCTACTAAAGATAAAGACCAGAAGCTACAATTAGAATTAATATTTTACAAGAAGAAGAAGGAGTTAAGGAGGAAAGAGCAAGAAGATGAGGCTTATGACAACTTATTTAAGTACGAAGATAGTTTAGACAAGTTAGTTAAGGCTGGCAAGATGGAGTCTGCTGAAGCAGAGAAAGCGAAAGGAGATGCTCTTATAAAGACTCAAGAAAAGGTAGATGGAATAAATAGCGAACACGATAGGCTTATAGAAAAAGCAGAAGAAGTTACTAAAGCATTACGATTAGGTGTTGACGATGGAGATAAAACTAAAGAACAGATAGATTTGTTTAGATTCAAGATAATAGAATATATGAAAGTATTTTCTTCCCTGACCGACTTTATGAACGGAGAGTCTGATAGACAGTCGACTATAGAAGAAAACAAGACCAATAAACTAAATAACGAGCTTAATAAGAGGTTGTTAAACGAGAACTTATCTAAAGACGAAAGAAAAAGAATACAATTACAGATAGGAGCTAACGACGAGAGACTGAGAATAAAGCAAGAGCAAATAGAAAGAAAAAGATTCAAGTTAAACAAGGCTGCAAATATGTCTCAAGCCGCTATTACAGCATACTTGAATGCTACGAAGGCTTACGCTTCTCAGTTGAGCTTACCTACTCCAGACGCTCCAATTAGAGCAAAGATAGCTTATGGTGCTGCTATGGCTAGCGGTATGTTGAGCGTTGCAAGCATAGCTAGACAGAAGTTTCAATCATCTGCTGGTTCTGGTGGTCAGATAGGCGGTGGTTTCGGAGGAGGCTCTGGAAGTGGTGGCAACGATAGAGATTTTAACTTTAACTTAGCTGGAACAAGCCAACAAAACCAACTAGCTCAAACATTACAAGGTCAGTTTAGTCAACCGCTACAGGCGTATGTTGTAAGCACAGACATAACTAACCAACAGCAGCTAGACCAAGAGATATTAGGAAATGCAACCTTTGGTTAAAAACAGACGATAAAATTAAAAATAGTTATCTTATTAAATAAATATTATGGA
>TARA_R110002074_G_scaffold310449_2_pt1 | contig 11667 bp, 10 predicted proteins | sample TARA_R110002074 | Tara Oceans TARA_R110002074 (sample SAMEA4397215) | marine metagenome | biome: Polar Biome; feature: [MIX] marine epipelagic wind mixed layer (ENVO:01000061); material: water (ENVO:00002006), including particulate matter (ENVO:01000060) such as... | depth 10-100 m
TTTTACTAGCGTCCCATGCTGTTACAAATTTATCTTTTGTAGCTTCAAACCAGCCCGGTATTGTTTCAGTAAAGAATCCAGAAAACGCTTCCCACTTTTCTGTAAAAGATATTCTGACATCACCGAGCCATAAATCAAAATCTAGTTTACGAGAACTAAACCACAATGGAAGATCGATAGTAAAAATTTCAAGAAATCCGTCCCAAGCTCCACCAATCAGAGACATGGCGCTGTCCCATCCAGCTTGAATTCCAGCGGTCCATCTATTCCATGTAGCAACTGGATCTTTCATAAAATTCTTAACGCCTTCAAGTGCACTCGCAATTCCTCCAACCACATTCTTAGCTATAAAAAGAGCGGCGTCCTGTATTTTGCATCTTATGTCTTCCCAGCTAACTCCAAATGATGCAACCCAATCCATTACACCGGAAATTGCATTTTTAATTCCTGAAATTACCGAACCTTCTTGAGGATCATTAAATAACTCTACTATTTCATTCCAAGATGTTTTAATAGATTCCCATGATTTTTTAAGAGATGCAATCGTGGCTTTAAATTTTTCATTTTCACCAATATCTTTAAATATTTGATAAACTCCGTATATAACAGCACCAAATATGCCGCCTTTTAAAAAGAGTCCTCCAAGTTTTTTTGCAGTCGAAAGCACCGATCCAACAGCTTTAATCATTTTTCCAAGAGGGCCCATTGTCAGTAACTTACCAAAAAAGCCTTTACCGGATCCTGAACCGGACACTGGTGATTCTGAAGATGATTCTGAAGTTCCTACTGCAGCCGACGCGGCAGAAGCTTCTCTATCTTCTTCTACTCGTCGTGCAGCAGCTGCTCTTCTTTCAGCGTCTTCTGCAGCAACCCCAGCTCTTAAGAATGCATTTAAAGATGCATTTTGCTCTACAAGATTTGATATATGTATACTCTGCCGCACAGTAGCTGCAAGTTGCGCATCATTATCGCTTCGTAGGGCTCCGGCTAGGTCATTTAATGTAGTTACTGCCATGGTTGATCTTCCTAAAAATTATTCTTCTGTGCTTGGTCTTTGTGTCTTTGTTCTTCTTCTTTTAAATGTTCGATCAACATAGTCATATAAATTTCTCTTTCCCACGGTATCATATTCTCTAACTCTGTTAACGAATAATTGTGATCCTGCATCATCCTGAAATTACTTTTATAGTAATTAAGAAGATTTTCATGAGAGAGGCATACTAAAAAAAATCAGACATTCCTTGTAATTTAACTTTGTTGTGGTGCGAACATTCACTGCATTCATATTCAATATTTTTTACTATCTGTGGCATTTGATCAGTATATTCTTTAATCAATTCAAATTGAGATGTACTTAATGATTCAAGAAAATTATTGATCGATTGTTGTGGTTCATCTTTTACAATAATTTGATCAGTGTCAGTATTAACATATTTAATACAATTACCAATCATCACCATCGTCATTTCAGTCTCACTTATTTCTTCCTCTGTAGCTCTACTCATACTATGATAAGAAGGCCATTGCATCTGAATTGAAATGTCCTCAGTTAATTTTATTTCGCCTGTAATATCAGGCATTTTTGGACTAATATCAGTCAAGTCAACCAATATCTCATTTGCTTCTTCACATTCTGAACATTTAAAATTCAGTTTTGCTGACTCTCCAACAGACTTTGATCTGATAATAATAAACATATATTCAACATCAAAAATCGCTAGTTCATCCCATTTAATATTTTCATCTACAATACATGCCTTTATAGTATCAAGAATAGCTGAAAACATATGCCTTGGATCTTGTGATTCCATAGCTAACATTAAAACTTTTTCTTCTCTCACAAGATATGGTCTGTATCGAACGGTTTGGCCGGTAGAAGGGATATTTAATTCATATTTTGGTTGGTCATTCAGTACTGGTAGTGCCATTATATTACCTCATTGTTTAAAATTATATTATTCACGGTTTACCACACACTGCCGCTAGTAAACGGCTGCACGTTTGGAAATTTCTTTCTAGCCTTTGCGGCTGCTATATCAGGATTAATCCATGTAGTAGCGGTTTGTGGTTTTACTGGTGGTCTTGTTTTTGTTGCAGGCGTCAGATTAGATGATGCAATTGGTGAAGCCCTCCAATTAGTGTATGTCATAGTAACAGTTGTTTCAACTGTTCCATTATTGTCATTTGAAAGGTCTATTTGCCCTAAAGTTTTTGGAAAAGCATCTATTAATACACATCGATATATGTCCTGGCCAGCATTATTTAATTGAAAAATACCCACATCTTTTGCATAACCACCTTCACCTCTTGAACCTTTTTTAAATTCTAATTCATGTGTAAATAAATCAACCTGTTTATCCATCCACGCTTGAAAATAATTTCTTATTAGATAAGTATTTGGCTCGTGAAAAGAAAAGGTTACGTCTTGTACAGCATATCCATGTGTTACTTCTTCTGATTTCATTCCAATCTGTCTTGGAGCTGTTAGCATTTGCCTCATCGGTAAGGTACAACTTTTACACAATATATTAATATCCTGAACACCGCCATTAAAGTCTGCAATTGTTCCCTGACGTTGACTAGCGCCAACAATATTACCCGGCAGTTGAACTCTAAATTTATTAGGTCTAGCTATACCAGATAATAATGCACCTTTAAATTCTTCTATATTTAAACTCATAGCATAGCCCTCGATTGTTTATATACTTCTTGACCAGAGGCTTTATTCCAAGACGCGGTTGGAAGAAATGTTGCGATCTCCCATTCCGGAGCATGTACCTTTGCAAGTTTACTTCTTAAATGTTTCTTAAGATAATGTTTAACACATGGTTTATAGTATCTCATGTTAGCAGCAGCTTTAACAACTTTATATGTAACGTTAAAATCATCTTCATTTGCATTAGCCATAAGTCCATCTAACATTTTAGCTCTTAATACTGGTGGAAGATAATGCAGATTCATTCCAAGAAATCCGCCCTTTGCTTTACCAATAATAATCACAAGAGGAAAGCTATCATAGAAAGGTAAGGTATCTTTATGCTTAGGATCATAGAAAAACATACACATCTTACCAATATCGGTGGCATTGTTAAGAGTTAATTCTTCTTCCTGCATCAGCTGACCTTGATTGATTCTACGAAACTCTTTGCCTCGTAAAGTACTGATTTTTTTACGGAACCATTCTCTCGATTGTTTTGTTCGAGGAGTAATACCGGCTTTGAAAGCTTCTAATTCTAGTGTTTTAAATATCTCTGTCATGATTGTATTTATATCTTTTTCTTAGGTTTCTTCATTTTTGGAAGAGGCTTAAGCGCCTTAACTTTAGGTCTTATTCCAAGTGAGTCAAGTGTATTCTCAGTCCATATTTGAAATTCCCAGCCATTATCCTGTGCAACTTTTCTAGCGGCTTTCCATTTATTCATATTTTTAACGTAAGTAAGACCTTCAGTGATATATCGTTTTGTTTTTTTACCTGGATTTTTTGGAGGTCGTGTTTGAGCATCTGGTTTTACTTCTACTAAAATTGTTTTCTTATTCTTAAATGTGATTTTAAGATCCACGAAATATCTATGATATTTTTTATCAACCTCATACAAATATGGAACTACTACCTCTTCACTTGACCATGAAACTACTTCACTATTTTCGTCGCACCATTTAAAGCAATGCCGCTCCCACATAGATCGATATACTATATTAGTATAGTCACCGCGGTATTTTGCAGGATTGCGAGGATTAAATTTACCTGAGTATGTTTTCATAATTTCCTATATAAATATAACTAACAGAATTTAACACTATTTATTAGGAAAATTAGTATGCTAGAAGAGCGTTTCAGAGCCGGCGGACCACTTGTTGGAAATAATAGCAGTCGCAGAAAGAGAGTAAAATTTCCTATCGAAAATCAAACTGATTATAAAGCCTTTATAAAATTTCAACCAGTAATTACAGACCCACCAGCACTTGGAAATGATTTTGCAAAACTTGGTGAATTAGTAAAAAATAGCACTGATAAGATTATGGGTGTTATAACAGGTACAAACGCGGTTGATACGGCAGCTGGATTTAATGCAGGTAGAGACGATGGTAACTTAGGATCACCCGCAGGAAATAATGTAAGTCCTAATGGAGACAATGGCGTTGGTAATAATCTTCTTAAAAACTCAAAGAAACGCAATTCACAAAACAGTTGCGTAATGTATATGCCTTCTTCATTAAACTTTCAAGACGGAGTAAATTATTCACAAGCAGATCTTGGTGTATTTGGAGCCGCTCTTGAAGCCGGAATAAATAGTGGCGGTAGCGTTGCCGGTAGTTTAGGGAGTGCACTAGGCAGCTCTATTAAGAATGTATATGACGCGATGTCAGGAAGCATGAATCAAGATGCTGCAAGGTTAATGACTACTAAACTTGCAGGTATGGCTGGTAAAAATGGAGCAGTTGATGGCGCTGTGCGAGGATCATTAAGAACATCTCCTATTGCAAATATAACAATGTTATTTGATAAACCTAATTTAAGAGAGTTTTCATTTACATTTAAAATGCAACCTGTAACAGAAGAAGAAGCCAAAGAAATTAATAATATAGTTAAATTCTTTAGAACCGAATTATATCCATCTACCTTTAATTATGATCAAGGTGATGTTTCTATTCCGTTTGGATATAGATTCCCTAATGAGTTTAATATTAGTTTTCACTATGGATTAAATCGTGAAACTGAAGAATCTAGATATAGCACCGGAAACTTTATAAAATTAAAGCCTTGCTATTTAAAAAACTTTACTACTAATTTTAATGCAACTAATTCGACATTTTATAAAGGTGGGTATTTTCAAGAAACATCAATCTCAATGACGTTCCAAGAGAATGAATTGTTAGATAGAGCAGATATAGAGGAAGGCTTCTAATGACATACTTTGCACCTTTTGGACAAACAGTTTACAAATTCGGAGAGGCCGATAATGCAATTGTTTCGTTTCAAAATATATCGGCATATGCTGATATAGTAGATAAATTTAAAGAAGCAGAACAAAGCTATTTAAAATACATTATTTTAGATGGTGACCGACCTGATGTATTATCATCAAAGATGTATGGCGACCAAAAATATTATTGGACATATTATCTATTGAATGATCATATTAGAAGACAGGGATGGCCGTTATCATACGATGAGATGCAAGAAACAGCAAAAGAACAGTATCCAAATACTACATTAGTTTTTAGAACTGATGGAACTGGAATCGGCCATGTCGGTCATACTGATCCAACACAAAATTTAGTAAAGATTTTTAAAACAGGATCAGTAATTTATGGTGCTCAATCGGGTGCATATGGCACTATTGTTCGTAAAGATCTTGATCAAGGGCATGTTATTATAAGTGATTCTGTAGGTACGTGGATACCTGGAGAAGCGGTATATTTTAATAGAGTTACTCAAAATCCATTAGCAGTATTTGATCCAAATCCTTTTGCTGAATATGCAGATATTACAATTTATGAGCATGCTGTATTAAAGTCATTTTCAACTGAATATCTTAGTTGCCATCACATGGAAAATGCAGCCGGAGAATGGGTAGATACCGATCCTAATACTGAATCTCAGGCTGCATTATTAGTAGAAAAAACACATTTAGATGTTTTACAAGCGGAGAATGATAAGTTAAGAGAAATAAATTATCTTAAACCTGAAGTTATTAGATCTGTGCATCGAGCCTTTATTGAACATATGACTGGATAATTTATGTTAGAAGAGTACAGCAAGTCAGCAACTCCATATGATTTTACTATTGAATCTGTTATTATTACAGCAAAGCGATGGGAGTTTGCATCCGAAGGAATAGATATAAAAAATGTATGTGCTGAAATTAATTTGTTTGAGCATTTAGATAAACCTTATTTGACAGCAAATCTAACATTTTTAGATAATGCAAATATAGGAGACAACTATCAATTTACCGGAACTGAAAGGGTACAGATTACTTTAATATCATCTGATGAACGAGATGATGCCGGTAAAAATACCATAGTAAAACGTTTTATTGTAGATACGATAGTCAACGCGGCAAAATCCAATGATAGCAACGAATTAGTAGTATTACATTTAGTAGAAGAAAGATATTATCAATCATGTCTTATGTCAGTTAATAAGGTATTTAAAAAAGTTGAATCTCGAGGAGGATTTAATGAAGGAGGATTTACTAGTAGTGCTACTGAAATAATTCAAAGTTTATTACGAGAATTAGATCAATATACATCATTTAAAGGTGATTATTATATGAGTAATGAATTAATGCATAACAAGAGAGTTCCGCCAGAATTTGATGGAGCATTAAAAGTATGTATACCTAATTTAGGAGTATTAGATGCTGTAAAATGGATGTGTGATAGATGTGTAACTCCTACTGGTTTTCCTTTTTATGTGTATGCAACAATGGCGGATGATAAAATTAGATTTTTAGATTTAGATAGTATGTTAAACGCTGCTACATTAAATAATAAAAATAGCGGACTTATGCCGTATACACATTCACAAGCATTAATGCATAAAGCTAATACATTACCGCCCGCTGCTAAATCATTTATGATATCCAATTATGCGAATATTGGAGGTAATAGTCAGCATTCACTAAACCAAAAAGGCATGGGTCCTGCTACATTTAATTTTATTGACACGTTTAGAGGAACTGTTCATGTAAAAAAACATAATCCAGGTGATACATTTCGCAGAGCCTTTGGAGTGGGAATTCTTAAAGATGATGACGTACCGGTATACGATGATAAAGCAGAATTTGGTGGAAAAAATATCGATGACTATTCAGCGAGAACAATAACTAATATCACTACAAGTAAATCTCAAAGCGGCAGTAAATTAGGCATAGATGATCAAAATAGAAATTATAATGAAGTTCTATATACTGATAGCCATAATATAAAAATAACTGCAAAGGCATATCGAAATTACTTACATAAGTCTTCAATAGCTATTGAAGTTCCAGGAAGAAACTTTATTTCTAAAGACAATAATATATCAATAGGGAATAGGATATTAGTAGAATTTAGAAAAAATGAAAATGATACGAATGCATACGGTGCTGAGTTAGATATTAAAAAATCCGGAGAATATTTAATATATAGTGCTAGGCATTCATTTAGCCCTGGAGGAGATGGGGCCATGATATCTAATTTACAACTAGTTAAACTAGCACATCGGAAAAGATAATGAAAAGTATTAGTCATCAATATTGGGGAGACGATCCTAGATTTTTTATAGGAAAAATTAGAAGGGCCGATGATCCAAAAAATATGGGAAGAGTCCAAGTTAGAATAATTGGTATTCATGATAACTATGAAATTCTAGATCCTGATCTTCCTTGGGCGCAGACACTTTTGCCTGTAACGTCTCCAGGAATATCAGGTGACGGAGAAAACTGTAATCTTGCTCGGGGAGCAATGGTTTATGGAATGTTTTTAGATGGAAAATTATCTCAAATTCCACTCGTTTTAGGCAGCTTTACAACACTTCAACTACCATCTGAAACTCAGGTTTCAGATCCAAGAGCTGACACTTTACCTGCTGATGCCGGAGGATTTACAAGAAATGAGAAAAGTTTTCAACCTGGCCAATCTACCCCATCGGTACAACAAAATTCTGCAGAAATTGAAGCAGCAGCAGAATCTATAACTGGAGATGGAACTGAAGAAAAAATCTTTAATTCGCTAAGAGTTCATATGGAACCAGCTCAAGCGTGTGCCTTTTTAGGTAATATGCGGATTGAATCTGGTTTTAGCCAGGGTCGAGATTATGACGACGTATTTACCGTAACTAAAGCATCATCAAGTCATCAATATCAAAGTGCATTTGAAGGTAGAAAATTATTTATTAAATCTGGACCATGGAGTGAAATTGTAAATCCAAATGATGTTGGATTACCTTCATTTGGATTATGCCAGTGGAGAGGAAAAAGATGGGAAAATTTAGTAGAGTTTTCAGAAGGTAAATATCCATGGCAAAGCATTCCTGCTCAATGTGATTTTGTATGGCATGAATGTACTGGTAAACAAGCAGGAAATGAAAGCAGCGCTTGGAATTATATTAATGCATGTGGAGCAGATGTGGCTAATGCTGCATATCATGTATGTAGATATTATGAGCGACCGGCATTTAAGTTTGTTCGTTACGGCACTGGAGAATATGGTGCGTGTCCTTATACATCAGCTGGATCTAGTTCAAGTGCTCCTGGAAGAAGATATTGGTCACCCTCATTATCTAAGAGAATATATTGGGCTAAGGTCTATTATGTAAGATTCGTGCAAGGTAATCAGACCGGCGCGGCATCTGGTAGTGGACAAAATAATAATCCAAATACAAGCAGTGGAACTAGCGCAGTACCAGATGCGATTAGCGGTGGAACGTCCGCCGGTGGGGGAGAATACTAATGGATATAGGACGATTAAATTCAAAGTTAGATAATATTAAAGGTGTTCTAGACTTTAGTTCATTAGAGAAAAAAATCTCAGATGCCGGTGAAACACTTAATTCATTAAAACAAACTGCTTTATCTATCAATAAAGTAGGAAAATCTATCAATGGAATTAAGTCATTAAATCAAGCTCTTCCTGAGATTAAAGAAAGTATTGCTAATTTAGAAGCTGTGGCACCGATAGTTGAATTAACAAATAAGATGCCAGGTTTAGAAAATAAGATGAATAAAGCCTTGACTGACGCTGAGAAAGTATTAGTTCAACAAATGACCGGTTCTCCATGGACTAATCCTGATACCGGTGTTGTTGGAATACCAAAAGGTCAAGATGCTGATCAAATAATAGGAGTAAAAAAAGCTAATAAATTAGTAGGGACTCCAGAATCAATTCAATCAAATATTAATAAAATTACTGGAGAAATACCTGATTTTAATAAGATTATGAAAGGAATAGTTCCTCCTGAATTTGAAGCTTCTGCCAAAGCCGGTTTAGCAAAGATAGCTAGTTTAGAAAATGCAGTTAATAATTTTGGGGCAAATATTACATCAAAGCTTAATGCTATAAAGAATATTCCTGATGGTTTAAAAGATCTTACAGATGGGCTAGGAGGATTAGCTGGAGGCGTATTAAATGGTGATTTAAATAAAGCTATTAAAAGCACTAATTTTTCTTTAAATGCATTAGCAAAAGTAGATGTTGACCTTAGTTCATTAGGAATGTTACAAAATATAAAATTATCAGAGGTAGATCATATTGAATCCGGTATTAATACTATAGCCGGTAAAGTTCTTGATCCTATAGCAAAAGTAAAAGCTATTAAAGATATTAAATTAGGAAAATATAATACAGTTATTAATACTATTTCATCTGCAGCTGCAAAAATAAATAATATTGCAACTGCATCAGTAGCAGAAAATATTCAGGAAACATTAGGATTAACTACAGCGGATTTGGAAACAAAAATTAACAAGCTTACTACTGATATTGCTACAAATGTGGTGGTTGATGATGTTTCAACAACTTCTGGTTCAACCGGAAAAGTTACGTATGTAGGATCAACCAGCAATCAATGGGAAGGTGCTAATACAGTAATCTCAGAAGATAAGACTGCTAGCACTACTTCAGCAGATTTTAAATTTAGTAGAGTATCAAATGAAGAAGAATTAGTAGCAGATTTTAATAGTATTCAAAGAGAAATAACTGAAATGATTGTGCATTGGTCAGGTCATTTTTTAGATCAGCCGCATGCAGGAGCTGAGGAAATACATAAAAAAAATATAGCATTAAATTTAGATGGATGTGCATATCATTATGTAATAACTAAAAAAGGACATATTGAAAGAGGTCGACCAGCTGAACAGCCTGGACAACATTGTGATGGACATGATAAGTTTAGTTTAGGCATATGTCTTATTGGTGGAGTAAATTCATATACTCATGAGCCTGAAGATGATTGGGAATATGGAAAAGAAAATTTTACAACATTTCAGATGGAATCATTAAAAAAAATACTAAATGCATATTATAAAATATGGCCTGGAGGATCTGCGTTTGGACATAATGATATACATGAATGGGCACAAGATCCTGGATTCGATGTTGCAAGATTTGTAAAGACGAATTTTAATAAAATTAATCAAACTAATCCAAGTGAAGATGCTTTAGATCAGTCAACTCTCGTAGCTGAACCTGTAATGTTAACAACTGCAACAACAGAATATAATAAGCCTATTGCTCCTCTTGTAGCTGCTATAGCTAAATTTCCACAGGTAGCTGAAGCTGTACAGAATAACCTTGGGGCAATTATAGCGGGTAAAATTCCAATTTCTGTTAGTGGCTATGATGAAGCAGTACATCTTTTCAATCAAGGTAAACTAAAAGCAGGCGATATTATAAAGTCAGTAAATAATCTTACAGATGACGTATTTACAGTTACACGAGATGATATTAAATTTGAAGAGCTTAAAAATAGTTTACCAGCAAATATTACTATTGCTGATATTGAACTTTTACAAAAAGGCAAGGACAATATTGGTTTAGTGGATCTGAGGGGTCTCACTAGTGAAAAACTTAAACAATTAGCGATCGGCGAAGTAGAATTAAGATCACTTCAGCTTGAACAGGAAGTACAAGACGCAGTTGGGGTTTTTGATGTAGTAACAAAAGCAATAGAAGAATCCGGGCTATGAATTATAAAGGGCAAATAATATGAGTGTAGTTCCAAACGAAGAATCTAACCTTATGAAAAATGATAAGGCAGCGGCTCTTGCCGGCCAAACCGTAACTCGTGGATACGATGATATTACCGGTGAGAATCCTAGGCCTGAATATCATTTTGAACAAGGAACTGAAAAAAGCACTAGAAATGCTTTAGTTCATAATCTAGAAACAGATGTTGCTATTGTTGCCGGAAGAGAAGATATAGATCTAGTTCATGAATCGCCATCAGACTCAGTGAATCTATCTATAAAGAAAACTCCTAAAGGTCATGTAATGATTTTTGATGATACAATTGGAGGAGAGCGTATTCTTATGAAGCACCTATCTGGTGCTGGAGTAGAGATAAAGCCGGATGGATCTATTATTGTAAATTCACGAAATAATAGAGTGGATCTTATTACTGCTAATCATCATTTGTACACAGAAGGTAATGGTACACTTACATATTCAGGCGATTTAAATATGAATATTGGTGGAGATTTTAATCTTGACGTGGGTGGCAATTATAGTTTAAAAGTTGGTGGCCATTGGATTGTAAATATATTTGGCTCATATACAAAACGCATCATTGGAATGATGACCGAAACCATTCAAAAAGTAAAAAGTACTACAGTCTTAAAAGATGTATCAAATACATTTTTAGGTAAAGTTAGTACATCAATTAAAAAAGACTATGAATTTGTTGTAAGAGGAAACGCAGATTATAATCATAAAGGATCTACAACATTAACATCTGAAAATGAAACTACGTTGACCGCGCCAAATATTAATATTGTTGCACAAGATTTGACAGTCACTGGAGATACCGGAACCATCGGCGGTGAGAATGTCGTGATGTTTAATTATAATATGTACACCGGACATTCTATTACAGCAGTCGACAGTGTAACAACTGCAACTATCTATAATGCTACTCAGGTGACAACAGGTCATATGAATATTCCAGTTGTATACGGTGATTTA
>TARA_R110002074_G_scaffold197312_1_pt1 | contig 11658 bp, 8 predicted proteins | sample TARA_R110002074 | Tara Oceans TARA_R110002074 (sample SAMEA4397215) | marine metagenome | biome: Polar Biome; feature: [MIX] marine epipelagic wind mixed layer (ENVO:01000061); material: water (ENVO:00002006), including particulate matter (ENVO:01000060) such as... | depth 10-100 m
TTAAACGCAGTGGTTCACGCGATGGTTTCTCTATTCAACAAGTTCATGGTGAATAATGCGGGCTTAGGATCCGTCGCGAAGCTCGTTGACCAGTCCGGTGACATTTTGGCTTTCATCGCAGATGACAGCGCCTACATTACGCCATTCAACCGGCAACAGATAAGAGAAGAACGAATTAAGGCTCAGCTTATTCAAAAAGACGATGCCTGGGGCAACGCGGTGTTGGCTGCGGAGCAGCACCCCTATTTCAAAAGCCAGATCGAGTTCCTGCTTGATTTCTCGGGAATCCTCGAAGACTGGAAAAAAGAGCCAGACCTCGGTTGGGACGAAAGAACTGATGAGGAGTACTTTAGATCGTTCCAGAGTTACCGAGAGAAAGCTTCCCAACTCTTTGTTGGAAGCAAGCTAAAGGCGTGGGGCGAATTTCGGACCGAGCGAGCACTGCTGACATTTGGCAATTACCTACTCAAGAAGGGACAGAACAGCAGTTTCCTTGAAGATGCTGATGGTCCTATTAGTTGGAAGCGTCTGTTGCGTGGAGAGCAGCTAGAGGACTCCGGGCCCAAACGCGGTTTCGTCAAGGCACTACTGGACACTATTGACCTAGAGAAGGGTGTCGCGGAATCACTTGACGATGCCATCGCCACTAACAAGGCGGGTGTGGCATGGCGACAAATGCTCGTAAATGATCCTCGACTAATCAAGTATTGCACTAAGCGGAGAATCAGGGTCGTGGAAGATTGGAACGTGTACTTGCTCAGCCGAGAGCGACGTAGCACGGACCATGCAGACCTATTTAGCTACAACTGTTTTCTAAATGAGGTTGAACCGAGAATCAAGAACGGTGGTTTGGCCCCATTCACGTCTGCAAACTACAACCATGCGAAGAGCGATGCGTATGAGTCGTCATTCTCAATCGCTGCGACCAAACAAGGTGTCGGCCTGCAAATTTGGAATTTCGGTTCGGGCTTCTGCATTCGATTTCGGAGCGGCAACCAAGAATGCATTGATAAATGCAAATCGCACCTTAGCACAGTTGATAAATTTACCGTTGATGGCAACGGCAATGTAAAACTTCCCGCCAATCAGGTTGTTGCCGCAATTCAGGCAATCGCAAGCATCGTCGATGGTGTGACAGCAGAGGAGCAAAAGTAACCCATGGGCATTGTGAGCAAGGCAGAACGTAAAACGCAAAACCGAGTCATTCGCGATGCGTCCAGAGACGATTTGGGCGATTGGGATGATCGCGAGAGCAACATCGAAAATGAGCTGCTTCGAAAGTATCTGACCAAGCATGGCTACACCGCCGGCAAGATCAACGCGGCGATCTTAAAAGCGGAAACGCACTATTCGGGTAATGGCCTGTACGACAACAACGAAGTGGCTTGCATGCTGTTTTGTCATGGCGCCGACGTTGGAACTAAAGCGGGTGAAATGATCGACAAGTCCCGCAAAATCAAAGCCGGCATGATGCAGGAACTGCTCACCGGAAAAAAGAGGCTTGTGCCGGGAGGGCGTGCGGAATGATGACTGTCGATGAGCTGAATCGACTGCTGCAAGAACCCGAAGGTGAGAACCTGGAGTTCAAAAAGGCTGAGAACAAGTTTGGCACCGACGAGCTGACCAAGTACTGCGTTGCGCTCGCCAATGAACGAGGCGGGCGAATTGTGTTTGGAGTCACCGACAAACGCCAACGCAGAGTCACCGGAACCACCGCTTTCGCTCAGCCCGAACAAGCTCGCAAAACCGTTTTGGATCGTTTGAAGATCTCGATCACCTTTGATGTGATCGAACACCCGGACGGTCGCGTCGTCGTCTTCACCGTCGCCTCACGTCCCACGGGCGTGCTTTTGCAATACGACGGTCAATTCTGGGAACGTCACGGCGACGCACTGGTCGGCATGGAGCTAACCAGCGGTCGAGCACGCGAAATCACTGCCGAACTGGGAACAGACTTTTCAGCCAGCATCGTGGATGGTCTGACACTCGCGGATCTGGACGGACAAGCCATTGCGAATTTCCAAAACGAATGGATCGAGTTCACTGGCAACGAGCGTTTGCGTTCGCTTACTTCGGAGCAGGTGCTGCGTGACATCGAAGGGGTCACCGAGGACGGGGTGACGTACGCCGCGCTGATTCTGTTCGGAACTCGCCCAGCAATTCGCAAACATTTGGCTCAAAGTGAGATCGTGTTTGAGTATCGGTCCAGCGAGGCGGCTGGCCCGGCGGCGCAGCGTGAAAACTTGACCGATGCGTTTTTCAATTTGCACGATCAGGTATGGAAACTGGTCAACCTTCGCAATGACCAGCAGCCCTACCAAGACGACCTTGCCGTTCGCAATGTGCCGACGTTTGATGAGCGGGCTGTGCGGGAGGGCGTGCTGAACGCGGTTTGCCATCGACACTACCAGATGGCGGGCAACATTTTCCTGCGTCAGTATTCGGATCAATTGGTGATCGAAAGCCCTGGTGGATTCTTACCGGAGATCACGCCCGAGAATATCCTGAACCGCCAATCGCCACGCAACCGCCGCGTTGCCGAAATCCTGCAACTATGCGGTTTGGTCGAACGCAGCGGGCAGGGCGTCGATCTGATGTACGAACGTTCGATCCGTCAGAGCAAGCCGCACCCGGACTTCACCGGAAGTGATGAAAGTACGGTCGTCCTACGCCTGTCTGGTCGTATGCTTGATCCTTCCTTCGTGCGTTTTCTCGGCACGTATGTACCGGCCAAACTAGACGAACTAGGCACCGATGACTGGCTAGCACTCAGCCGAATCGCGAGCGAGCAGCCGCTAACCGATAGCCTGCAGCTTCGAGTCGACAACTTGCTTTCGCGTGGACTGATCGAACGCGTTGACGGCGGACGCTTTATCCTTCCGAGGATCTACTACCAGTTTCATGATCGAGGTTCGGTTTACGATCGTCTGCGACAGCGGGAGCAACAAAAGGAAAAAGTCGAACAAGTCCTCGACAGCTACCGAATCGACGGGGTTGCGATCAGCGACCTGAACGATTCTCTCCCCGAATTCGAGCGAGCCAATCTTCGTCGTTTGCTGCAAGAACTGCAGGTAGATGGGCGAGTCCATACCAAGGGCGAAAAACGCTGGATGCGGTATTTCCCCGGGCCCGCTGAAGGGAATGGGGAATCATGACTGGGAAGATTTCTATTTTTTTCTATTAAACAATTGACTGGGCTTTCCCCCCCATGGCGAGCACGAAACCACGTTTTCCCCGGTGTTTTCTATTATTGTCTATTCGACAATGATTAATCAGCGTGGCCCGTTCGTCTCCCTAAGTCGTCCAGGAAAAAGACTTTACTCTAACCACCTCTCGGACAACCAGCCCTCACTGAAACTCGACAACCGAGTGACAAACGCGTTTCTGTCGCGATCCCTCCACCCCCGAATGAGCGGGGAAGCCAAAATAGCACAATGACTGACGGTATCAACAAACCGGAACGAGAGACGCAAAACCGAGTCATTCGGTTGTTCGACGACGTGCTCGATTACGACTATCTGGGTGATTGGGATGAACGAAAAAACAACAGCAACATCGAAGACGAACGGCTTCGGAAGTACTTGGCGAAACAGGGCTACCCGTCAGACCAAATCAACGCAGCAATCCTGGCATTGAAAACGGAAGCAAATAACTCCGGGCGCAGCCTGTATGACAACAATGAAGCCGTCTACAAACTGCTTCGTTTTGGGGTCAGCAAGAAAACGAAAGCCGGAGAGAACACGCCAACAGTCAAGCTGATCGATTGGGACAATCCCGAAAACAATCACTTCGCCGTTGCAGAAGAGGTGACTCTGACGGGGCCCAAGACACGGCGTCCCGACGTGGTGCTGTACATCAATGGGATCGCCATCGGCGTCTTGGAACTGAAGAACAGCCGGACGAGTATCGGGCACGGGATCAGACAAAACCTGTCGAACCAGCAACCCGAGTTCAACCAGTGGTTTTTCAGCACGGTTCAGTTCGTGTTCGCGGGCAACGACACCCAGGGCCTGCGTTACGGAACGATCGGAACGCCTGAAAAATTTTTCCTTTCGTGGAAAGAGGATGAACACGACAGTTCCGGTTACTTGCTCGACAAGTATCTGACCAAGATGTGTCGCAAGGATCGAATCATCGAACTGATGCACGACTTTGTTTTGTTCGATGGAGGCGTCAAGAAACTCCCGCGTGTGCACCAATACTTCGGTATCAAGGCGGCCCTGGACCACATCCGCAGACGCGAAGGCGGTGTCATCTGGCACACTCAAGGCAGCGGCAAGAGCATTGTCATGGTGCTATTAGCCAAGTGGATTCTAGAAAACAATTCAAACGCCCGCGTCGCCGTGATCACCGATCGCGATGAACTCGACAAGCAGATGTTGGCGAACATGCGATCCTGTGGACTGCTTTCGGAGTCGCGGAAGGACGGGTTCTATCAAGCATCCAGCGGTCGTGACTTGATGGACAAACTTTCCGACACGCTGCCCCGGCTGGTCTCGTCCCTCGTTCACAAGTTTGGAAAGAGGGACGTCGATGACTTCGAGGCGTACATCAAAGACCTGCAAGCACAGCCGACCCAAACGGTGGGCGAAATCTTCGTTTTCGTCGACGAATGCCACCGCACGCAAAGCGGCAAGCTGCACCGATTAATGAAAGCAATCATGCCCAATGCGGTTTTCATCGGATTTACCGGGACGCCGTTGCTGAAGAAGGACAAGAAAACCAGCCTTGAAGTGTTCGGTCGCTATATCCACGAATACAAGTTCGACGAGGCTGTTGAGGACCAGGTTGTTCTAGACCTCATCTATGAAGCACGCGACATCGACCAGCGATTAGGAAGCGAGGACAAAATCGACCAGTGGTTTGATGCCAAAACTCGTGGGTTGAATGATTGGCAAAAGGACGAATTGAAGAAAAAGTGGGGCACGATGCAAAGTGTGCTCAGCAGTCGTTCACGAATGAATCGTGTTGTCAGCGACATCGTTTTCGACTTCAGTTGCAAACCACGAATCTCCAGCCAACGCGGAAATGCGATTCTGGTCGCCAAGAGCATCTACGAAGCCTGCAGGTACTTCACGCTCTTCAACGACGCGAGCACCGGATTCAAAGACAAATGCGCGGTCATCACGTCCTACAATCCTCAAGCAAAAGACATCACGCTTGAGAACACTGGGGCAAACACTCAAACGGACAAGGAGTTCATCTACGACACGTACGAGGAGCTGCTGAAACACGTGCATGCGAAACCTGGCAAGACCAAAACAGAAACCTACGAAGACCACGCCAAAACGCTATTCACCGAGCAACCGGCAAATATGAAACTGCTGATCGTGGTCGACAAACTACTGACGGGATTCGACGCGCCGTCCTGCACGTATCTGTACATCGACAAAACGATGAAAGATCACGGTCTGTTCCAGGCAATCTGCCGCACGAACCGGCTCGATGGCGAGGACAAAGAGTTCGGCTACATCGTTGACTACATGGATCTGTTTAAGAACCTGGTCAACGACAAAGGCACTGGTGCTTTACAGGTCTACACGTCCGACTTGGACCACGACCTCTGCAAGGGCGATCCAGAAATCACGATGAAGGACCGGCTGAAGACAGGGAAGGAGAAACTGGACGATGCTTTAGAGCAAGCTGAGTTGCTCTGCGAGCCAGTTCAACCTCCCAAGAGTGACCTGGATCATATCCGGTACTTCTGCGGGAATACGGAAGTTCCAACAGACTTGAAGGCCCGCGAACCGCAGCGAGCAGCGATGTACAAGGCAGTTGCCTCGCTCGTTCGTTCATACGCGAACCTCGCCGACGAACTGAATGAGGCGGGTTACTCCGACGCGGATGTCGTTCGCTTAAAGGGACGAGTCAATCACTTCGTCAAACTCCGCGATGTCATCCGCAACGCAGCCGGTGAAACGCTCGATCTGAAGGCATACGAAGCCGACATGCGGCATCTGATCGACACGTACATTGAAGCCAATGAACCTCGCAAAATTTCGGACTTTGACGAGATGGGGGTTCTGGAAGTGATTAACAGGTCCGGCATGGACAAGGTATTCGACCATCTTTCCGACCAACTAGGTGGCAGCGAAACAGCGGTAGCCGAGACAATTGAAAACAACGTGCGCAGCAAAATCATCAAAGAGCAGCTGAACGATCCCGCCTACTACGAACGCATGTCGAAATTGCTCGACGAAGTGATCGAAATGCGGCGTTCAAGGGCGATTGATTACGAGGAGTATCTCAAACGCATCGGTGATCTCGCGAAAAGTGTCGAGCTGGGCCGAGACGGCGATGTTGATCCCCGACTGGACACGAGTGGGAAACGGGCGTTGTACAACATGCTCCTAAAACTACTGAGCCAACCTGCAGAAGGCAATGAAGCCTCGCTAGCTGTCATGGAGTCCTCGTCACAGTACCAGGCCCAAAAAGACCCGCAATTGAAACTCGCCCTCAAAATCGACGAGACGGTTCGGCGAGTCAGGCCGCATGGATGGAAAGGCGTACAAGCGAAAGAAGCGGTTGTCTACGATGCAATCTACCTGTTGCTTGGAGAGAACGACGAGTACGCAGAACAAGTCTTTCAGGTACTGTTGGCTCAGGAGGAATACTGATGCCTCAAATTCACCTTGGAGAGTTTGAAGCAGATGTCATATTCAAAGACATCAAGAATGTTCATCTAAGCGTTCATCCACCCGAAGGGCGTGTCCGCATTTCCGCACCGAATCGAATGGATCTCGACACGATTCGAGTCTTCACGATCAGCAAACTGGGCTGGATCAAATCCCAGAGGCGGAAGATGCAATCGCAGGTTCGAGAAACTCCGCGAGAATTCCTCGATCGTGAGAGCCACTACGTCTGGGGCAGCCGTGTCCTCCTTTCCTGCGTAGAACAGAGCGGTCGCCCAGGAGTGAAGGTATCCGCATCCAGACTGACCGTTTTCACCAAGCCAAACAGCAACAAGATCGACCGAGAGAGGCTACTGTCGGCGTGGTATCGCCAACAAACTCGTGAGGCAGCGGCGTCCCTGATCGCGAACTGGGAAAAAGTGCTCGACGTCTCAGTTTCGAAAATCTTTGTTCAAAAGATGAAGACGCGGTGGGGGAGTTGCAATCCAACTCGTCGAACCATCCGGTTGAACACGGAGCTTGCAAAGAAGCCACCTGACTGTCTGGACTACGTGGTGCTCCACGAAATGCTGCACCTGCTTGAACCGACGCACAACGCTCGATTCAAGTCGCTCCTGACGCGGCACATGCCCAACTGGCAAACACGACGCGATGCGTTGAACCGCCTCCCAATCCGCCACGAGCAATGGAAGCAATGACAAAAGTCGGTGGCACTGCCAAAACCCGCCTCTACTCAAGCATCAAGAACCTCAGTGCACAAGATTCCATTTGATCGATAATCAGAAAGGATAGCCCGGTGACGGTCCCAACAGCTCAGCACCGTTTTCGACAGCTTCTCGACTCACCAGAGCTCGTGGGCTTGATTCAATCCAATGTTGCAGATTGGCTCGAATGGAAATCTCAACAGCTCGAAGAGTGGAAGAAACTTTCTGGAATCCTGCTGGAAAAACAAGATGAGCTCGCAAGTTCATCTAGCGGTGACGGCCAGGAAGACTTGAAAGAACGGAGGAAGCTAATGGAAGAGTTTAACGCCGTTCAAAAGAGGCTTGTAGAGATTGAGCAGGACCCGGACTACTCGCCATTTGATCACCTTCACAGTGGTCATGTTTCAGATAGTGCCGCGTGTGCAGTAGTAGCTATCTCCGCTGCCTTCGGCGGCATTTACGAGCTGCTTCCAGATTGGCTCATCCCATCTAAAAAGAACGCCCCTCTGTTCTCCGACAACAGTGGTACCTCGGTCACCAAAGGAAAAAAGAAACAGCAGCTAGCCCAGATCATTCTCGACGTCGAGCTAGGTTTTCTGGAACAAGACGAATCGAACCAGTCGTTTCAAAATCGCTTAGAGGAATTGGCCGTCCTGCTGGATCGCGTCTATCGCCTCAATCCCTCCAGGTCGGCGTCCGTTGACTCGACGCAGACAGATTCCGCCAAGGTGTTGTCGGCAAAAGGAAAGCGTTCCCAACAACCATCGAGAAAAAAAGCGGCTCAAGCGTACGAAATCGCAATGCAGACAATTACAGACGCTGAAAACCTCACAATCCAACAATTACACCAGCGGATCTCCGAGGACGTCCGACTCTGTGACATGATCCCCTCTTCACCCGACACGTTCGGCACTTATCTGCGAGAAGCTGGAATCAAACGCTACAGCACCCACGCAAAGTCTGCGACGGGGTCAGTCGTGAATGCTCGCGATTTATGAACTGAACTGAACTGAACTGAACTGAACTGAACTGAACTGAACCGAACCGAACCGAACCGAACCGAACCGAACCGTTTAAACTTTTTTGGGAATCTCATTTACCCCGCAAAAACGGGAATTACTAGACGAACACGCTTCGAGTTGGCGGTTCGTTTCGTGGTCTGTGTAGGGCGAACGCGGACAGTTGCAGCCTGCAACGGCAATCGCCCCCAGCACAAACCACAGGTTCGTAACTATGGTTCACAGGCCCCTGCCCGGTAACGATCCGGACAAGCGTCGCAGCGTCGAATGGCTTGATCGTGACACGTTGGCAAAACGCTACAAGTGTTCACCGCGTCACATCACCCGACTTGCTGATTCGGGTCGCCTCCCGCGCCCTATCAAACTTGGCGCACTTTCGCGGTGGAATTCTCAAACCATTGAGGATTGGGAAGCAGCTGGTTGCCCGAACCTCCGTAACGCTGCAAAAGGAGGCCGCAAATGAACACGGCGTGCCAAAAATTGATCAACAACTGGAAAGTTGAGGCACTGATCACCCTCGCGCAGTCCAAAGGACTTTGCCTGATGACGGCCCAGGATCTGGCTGCCAAGGTCGCTGCAGAAGAAAAGGAGAAAGAGACATCATGAGTGATCTTTTTCAAAGTCATGGTCAACCGGATTCGTTTCCGGTTGACCTTCTGCCGCCGGTGGTGCGGCAATACGTTGTTGAAGGGGCCGAGTCTCGTGCTGCGGCCCCGAGTATCGTGGCGTTGCCAGTCTTGGTGACGCTGGGAGCGTGCGTCGGAACGACGCACAAGATCGCCGCGAAACAGGGCTGGATCGTCCCTGCAATGCTGTGGGGGGCGGTCGTCGCTCGCTCGGGAAGCGTGAAGTCGGTTGGGTACGACTTGGCTCATGAACTGCTCAAGCACGCGGAAGATCAGGCCAACCGCGAGTTCGAAAATGCCAAGCGAGAATACGACCTTGCCGAGCAAGAATACCGAAAGGCCCATGCCCAATGGCTGAAATCGAAAGAAGAAATCGCACCTCCAGTCCCACCTGAACCTCCCACCGGCGATCGTTTGGTGGTGGATGACCAGACGGTCGAGAGCTTGGCGCCATTGCTGGTTGAAAATCCGAAGGGGTTGTTCCTGCTCAGTGATGAACTGCGAGGTTTCTTCGACGGAATGGGTGCCTACGCTTCGGGTGGCCGAGCAGGAAAGGACGAAGCTCGCTGGCTGACGCTTTTCGATGGTCGTCCTCTCAGTGTCGACCGCAAAACTAACCGTGAACGTATCTATGCCCCCATGGCAGGCGTCTCGGTCGCAGGAACGATCCAGCCAGGCACCCTCGCGAAAGCGGTGAGTGGTGGCCAAGTCGAAAGCGGCTTGCTGGCACGCCTGCTCCTGGTGATGCCGGAACCTCGTCCAAAACGGTGGACCGATGCCGAAATGCATGATGCCACCAAATTGGCGATGCAACGTCTCGTGGATCGGCTGAGGAGTTTGGAGCACAAGGCACTTAACGGTTCGCTGGAATCGAACGTGCTTCGTTTGGATAACGAAGCTCGCGATCGCTTCAAGTTTTTCGTGAACGCGCACGGCCTTGAGACTTTCAAGCAACACGACTCGCTGGCCGCCGCCTACTCCAAGCTGGAGGGGTACGCTCTTCGGTTTGCATTGATTCACCACCTGGCAGTTTGGGCCAGCGGTGATCAGCTGTCACCGCCTCGTTCAATCGGCCTCGAAAGCATCGAGGCCGGGATCGAACTGTCTCGATGGTTTGCGGCGGAAGCAGAGCGGGTCTACGAAAAAATCGGGGTTGTCGCTGAACCTGTCCTCCAGCCTGCTGACCAACACTTGGACCGTTTGGAAGAGTGGCTGCGGTCGAAAGGCGGGGCCGCTACCGAGCGCGATATCAGTCGCGGTCCACGTAGGTATCGCAGCGGCCACCACGTGGAAGACGACTGCAAAGCATTGATTCAAGCTGGACGTGCGAAGTGGGACATCTCTCGACGCACCCGACACATCGTTCTGGCTGGCGACAGCGACAGTTCGGCTGAAAACGAAACGATTCGCGTTGAAGTGTCGCCGAGCCAAACGGACAACACCGAAGGCTTGTCGACAACTGCAAACGAGGATGGCCGCGACACGATCTCCCTTTCCGAAAGGAACAAGCGGAAAGTGTCGCCGTCGCCACCAAACACTGCCTCCTTTCAGGAAAGGATCCGGGTGACCATTTGAGTGCGCAAACACTTCTTACTGATTTCAGCGAGCGAGATATCAACGTCTCGGTCGTGAACGGAAAACTTGAAGTTGACGCTCCGGCTGGTGCTCTGACCAACATGGACATCAGTCACCTGCGACATGCCAAGGTCGACTTGATCCGGACGTTGGGTGCCGAGACAAGCAAGCGGCGGCAGCTGTCTTGAAGGAGCTGACCAACCGAGCTGAGTTGGTGAGGGCATGCGTCACAGCAATATCAATTTGACGATGGGGACGTACACCGATGCGAGGCTTCTTGATACAGCGGCGGCGGTCGAAGCACTGCCGTCATTCGACGGGAATGCAGGTGTTCAATCGAACAGGAAGCAGCGTCCAAACTGTGATGCACCACATGATGCACCAACTACAGGCCTTCGGAGGCATTTGGAGTCCTCCCCTGACCATTCTGTCGGGAATGCCGACGACGGAAAATTCCGTCCGCGCATGAAAAAACCCCGTGAATCACGGGGTTCTTTGGATGCGGCCGAGAGGACTCGAACCTCCACGGGATTAACTCCCACTAGGCCCTCAACCTAGCGCGTCTGCCAGTTCCGCCACGGCCGCGAGCTGTGTTGGTCTTTGCTGGACGGGAAAGTTTGGCACAAATCTGTCCGGCGTCAACGCCCAGTCACCCTGGATTCATCGAGCCGCTTCGCCGGGCCGGGCGGCTGCGACGAATTGGCGGATTTTCTCGGCGTTTTTGTGACCTTTGGGCTTCTCGACGCCGCTGGCAACATCGACGCTGGTGGCCTCGCTGACCTGAATCGCCTCCGCGACGTTCTGAGGATTCAGACCGCCGGCCAACACCCATCCGGCCGCCGACTCACCGCGGCGATCCGCCCACGCTCGTATGCTCGGCCAATCCAACGGCTGGCCGCCTCCTCCGAACGAGGCTCCCGCGTCAGCATCGAGCAAGTACGAAACATCCAGGTCATTCCACTTGCCGATGACATCATCAATCTGTCCCGGCATGAGTTTCCCGCGGGGCAACCGAATGGCTCGCAAGATACGCTGGCCAGTCCGCACCAGATTCTCAGCCAGCGACACAGGTTCATCACCGTGCAGCTGAATCCAATCGAGC
>TARA_R110002074_G_scaffold249497_1_pt1 | contig 11653 bp, 5 predicted proteins | sample TARA_R110002074 | Tara Oceans TARA_R110002074 (sample SAMEA4397215) | marine metagenome | biome: Polar Biome; feature: [MIX] marine epipelagic wind mixed layer (ENVO:01000061); material: water (ENVO:00002006), including particulate matter (ENVO:01000060) such as... | depth 10-100 m
ACCTAAAAGGTCTTCGGCCCACCTCACTCTGTTTCTATAAGTCATCCTATTCATCGGACAAGCCCTCTGGAATTACGAGTAATATAATCCCCTAACGCACGACTAATTAGCGGACCAGAATTTTGTAGTGCTTCTTCTCTATTAACCCCAAGAGATCCTGTTGCGACACTTTCCAAAGTACCATCCGGCATTCTTCGATTAGCATTAGGGCCTATAACCGAGTTTTCTGCTGCAACAGTCGCAGCATTTAGAGCAGCACCTTGTTCATCGTCATTTGCCGAACGTCCGTACACACGGTAAGCCCATTGGTTAGTCGCATCAATTATCGAAGGTACGTCAACTTGTTTAATGTAATCAGCTTTTTCTCGTGCTTCTTGAAGAAACAAATCCCAATCCTTGATGACAGCTTTTTCGTTATCGAACAAACCGCCTTCATAACCAAGAATAGGTAAATAGCTATTGCGTAATTGGTTAGTTGTGTCAAGACCTTTCATGCCAGCATCGCCAGCTTCCCAGCCCACTCGTTCTGCTTGCGTTTCGGCCACATTACTTAATGCGTAAGCTATAGCGTCTTCATCAATAATTGCATCTGGATTGACAAGCCAATCAGCATTATATTTTTCTAGATTGTCGCTTCCAAATCCCATATACCCAAGAGCAACAAGACCCATAGCAAAATCTCGCTGTTGTTCTGGTTCCAAAGCTTTGTAATGGGCTAAAGCATCATCAATGCCATAATCCATTTCGGCTTCACGTTCTTCATAACGCCGCCCAAGTCCAGCTTCAGGTAATTCTTCTTCTGGACCTAACATCTGACGCCCAATTATTTGTTCTTCACCAATCTGATCTTCGTCATAAAAAACACCTTGGGTAGCTCGACCAGGTTGTTGGACTAAACCCAATCCAGCCTGAATGGCAGGTTCCGAAATTGGCGCATAGATGTCGTACCAGCGAACAGTCATCGCTCCCAATGTGCGTCCTGCTGAACTAGCTAATGGGGGTACCAAGTATTGATCTAAATCTGCTTTATCTCCGGCACCCTCAACAATGGCTTGACCAGCTACATCGGCTGCTTCGGATTCTGCGAACATTCCTTTATCAGTAAGTTTGATATTGCCATAGAAAAGAGGCATTTCAGTTCGGAAATTAGAATCGTTCATTCCTGCTTGTTCTGCGAGTATCGCATAGTCAGCAAGCCCATACCCTTTATCGCTGATCTCCACTCCTTCGCTTATTTGTGTGTACCCTTTAAGTTCTTTTTCAAGTTCGTTTTTGGCTTCTTTCAAAAGCTCTTCTTCGCTTTTATCATCGCTACCTATAAAGTCAAAGGAAGTTGTGTTGGCAAGCCCCATCCCCCCAGCAACTCCATACCCCGTATTCGCAATAAATTTCATTATCGTACCATATTTGGTCCCTTTAGCAGCGGAAATGAATTTCGTTGGGGCTGTAGCAAAATCAATTCCAGCACGAGCCGCATGAGAACGGATAGCAACACTCAATGCGGCTCTTCCCCCCATAGCAGCTACACCGTAACCTCCGGCTGCTGCTGCTCCTACTGCAAGAAAACTAAACGCTAAAGGAACAGCCCAATCTTTATAACCTCTATCTTCACCAGGACGATCACCTGTCCATTCGGGAAGCTCTGACTCATAATCAGGCGGAGTCATCATTAATTCATTATCTGAACTAATACCACCATAGAGAAGGGCATCGGCGATTGAGTTGTAAACATTTTCAGGCTGGTTGTATCGTTGTTCTGCTGCACCTGTTTCGTCTGTCATGCTGCTTCACTTCTCGTAACTGTCGGATAATTCCAAGCAAAGTTACTTTGCGTAACCGTGTCAATATTAGATAAATAGCGACTATAGAGATCAACAAAGTCTGGTCGTAATCTTAACTCTAAATTAGCATTATGAAAATCTGCTGCGATGTCTGCATTCTTTTCAAATCCTAAACGAAGATAATTCCGATCGCCTGAGTCCATATATCGTTCCCACATAATGAAAGCTGTGTTGTCATGGTTATCAACCCACCTCTCAATCAAAGGCCAATCTGGACGATAGTTAAATGTCGGGTCAAGTAAGAGATCTCTAAGACCTTGAATAATTTTTGCTTGATTCAACGGATTCTGGGGTTCCATATATTCTTCATACCATGCGCGATTAGTTTGCCCCATCACAACTGCAGCGCTTCTACGCAAATCTAAAAGTTTTGGGTGAGCTTGGATATCAGCAGATTGTCCCATTAAAGCCGCAGCTTCTAACTGTTCAGCAATAAAATTTTCTACCTGATTCCATTCACGCCAACCTTTAGTAGTTGATGCTGCCGAATAAATACCCTTAGGCGTATTGTCTGCTCGTCGTCCTTGTTGTTCTTCTCTAATCGCTACTGCTCGACTATGTTCAAATTTAATATCTTGTGGTCCAACTCGCCCAATGATTAAATCTCGAAGCAAAGGATTGTTATCTGCATATTCTTGATGCTTTTGATATGAGGCTTCGCTTTCCAGAGTGCCACCGGCTACCCCACGAACCGCAGTTTGGCGTCCCGTAATAACCCATAAGTCAGCATGGTTATGGAGAAGCCATGTATCTGCTGCTTCGACACCGGTCTCTTTAGCTATTTCGTAGTACTCGTTAATCATTCTCCAATGGGGAGATTGGGCACGAAAAGACATCGGCAAAGACATTGCCCCAAATGCACGTATTTCAAGTATTTTTGTTGTCCGTCGATAAACTTCATCTTCGAAAACTTTCCAGTCAGCTTCGTTTTCGATGACATCACCGTTTGCTTCATATTCGTAAGCTAAATCTGCTGTGATGCGTACAAGAGTTCTGGATCGTTCAGGTGTATCCAGCCCTAAACCACCAGCCATTGCTTTACCCCATGCTGGTGACGTTGCATCAAACCAGCGTGCTAACACACTTGTGCCTTCATTTATCCCGTAGGGAAGAATCCAATCAACCGAATTTTGTAAAGATGGGTTCTCAATAACTATTTCCGAAATTGGGAATGAAACTAAAGGGCCAATCCCAGGAGTGCCACCAATCATTGAGACTGAGGTAATTCTGAAGTCCAATGCTGTGTCTGCAAGAATGCTTGCTTTGCCTAACATTTTGCCGTCTGCGAAAGGTATAAGTTTTCCGGCTAAAGGTATCTTCATTTTGAAAATATTTGGCATCCGAATAACTGATAACGCTGATCCGCTTTCGTCTTCTGCTTCAAGTATCCGCCAGTTGCGAACAACACGAGCAACTAGATCAGGATTGTCAATAGCTATACCAGTCCATCTAGTAATAACTTCTTGCCAGGCACCAACGAAAGGCATGTAGTTTGCTACTACTTCTTCGAAGCGGCTACGTTCAGCTAAATCGTAAAGAAGATCTTTGCTTTCAGTTACCGCTTTTGATCGGGCACGGTTCTGAATGATGTTGATATCGTTACCTGTAAGAGTGAATATGTCACCGTCAGGGCCTTTAAGAGAACCAAGTTGACGAGCAACTTCTCTTTCATAAATAGTTTTGAACAATGGGCTACGGGTAAGTGCATCTGTCGGCAGTGTGCCGATATTTTCAAACGCATCATTAATGCGATCAACAATATGCATCTGCAAGTTTCGTGTGTCCGCCATATCTTGGATAGTTGAATCTGCGACAATTTTTCCAAAATCATTGGTTCCGGCTGCGGCACGAACGGCATCTATATCGCCGCCATAAACCCGATCCACAACTGACATGATGTCTCTCTCCCAATCGACTTCATTGCCATCTACAATATTGCGTCGTACATCTTCGAATGCAGGAAGATCAGGGACAATACCTTGCACTTCTTCACGGAGTGTCGCTATAAGATCTCTAGGATTTCTATTCCATTGATCTGCGTAGGCTTCTCTAACGACGGAACCTTCGTTCTGTAAGAACCTAAGAATCTCGTCATCGGAAGATCCGTCCCAAATCATACGCATAAACGTTTGGCCTTCACCAAACGAACTATTGCGATCTCCTTTAGGTAACCATTGACGATTCACCGTATCGTTATACGCTTGTGAAAAAACTTCGGTATGTTTAGCGTTATTTATATCGTACTGTTGACGATCTCTTTGCCGAGTAGCTCTCCGCGAAGCTGCTGATGCACCTTCCCACATTTGACGGCTAGAACTGTCAGAAGAGATATTGTTTTTATGGATTGCTATAGCTGCAGGTGAATTTCCAAACGCATTTTCTACGCTATACCCACCGAAATATACGTTGTTGTAATTTCCTTCAGCAGCAAGCATTCCTACTTGATCGAACTTATCGTATAGCTCTAAATTTTTTGTTTTAAGATTATCAAGTAACCATTTGTCATGTTCTTCAATTACTTCTGCACCTCTTTCCAATATCCGAGATGCGGTCTGTAGATTTTCTGCCTCTTTAGTTAATGCTTTTGCTGAAGCTAAATCATCTGGATCAAGTTTAGATATTTGATCTCGGATTCTTGTAAGCTCACGACTTAGATCTCCTCGCGCAGCTTGTTGCAACATAAACTTTTGATTAGTTACTATTTCGCTACGTGCGACACGTCGCATAGTATTTCTACCGTAAAGCGAATAAAGCCCTCCGATACCTGCACCAACTGGTCCCGCTAAGAAAAGACCTAACCCAGTAGTAAGTGCTGTTCGTTTACGAGTTCTTTGTATTCCGTATTGTTTCCCGATTACGTCAGTTACTAATTCTTGCATTGTCCGAGGAACAATCCCAAGTTTTTCTGCTTGGTTATAGGCGTGTAGAAGTTCGCCATAATCGTCAGGAGTTAATTCCCAAGTTGTTTCTAGCCAATCATCCCATCGGTCATTCAAAATACTTCCAGGGTCTAACTTACTGGCCTCATCAAATGACGGATTAGGGATCCGGGCACGTTTTTTAGCTAGATCCAATTCTTCTAAGATTTCTTTCATCATTGGCCGCCCAAGATCAATACCTTGTTTGCGGAACCAAGCAACTCTTAGATCATGGAATCCAGCCATTACCCCAGATAAGGTTGCGCTTGCACCCATTGTCGCGGCGTTACGGGCAACTTCGTCGATAAGAACTCGCATCGGCCAAGCTGGTCGCAGTAGCACAGCCTTTTTCCAGATAGATGTAAATCCTGTCATTATATGTTCTACATTGGCTCGAACTTTTTTTGAGGTTGATGACATCGTGTCACCGAATGCTTGTTGATACAAGTCGTAACGTGGTATAAGACTAGATTCACGTAACTGTGCTGGGGTCATCGGAATATGGCGAGCCATAGTTTCGCCATCGCTAGCGTAGTCAAGCCGACTGTAATCCGTGTTTCCGTAAGCCTTAGTTGCTCTAGCGTGAGTCTGAAGAATCTCTTGGGCTGATCCGTATTGTCGTTGCAATGTAGTTGACATTTTTTCAAGATCATTTTTATTTAAATGTTTTCCAAAAAGTTCAGGCAAAGACTCATTTAGTTTTTTGACTTTATTATCAAAAAATTCTCGCCGCCCTTTTTGGCTACTAATTTGCATGAACTCGCCTAAAACACCATCAGCGGTAAGGCCCGCTTCATCCAACAAAGTTCGTCCGTCATATACAACATTGCCTGCATCTCGTAGCATTCGTTCAAAGTTTGTGAATTGTTGTGCAGGATCATCCCAGTTCATTAACTGGTGAGGTGTTTTTTCAACTATCAGCCGAACTGCTGAGTTAGCTAAGAATCCTTTGCCAAAAGGCGAGTTCTGGATATATGTTTTTACTCGGATACCTGTATCGGCTGCACTATTAATCATGGGGATTGGCTCTAATAAATTCACATTATGATTCATCAAAATTTCGTCAGCAGCCGCAGTCACTAACGCAGGATTGTCGTTAATGGCATCATTAAACCAATTCAAACCTTTATGCGCCGTTGTCGGATTGATAGCCTGCGACAAATTTTTTGCTAAAGTATGCAACCGTTCTTGTTTCAAAATGAGAGCCGCTGCAAAAGGCATATGTCCATAGCCATCGCCAAACAATGATTGTTCTAACGTGCGTTGACGTTTCAACAACCGATCTATCGTTAGTTTTCTTGTTTCAAAAATCTCTTTTGGCGTAAGTTCGGATCGTCGTATCATCCGCTGTAGTTGCGGCGGAAGGGTTTGATTTGCTTCTTCAGTCCAATTAGCTCGTTCCATTTCGTCAAGCCAATCAAGCTGATCGTTCACAGACATGAGTTCGTCGTAAACATTGGTATTCAATGTTTCGTTTACCCAAACTCGGGCAGCCTTTTCCATGTCAGCTATTGCTTGGGTATCACCTAATTGGATTCGGATCATGTAATCGAATGCTTGATCGGTTCGCCCAATATCAAGTCCACCAGAAAGAGCAGCGTAAGTCTGTGCTTCATCCCACGTCATTTGACGGAATGGGCGACCAAATTTACCTGCTCTTGCTGCACGCCAAACGCTTGTAGCTAACTCCCCAATTTTTGTTTCGTCGGCTGCTTTGAACCCGTTACCGTTGGTAAAACGTATTGAAAGACCTTCATGGGAATCAGCAATACTTTTAAGAGTTTGTTTGAATCTTTGGTATCCAGTTGTTTCTAAAACAGCCTCATAGTTTCCTGAAGCTACTTGTTGTTTAAGGTGCTCTGTTTTTTGAATGTTCTTTATTCTTACGGCTTTACCAGCAATGTTTGTCGGATCAAGCCACCATTGCATTGCTGCATCGACTATGCCAGAACTTAATTTGTAGAGAGCAGTTCCTTCAATTCTTTCGACTTCTGTGGGATCAAGAATGTTTGCTTGATTAACCATTAAAGCGAATGCTTGCCCGGCGCTTCGTTCACCACCTTCTTTATCTTCACCATAGAATTTAGAACTAAAAAAATCGCCCCAATCAGCGGCATCGAGAATATCGTTAGCCTGTTGCCAAACTCGTGGATCAAGATAATTTGTGATAGTCCCATCCATAAGACCAGCATTAGCAAGGGTAAACAGAACTGCTACAGGCCGGTCAATACCCATTTCGTATAGGGCATCTATTGTGTCAAATGTGGCATTAAAGATCGGTCGCCCAGTTTCTTTTACGATACCCGGCATACTGTCAATAATTTCGCCGCCTACACCTTCAGGACCAATCGCACTTTGGAGTACACCACCTTCACCAAGGATGTTGTCGTTCCATGAACCCCAGATAGTTCCTACTATCCCGTCATAGTCATCTGCGGAACCATCGAACTCATGGGCAATATCAGTAAAAAATTCGAAACCTGATTCGGTTCCCTGCCAAGCGGCATTAGCAATATTACCAAAGCGTTCTTGGAGACTCATTATGCATCCGTCAATGGGACAATCGACGCCTCATATTGTCGTAAGACTTTACGTGTCGAAGGGGTCGAAAAATCTGATGACCCCATTGTTGCTAACAAACCCGGAATAATTATGCCAAGTTTTTGTGCACGTTGATGGGTATGACCCGTAGGTTGAGCTTCTGGTCCTCTTGGTGTAGCTGGGGTGACTATAGCTTCGCCCGGTCGATTAGAAGGGCCAAACGGGTCAGGTGTATCTGCTGGATTAACAGATAGCGGCGGTGCCATAAACTGCACATCGTTTGGTAAAGGCATCTCTCGTTGTGCGTCTATCTGACTTTTAGCTTCACCATATTCTTGTCCCGTTGCGGCTCGGGCAGGTTGTTTTCGTGCTCGAACCATCAGAGCGCCCCAATAAGTTCTTCAACAGAAGGTGCCGCAGGTTCTTCACCAGGCATCGGTCCAGTTGGCATAGATTCTGCCCCCATCCCCGGTAAAGCTAAACCGGGTTGTGCTTCAGGAGCTAACGGACTGACTTGTTCAGCTTGCCGTTCCTGAGCTTCTTTCTGAACCTTTTCTACTGCTCCCGCTAATTCCATTTCGTTGTTCATAACAAGATCCATTATCCGAGCTAGATCTGCAGGAGGCAAAATCCCCTCGGCTGCTTGTTGTTGCACAGACGAAAGTAATGCTTGTTCTAGTTGTTCACCGATTACTGTGTCATGTTCGAACTCTGGGTCATCGACAAGGGGGTCGATAGCCATGAACGAACGCTTTGACATAGTACCCATACCAACACGCTGACCGCCCCCAATAACAAGGTTGTTGATATCAGCGCCCGGATGCGAATAAGAAACCACATTGTCAGTCGAGTCAAAGTTTTCATTAGGGCGATACTCTACTGCGCCTTTAGCATTTTTGGTACTGACATAAAAACTTCGTTTCCGTCCGCCAGCATATTTTTTAGAAATAGCTACAGCTACACGGTTTTCTTCTTGAAGTGCCCGTGACATTATTCGTTGTGCTTCTTGTACTGTGAAGTCAACAACGGCTGATAGAACTGCGTCGCCTCGGCGTCCTGTCCGAATATTGGAGGTAGATTCGCCACCAAATTCTTGTGGAATACCAGCGGTAAGACGTTGGGCTCGTTCAAGTCGATCTATTGCCGGGTTGGTCATATAGCCGGGCTGCATTTGCATGTCTTTAAGATCGCCGCCTCGGATGATGCCCACTTCGCCAGTTAATCCATCTGAAGGATTAACTATTTGTGGAGTTTCACCGGCTCTGCCCACTAACCATGTGTCAGGGAACACACCTTTTTGCACAGCGATAACTTCGAGAGCCATGAGCCGTGCCTGCATTTGGTACATGCCAAGAATGCCATCGAATTGGCCTTGGGCACCATCAAGACTGATACGTTGAGCGCAAACTACAGGAGTTTCTCCGAGAGGATTCGGAACTCGTTCTAACTCTACGATGAGAGCCTTGTTTTCTGCAGCATTGGGTGTCATAAACATGCTTGTTTGGACTGGGGCACGCATCCCAATAAGAACTTGTTCTGTATCGTCAACGTATTCGATTAACTCGATGGGTTCATCCTCGGATGCTCTTCCATCACTACTAAATTTTCGTGCAGCGTCAGGATACATTTGGCTCAACCAGCCAACTGTTCGGTGATACGCAAAAATGACATCGCGGGGGCGCATATCGTCAGCGCTTGTCATCGCTGCCGGGTAGGTGGTGAGTGGGTCACGCACTTGCCAGACTGGTGCCCCCATTTTTCTGTCAAATCTTATTTGGGTGATATTGGTTGCGTAACCGATGAGGTGACGTGCCCGTTTCGCTAACTGAAGATCCATTCGGCTGTGTTCCCACCAACCAAAAATGGCTTTGCGGCGAATAGTAGCGTTATCTCGTGCCCGTTTTGTTTTCGTGTCAACAGGTGGACAGTAAATATCTGGGCTTGTTGATGCTATCCGCATCGCTGTCTGATCTAAGCCTTGGCTTAACAGATTAGCTACTGCCGATTTTTCATTTGAATCAAGTTCTGGTAACGGTATAATGACATCGCCGTTGTAGTAGTCTCTGACTTCACGCATTCTTTGTTTAGCACGGTCATTGGTACGTGTACGAGTTGTGTATAACCCAATAATTTCTTCGACCGTTTTCACACTTACCTCGCTAAAGCCTCAGTGGCACCCATAAGCCACGTGGGACGCCACTGTCGATTATTAACTATAGTCGGAATACACAGCTTTTCTAAATTATGTTCTAAGAACCATTGTGCCATAACGCAGTCATCTGTACGTGCACCGGTACCTTCAGCGTTCCAACGGGTTACTTCATTGACGAGAAGTAACGAATGGGGCCGTGCTTCGGTGTTTTGTCTGCCCGGCAAACGCACTCTGCCAACACGCCATAACGGAGCGAGCATTTGCACTCCATATTTGGGGTCGCCTTTATTGCGCGAATGCGTATAGTGCGGAACAAGTTGGACATTTCGTAATGCCGCCCATCTTCTGAAGTGGTCGTATTGCAGAATAAATTTTTGTGCAGCATTAGCTTCAATGATCCAATGAGTAATGGGGCGTCCCATGTTATTAGTGATTTGCCACCAGTCTTCGGCTACGCCAGTGAATCTTTGTTCTTCGTGGCTCCAATCAAGAAATGATGGGGCATCCATTTTTCTGCGATAAGACTCTAACAAGTACCTGAACTCGGTTTCTTGGTTGTAGGCCCAACACTGAAGAGCCCAAAACTGGGAAGGGGAAGGGTCAGCGGTTGCGACAACGAACATGTCACCCGAAACTCCTGACGGAAGTTCCCAAATATCTCTGTCGTTATCCCAACAACCTGGGTGTTCTACCCCGTCAGCGCCTTTGCCTCCTGATACCCAGAGGGGATCAACGAGAACATTGGCAGGATCTACGTCCGATTGTTGATAGAGGACTTCAAATCGTTCTGGAGTTTGTGCCTTAACATGTCGAAGCCGTCGCCACGGTAACCGCCGGGGATATAGTAGGCATCCTGTGGGCCAAGGGTCGCCGCTCGGTTTGTGTTGCGCCGGATCACCCGTGCATAGTTCTTCATAATGCGCTTTATATTTGATGTGAGTGTATTTGCGCCATTCTTCTGGGGCGTCTTCAACATCGAATTCGTCGAGGTCGAACTCGTCGGGGGGCGCAACTTTATCAAGTGCGTACCGGTAAATGTCATCAGCGGACATTCTTTGCCCTTGTAATACGAGTAATCCGCCCGGTTCAAGCCTTGTTTCGGCAACTTCATCCCACCATCTTCGCATATCTTCACGTGCTTCGGCGTTACGCATCTTGCGTGGGTCATATACGTCGTCCCAGATAACAAGATCGAAACGGCCCCCAAGGAACCCCGAATCCATGCCAAACGCTGACCATGTGGGTTCTTTTTGGGAAAGGGGCTGGTCGTTTGCTTGTAAAACGGTGAACGCCTCGGCACGCCAGATCTCCGAAGAGTCTGGTTTGAACATGCCGAAGTCTTCCATCAGCGTTGCTTCAGCGTCAACCGCTAAACCGAGTCGAACATCGTTCAATTCGGCTCTGACCGGGTGCGTTCGATCAAGTTCGGCACGCAACCTGCGGGCATACCACTCTGCTAGGCGCTGTGTGGAAGACCCAATCATACCTCGAAGGGCACGATTACGCACAGTTGCCCACGCAGGAAGCACTTTAGCGAAAAAAGTGGACTTCCCTGACCCTGGGGGGGCGTTGATTACTGCGTATTCTTCGAATTCTGTGTCCATGAGCGACATGATTCGCTCTGTTGCTTCAATCTGCCAGGGTTGTAGAATAATCCCGAAATACCTTTTCGCAAAGATTTCGATATTGTCGTACGCAGCCTGCGCTTCAGGACAAAGGTCATCATATTCGGGTACCTCTGGGGAGGCTTCTCCCCCTAATTTCTCTAAAGCAACAGTGTAATTACGGGGAGCTTTACCACTTTCGGCATCTCGGCACGCATGATAGGAAAGCCCCGAATCTTTAGCGGAACCGAAAAGGCTGTGGCCTTGACGGCGAAGAGCTAAGTATTCTAGCCATTTGTCTACGGTTGTTGCTTTGCCTGATGGCATTGTGGCCCCTTATTGGCACGATTCACATATGTCGGGATTTTCTAAGTCGCATTCGATTACTTCGTCATCGTCGAAGGGGTCAACGTCTGCACGTTCTCCCATAAGTTCGGGGTGTTGTTCAAAAACTTCCATAAGTGTCAGAGGCTCGATATCTTTCCCCTCCTCGTGCGCTTCTTCAAAACAAAAGCAATCGTCAGCACAGTCGGGACAACGATCGCAAGCACAGTCATAATGATAAAAATGACAAATACATTCTTCTTCATCGCAGCC
>TARA_R110002074_G_scaffold122067_2_pt1 | contig 11645 bp, 12 predicted proteins | sample TARA_R110002074 | Tara Oceans TARA_R110002074 (sample SAMEA4397215) | marine metagenome | biome: Polar Biome; feature: [MIX] marine epipelagic wind mixed layer (ENVO:01000061); material: water (ENVO:00002006), including particulate matter (ENVO:01000060) such as... | depth 10-100 m
ACCCACGAATAAAATGGAATGATAATAGTCCAACTTATTTAGGTGAAACTTATGGTAAAGATAAAGTTGATGAAGCTTTAGAGAAATACAAAGATGAAATAGTTGTAGAATTTTGTGACGATGATAGAGTTGTAGAGTTACTAGATAATCAAAATATAATATCTGTGTTTGGTGGAGGTTCAGAATCAGGTAGACGAGCTCTAGGCAACAGGAGTATATTGGCTGATCCAAGAAGTCCTAAGATGAAAGACAAGATTAATGAGAGAGTTAAACATAGACAATGGTATAGACCTTTTGCCCCATCTATATTACGAGAAGAAGTTAATAATTGGTTTGATAAGGATATAGATAGTCCTTACATGTCTTTCTGTTTAAAATTTAAAGAAGATAAAAAAGACAAAGTTCCAGCAGTTATACATTTTGATGGTACTGCTAGACTACAAACTGTTTCGGAAAAAGACAATGAATGGTATCATGGGTTTATTAGTAAATGGTTTAAGGTATCAGGTGTACCTATTGTATTAAATACTAGTTTTAATGATAGAGAACCTATTGTTGAAACACCTGAACATGCCATAAATTGTTATATGGGAACTAACATAGATTATCTTTACTTTTTCGATTTCGGTATATTGATTAGAAAGGTGGATTAGTGAAAGTAGTAGAGATATGGGATTTTGTTTCACCAGATCGTATAAAATCTTATTATATGCGAGATGGTGAAACTATTGCATTTGACAATGACCAGCCTTATGAGATGGTTAATGCAGTATCTTCAAAGTTTTATATGGCAGGTCCTTGTCATGCCGCTATGTCAAACGGTTCATATTTTTTAGCTTTAAACGAATTTGATGGGGTGCCACCATATGATCCGGATGTTGATATAGTTCTTTATTGTAATGAAAGAGTTGGTTTAATGAATGAGAATTATGACAAGTATTCTCCTAACAAAATTAGAAAACAATTTCCAAATGCTTTAATGGTAGGTAAGATAAAAGAAATCCCACCACATTTCAATTCAGGCGTACACACTTTATCACCAGGTGAATCTCCACATAGACAGATTAGAGATGAAAGACCAAATAATAGAATTAAATTTTTTAACGAATGTGATTATGCAACGGTTGGTGGTACGGAAGATAGTGCTTTTTGTGATATACCTTATTTTAAAGAATTACAAAAGCATTTAAATAAGGAACTAATTTTTATTCCAGGACCTATTAATACTAATTACTTGTTTGAGAATTATTACTCTAATTCAAAATCTAATTCAATTTTTTCTTATTCACCAACTGTACATGGTAGACGAGGGGATACTTTAAAGTTTGCCAAATACATTGGTGAGAAGTATGATTTACCTGTGTATACAAAGCCATCAAATGTAGGAACTTTGGCTGGAATGAATAATATGCCAGGTTCAGATTTTCTAAATTTATGGACTCCACATCTTTATAATTTTAATTTAGATCCTTTAGATATTCAACCTGGTTGGCATTGTAAACAGGTTGCTTCGGTTGGTTCAATTAACATAGGTGGTCGTAACGATGCTCATGAAGTTTTATATCCAAAAACTGCTACTTGTGATTGGGATGTATTAGAAGAACAATTTTATAAATATCATACCAATGAAGAAGAAAGATTTAATGTAATCAATAAAGCCTGGGAAAGTGTTAATAAAATATTTAGCTTTGATGCTGTAATTAAACAATTTAAAGAAAAGTTTGTATAATGATTAATGATGTTATAATAAGAAATCCAGATGTTCATACTGATTATAGAGGTGATTTGTGGACATTATGGAGACATACTGATTTAGAATGGGGTGAATTATCTTTTAATCACGATAAAGTGTCCACATCAAGAAAAAATGTTTTGCGTGGTATACATGGTGATAATAAATCTTGGAAGTTAATCACTTGTTTATATGGTGATATTTACTTTGTCATGGTAGATAATAGAGAATCATCTGATACTTTTATGAAATGGGAATCTATAACTTTAAATGATAGAAATAGAAAACAGGTTCTATTACCACCTGGTGTTGGAAATGGTTTTTTAGTGATGAGTGAACACTCTGTTTTTCATTACAAATGGTCATACGATGGTGATTATCCTGATGTTGACCAACAATTTACAATTAAATGGGATGATCCTATAGTTGATGTTAAATGGCCTATAGACAACCCAATACTTTCAAACCGTGATAAATAGGAGTAATAATGAATTTTAACTGGCAACTGATAAATGATAGTATAGCCGATAGTGATAGGAAAGCACTAACCGATTTTATCAATACACCAAATCAAAGATTTACACAAGGTCCTAAAGTAAGGGAATTTGAAAAAGCTTGGTCTAACTATGTGGGGTGTGAGTATAGTGTATTTGTAAATTCAGGTGCTTCTGCTAATTATATTATGGCTTCTATAATGAAAGAGGAAAAAGGCCTTGGTGAAGTTATCGTTTCACCTTTAGGTTGGGTAAGTGATGTATCTCCATTAGTTAACTTAGGATTTACTCCGGTATTCGTTGATGTCAGCATGGAGAATATGTCAATAACACTAGAGAATATTAAGAAAGCGGTAACGGACAAAACAGTGGGTGTATCTTTAGTTCATGTTCTTGGTTTTGCTGCTGTAACGGATGAGATGACACAATTTTGTGAAGACAATGATTTATTTTTTATTGAGGATTGTTGCGAGTCACACGGAGCAACTTATAAAGGAACTAAGGTTGGTAACTTCGGTGATGTATCTAATTTTTCATTTTACTTTGGTCATCATATTACTACTATTGAAGGTGGTATGGTATGTACTAACGATGAAAAACTATATGACCAAGCTAAATTGTTTCGTTCACATGGAATGACTAGAGAAGCTTCTAGTCAAGTTCAAGAATTTTATGAAAGAAATAGACCAGATTTAAATCCACTATTCACATTCGCGGTGCCTGGATATAATGTGAGAAATCAAGAGTTAAATGCCGTACTAGGTTTAGAACAATTAAAAAGACTTGATTATAACTGTGATAAAAGAAGAGAAAACTTTTCTAATTGGATAGGGGGATTAAACTCAGATAAATTCTATACAGATTTTCATCAAAATGGTAATAGTAACTTTGCTTTACCTTTAATTTTAATAAAAAAAGACTTGGAATTGTTTGAAAAATGTTGTATATTGTTAGAAGAAGAAAAAGTAGAATATCGAGTTGGAACTGCAGGTGGTGGAAATCAAGCAAGACAACCTTACTTAGAAAAATATAATTTTATAGAACACAATTTATTTAATGTAAATCACATTCATGATTTTGGATTGTATATAGGGAATCATCCGAAATTAAGTAAAGAGCAAATAGTAAACTTAACAACTAAATTAAACGGAGTTATTTATGCCAGCAGATAGTAGATCAAAAACTACAATAATAAAACTAAGAAAACATAAGAGGATAAAAGAAAAAACTTGTCTCGTAACTGCTTATGATTACCCACAAGCATTGATAGCTGATAAAGCTGGAGTTGATGCAATACTTGTAGGTGACTCTTGTGGGATGACAACACATGGATATAAGACAACATTACCGGTTACTATGGATGAAATGATTAATCATTGTGAGTCTGTATCTAGGGGAGCAACAGATGCTTTCTTAATCGGTGATATGCCTTATATGTCCTATCAAGAATCAAATGAATTAGCAGTTAGAAACGCTGGTAGATTTATAGTTGCTGGTATGGATTGTGTAAAGGTAGAAGGTGCTATGATAGATAGAATCAAAGCTATATGTGATTCAGGTATAATGGTTATGAGTCATTTAGGTTTGACACCACATACTCGTGCTAAACTTGGTGGGTATAAAGTTCAAGGTAAAACAGCAAAGAGTGCTGAGATAGTGTTAGACCAAGCAAAAAGATTACAAGATGCTGGGTGCTCGGCATTACTATTGGAAGCGATGCCTACTGAACCAGCTGGAATTATAGCAGAGGAACTTGATATACCAGTGTATGGTATAGGAGCTGGAGATCAAGTGGATGGTCAATTGGTAATTCTTCATGATTTAGTGGGATTATTTTGGGAGTTTAAATCTAAGTTCGTAAAAAGATATTGTGAAGCCGGTCAGATGATACAATCAGCACTTGAAGAGTATAAAAGTGAAGTAAAAGACGGTCAGTTCCCAGCACAAGAAAACTTCTACGAGATTAAAGAAGAAGAACTTGAAAAATTACTAGGAGATAGTTCTTGGAAATATGAGAAAGATAGAGTTGAAAACTTGGCAAAACCTAAACATAGTGTAACGCCAATAACTACAAAGAGGGATTAAGTAAAAATGAAAGTAGCAGATTACATAATAAACTATTTATCAGATATTGGTATTAAAGATGTTTTTATTGTATATGGTGCGGCTAATGGTGATTTAGTAGATGCCTTTACACGAAATGATAAGATACGATATATAGCAACAATGCATGAACAAGGTGGTGGTTTTGCAGCTGAAGGTTATGCTAAAGTAAAAGGTGAGCTAGGGGTGGCTATGGCTACGAGTGGACCAGGTGGTATGAATTTTGTTACATCAATAGGTAATTGTTTTTATGATTCTATACCATGTCTATTCATAACCGGTCAGATAAACTCAAATTTTATGAGACCTGATGAAACTATAAGACAGATTGGATTTCAAGAAACTGATATAGTCAGTATAGTAAAACCTATTACGAAATACGCTAAATTGATAAAAGATCCTAAAGATGTAAAATATGAATTAGAACGATCAATACATGAAGCAACTTCTGGTAGACCAGGTCCTGTATTACTAGATATCCCTATAAATGTTCAAAAACAACAGATAGATGAAGATAAGTTGTTAGGGTATGATTATGGTATACGATCTAATTATGATACTGATAAAATACAATCACAAATTGATAATTTCATAAGTGATTTAAGTAAAAGTGAAAGACCTTGTTTAATGATAGGTGGTGGTGTCAGACTAAGTGGTGCTGTGGATGAACTGTTAGAACTTGGAAAAGAATTAAAAATTCCAATGTTTCCAACTTGGAATGCTTTAGATATCGTTTGTTCCGACTATGAATATTATGGTGGTAGGATAGGAACTTATGGTGGAGCGGGTAGAAACTTCGGAATACAGAACTCTGATTTATTACTGGCAATTGGTAGTAGAATACCTGGTAGAATAACTGGTGGTAATATACATAGTTTTGCTAGGGGTGCTAAAAAGTATATGGTTGATGTTGATGCCGCGGGATTACAAAAAAAATTACAACAAGTGCCATTTGATGAATGTATCTATTCTGATGCTAAATTGTTTATAACCATGTTAACTACTAGATTACTGAAGTTGAAAGACGAGCGAAGTAGAAATGGTAATGATTCTGATATGAAAGATTTTAGTGAGTGGTTAACTAAGGTTAAGGGGTGGAAAGACAAATATGATCCCGTAAGTAAAGACATGTTTGAACCAACCAAGTATGTTCATCCGTATGCTTTCACTCGTATACTATCAGAAGAAATGAAAAGTAACGACATCTTCTGTGGAGATTGTGGTGGTAATATTGTTGTTACTAATCACGCATTTGAAACAAAAACCGGTCAAAGATACTTTACAAATAATGGAAACTCTCCAATGGGATTTTCATTTGCAGGTGGAATTGGTGCTACTATAGCATCAAACTCAGACCAAAATGTTGTTTGTGTTATTGGTGATGGTGGTTTTAATATGAACATACAAGAACTTCAAACACTAATAAATTACAATGTTCCATTGAAAACAATCATTATGAACAATCATATTTATGGCATAACGAAAGCCTTTCAAGAAACAAACTTCGATGGTAGAGCAGAAGCATGTGGACCAGTAGGATATAATCCACCTAACTTTAAGGATATTGTAGAAGCGTATAAAATACCAACGATGGTTGTTGATGATGGTAGTGATTACATTAAGGTAAGAAAACAGATTAGAGAATTTTTAGACCACAAAGGTCCAATAGTTATGGATTTAAATTGTCATGAGTATCATAGTTATAATCCAAAGGTCATTGGGTGGGAAACGCCAATTGAAGACATGTATCCTTATCTTGATGAAGATGAATTTAAATCTAACATGATTATAGAACCACTTAAATTGCAGAATGGTAGATTTTACCCGTCATTTACTTTGGATGAAGCTTGGGGGGATGAATAGGTGATATTAAAAGATAAAAAAGTAATGATTACCGGTGGTAGTGGTATGATAGGTAGAGAGTTGATAGACTTACTACTTGAAAAAGAATGTGATTTATATGTAGCCTCAATAGATAATGATGTTGATTTACCTAAAGGGGTTAGATTTAAATATGCTGATTTAAGAAATTTTCAGAATTGTATGGAAGTTATGAAAGGTATTGATGTTGTATTTAATCTAGTTGGTATAAAAGCATCACCTAAAATATTAGCAGAAAAACCAGCTAGTAGTTTTGTCCCACATCTACAATTTAACACTAACACGATGGAAGCTGCCATGAGGAATAATGTAAAGTGGTATATGTATACAAGTACTGTTGGTGTTTATGAAACTAAAGACAAAGAAATTCTTTCAGAGGATGATGTTTGGAATACATTTCCATCAAAGAATGATTGGTTTGGTGGTTGGGCTAAAAGAATGGGAGAGTTGCAAGTTGATGCATATAATATACAGTATAAGACCAAAAAGATAAGTATTGTTAGACCAGGTAATGTTTATGGTAAATACGACAACTTTGATCCAGAAAATGCTATGGTAATACCATCATTGATAAATAAAGCTGTAGAATCCACCGATGGTACTTTTTCAGTATGGGGTGATGGTATGACTCAAAGAGATTTTATTCATGCCAAAGATGTGGCTCGTGGAATGATTCATAGTGTAGAAAATGAAATAACTGAACCAATAAATCTTGGTAGTGGAGAGGCATATACAATTAAGTCTGTTGCTGAAAAGATAGCTGATATAACTAACACGAAAATAGTTTGGGATACCACTAAACCAGCAGGTGATTCTAAACGAATGTTAGATATGACGCGAGCTAAGTCTTATGGTTTTGAATGTAAAATATCATTGGAAGAAGGTTTAAAAGATACTATCGATTGGTTTTTAAATAATAAGGATTTGTCAAAAAGTAGATATAATACTTTTAAGGAGAATAGATAATGAGTATCTTTAAGGGTAAGAATGTTCTTGTTACGGGTGCAGCTGGTATATGTGGTCAATCTGCTGTATCAAGAATGTTAACAGAAGAAGCTAGTGTTAGGGCTGTTGTTTATAACAGAAGAACTATTGGATTTGAACATAATAACTTAGAAATAGTAAAAGCTGATTTAAGTTTGTATGATGATTGTGTTAATGTAATTAAGGACATTGATATTGTACTACATTTTGCTGCTCATATAAGAGGTGCTCAAGGACAGCAAGAAGAGCAAGTAGCTTTGGTTACGAAAAATGTTGTACCATCTGTAAATATGCTAGATGTATCTGTAAATAATAATGTTGAATATTTTGGGTTCATAGGTAGCTCAACTGCTTATCCGGATGTTGGTTATCCGGTAAAAGAAACGGAAATGTTCGATTCCAATCCCTTTATCGGATACACCGGAGTAGGGTGGATGAAAAGATATTTACAAAAAGTCATACAATATTTTCAGACATTAAATAAAACAAAGTTTGGTGTTGTAGTTCCAATGGCTATATACGGACCTAAAGATAATTTTAATCATTATGGTCATGCAGTTCCACAATTGATAATGAAAGCTTCTGATGGTATGAACCCATTTGAAATTTGGGGTGATGGTTCACAAGTTAGACAATTTATATATGTTGATGATTTAATAGATTCACTCCTATATGTCCTAAAAAAAGATGCATCAGCAATACCTTATAATGTTGGTAATGGTGTCTCAACAACAATTACTGAATTAGTTGAGACTATAACTGAAATATATGGGTATCAACCAAAATTTAATTATGATATTACAAAACCAAGTATGATAACTAAAAGAGAGCTTGATATAACTAAAATTACTGAATTAGGATGGAAACCAAAGCATAATTTAAGAACTGGTCTTGAAAAAACTATATCTTGGTATGAGGATAATAAATGAATATATTAATAACAGGTGGTACAGGTTTTGTAGGTAGTCACATGATTGACTACATCTTAAAGTATGCTATAAAACCAGACCAAAAGATATATTGTACGAAGCGATGGATGGAAGACACTAAGAACTTAGATCACATTGTTGATGATAGATTAGAATTTATTGATTGTGATTTATTAGATGCTTTAAGTATTAAGAGGGCAATAGATATATCTAAACCAAGTAAGGTATTTCATTTTGCTGCTCAAAGTTTTCCTGAAGTAAGTTTTAAAACACCAGTTATAACTTTACAAACTAATACCGTTGGTACAACACATTTGTTAGAATCAATAAAAGATTCAGAATATGATCCTGTTATTATTAGTATATCTACTAGTGAAGTATATGGGATGCCTGAAGAAGATGAAGTTCCTATAAAAGAAACCAATCCAATTAGAGCTGCAAATCCATATTCAATATCAAAGGTTGGTCATGACTTGATGTCTCAGTATTACCATAAGGCATTTGGTATGAAGATTATCATAACGCGTATGTTTAGTCATGAGGGTTCTCGTAGAGGTAAACAGTTTGCTTTATCATCATTTGCTCATCAAATAGTTTTAAATGAAAAGGGTAAAGGAGATGGATTTATCAGGCATGGTAATTTAGATTCAACAAGAACCTATGCTCATATTGATGATGCTATAAATGCTTATTGGTTATGTTCCAATAGCAATAATTTTGGGGAGATATATAATATCGGTGGGAGTGAAACTTGTAATGTCGGTGATGCTTTAGATAAGTTAATCAGCATGTCTACTAAGAAAGACTTGGAAAAGAAATTAGATCAAGCTAGAGTTAGACCTACCGATATAACATTACAAATACCGGATACAACAAAGTTTAAACATGAGTTTGGTTGGACTCCTAAGAAGAACTTAACTAATGTATGTGAAGATTTATTAAATTATTGGAGAAAAGTATTATGAAAATAACATTGGGTTTCGCTACAAGAAAAAGATCATCTTATATGATATCATCTATAATGAGTTGGTTAACTTCGGCATTAGAGAAAAATAGACTAGAGTTTATAGTAGCATTGGATGAGGATGATATTGATTCTATTGAAAGGTATAAGGAACTAGAACCATTAGTTAAACATTATGGTGCTGACATAAAATTATTAATACAACCCACTTCTGGATATAAAAAATTATTTGAAAGGCATAATCAGATGGTAAGACATATGACAGGAGATTGTATTATTATGTTAGCTGATGACTTTTTTTGTGAGACTTTGGAATGGGATTTTGTCATAGAGGAGACTTTAGAAAATGTATATGAAAAAAATAATGATGCTTCAGTTTTACTTTGGATGTGTGGTATCAATTTAGAAAAATCACATCCTGAATGTGTTGGTTTAAATAAAAAATGGTTAGAGATATCAAAGGTATTTAGTCCAACAAATGCATGTGATGCTTATGCTAGAGATTTAGCCCTTGCTGCAGACTTAACTATAGTAAAGCCTCCAATTATATTTTATCATTTACAACGTAAGTTAGAAAGGCCAAATGAATTAAATCCAAATGATGGAACGGAGTTTTTTAGAAAACCTAAACAATTTGAGGGTAATGAGGATAGGTGGATAGAATTTTACGGTGAACAGGCAAAGAATGCTGAGTGGAGACAATCAATTATGCATGAAGATAAATATTATAGATATGAAGAAGGTTTAATTGGTGAACAATTTAAATTAATAGTAAAGGAGTTTAAAAAATATTATGGGAATTGATAGAAAATACTTACCAACATTGTCAGAGTTAATAGATAGACTTTCAATAGTTCAATTAAAAGAAGTCTTTATATCGGAACATAAAGAAGAATATGCTAAAGAAATAAAAGATATTATTCATGATTTAGACCTGGAATTATCAGAGAAAAGTGTTACATTGAGTGGTGATGATATACGGTCAATTATAGTATTGGCTCAAATGAACCTACATATTTGGCATAATGAGTCTAACTATCGTAAAGGCATTAAGGATGGGAATAATTTGGAATTAACACATGGACTAAATGGTATCAGAAATACTGCTAAGAATAAAATACAAGAATCAAATGGTGGTAGAAAAGACTATAAAATAGATTGTATAGCTGCTGAGTTTGAAGATTGGGAGGTGAGTTGGTAATGTTAAAGCATGGTAATATAAAATCAGATGCTTTTGTTGAGGAAACATGTTGTATACCTAAAGGTTGGGGTAAGGAAGTTATTATAGAAAATAACGAGATGTATTGTGGTAAAATATTAATATTTAATAAGGGATGTAAGTTTTCAATGCACTACCACATGAAAAAAGATGAGACTTGGTGGGTTGAAGAAGGTGAATTTAATTACACATTTATTGATACTGATACGGCAATTCCTACATCAATAAAATTATCACCTGGTTGGGTAGCTAGACAATATCCTGGTCAACCACATCAACTAGAAGCTATAACTGATGGTAGAATATTTGAAGTATCTACATACCACGAGGATTCAGATTCCTACAGAGTTTTACCAGGAGATAGTCAAGTAAAAGTATGGGATAGTAACGAAAGCTTTCAAAGAGATATTGGATTAGGGGATATAAAATGAAAATATTAGTTGTAGGGGATAGCTGTAAAGATGTATTTAGGTATGGTGAGATAGATAGATTAACACCAGAAGCGCCCGTACCTGTGTTTAATCCAATTGAAGAAACCTCTAATGATGGTATGGCTAAAAATGTATCAAAAAATATCGAATCACTAGGTGCAAATGTTTATACGATTACTAATAGTAATAGTATTAAAAAAATAAGATATGTGGATAAAAAATCTAACCAATTAGTTTTAAGAGTTGATGAGCATGATTATTGCAACAGAATAGACAAAGATATACTTTCTAAAATAAAGAATAATAAATGTGTTATCCCCATGACAGAAGCATCTGATGTAGACGCTATTATTATATCAGACTATTGTAAAGGTTTTTTAGAAGAAGAAGATATTCGTTACATCTGTGAAAGTAACGATAATGTATTCGTAGATACAAAGAAGAAAATATCAGGTGCTTGGATTTACTCAGTTAATTATTTAAAAATAAATTCTTTAGAGTATCAGGAAAATAAAGATTATATAAATAATAATACTTGGTTGTTCGATAAAACTATTATCACAAAAGGCAATAAGGGTTGTTTATTTCAAGATAAACTATATCCAACAGAGGATGTACCTGTAAAGGATATTTCGGGTGCTGGGGATACATTTCTTGCTGGGTTAGTTGTTGAATATCTTAAATCAAATGATATAATTAAAGCTATAGAGTTTGCTCAAAAATGTACTACATCGGTAGTACAAAAACATGGTGTGTCTACAATTTAAGTTTATATTTATATATATACAAAAGAGGTTATTTTGATAAGGTATTTAGGTCACGCAGTTTTATATATGAAAACAGAAGAGGTTTCTGTGGTTACTGATCCTTGGTTTTCTAAAACAGGCGCTTATGAATCTAATTGGTTT
>TARA_R110002074_G_scaffold266319_1_pt1 | contig 11637 bp, 10 predicted proteins | sample TARA_R110002074 | Tara Oceans TARA_R110002074 (sample SAMEA4397215) | marine metagenome | biome: Polar Biome; feature: [MIX] marine epipelagic wind mixed layer (ENVO:01000061); material: water (ENVO:00002006), including particulate matter (ENVO:01000060) such as... | depth 10-100 m
CTAACGGGGGATTTATCAAAACTATTAAGAATATCTGCTAAGGTATATTTTACAGCTGTATCTGTATCAAACTCTTTTATCTTCACCTGTTTGTCAGGCTTGGCTTCTGGGTTGGTTACTATATAATCTACCTTCCCGCTGGTCACATTGCGAGCTAGATCTTTTTCAAAGTTCGCCCCTGCTCCTCTCCTTTTTTCATCCAAAGCTACCATCGTTTCTCGCTTAGGGGTGAAAAAAACTATATTTTGAAACAACCTTAAAAGGTTTCTGTCTAATATTGCCCCCTTGGGGAGCACCTCAGCAGGTGAAACATCTGGGTCTAAGGTAGCCTCCTCTATTTTTTCTTGAGGTGTTTTAATATTGGCTAGCTCTTCTTTTATTTTGGCACTTTTTTCTAATAAAGCGTTTAAGTCTTTTATATCTTCTGCCAACGTTTTTATTACTATACTTTTTTTCGCTCCTGCTTGTACTGCAAGTTCAGCTACTTCTGCTTGTTTTTTAAGCACCTCTTTTGCTATTGTTTTATTTTCTATTAAATCATTAACGGTTTTCTCATCTACTTTTAATAGGTTTTTTGCTTGTTCTATAATGCCTTGATTTAACTCTATTAATTCTTCTTGTTTAGCTTCTGCATCAATATCAAAAACATCTAATTGTTTAGGGTTTTGGGTGTCTGCTGCCCCTATAACCTCAGGAAAAGTCTTATTTAAACCTTCAATAAGGTCATAGTTTATTTCAGGGTTTCTGTATTCCCCTGGTTTATGGAGAGTAATTGTATAACCTAAGTTACCTAACTCATGAAGTATAGTAACAAAAGCACTCATCTGAAATCTCAGTCTTTCATCTTTAGTGTTCAATCCTTCCTGTAGCGGGCCTAGATTATTCGCTTGCATTATTTGCCCCCCTTGGGCTGTTAATGCAGTGAGGTTTAAAAAGGCCAGGCTCTCCTCTGATACGTATTTATTTAATTGCGTCTCAAGTACAGATTCTTTTACCCCTGGTGGTATGCTAGTAAGCTCAAGGTATGCCCCTGGTAAATTTAAGTCGCCTGCCTCTCTTCGTCCTCTTTGTAGGGCATCCGCTAGGGCATACTCTACTCTTTTTTTAGTGTGAATAATATTAAGGGCTTTAGAAGGGTCTTCTGATACTACCCTAACAACAAAACTACCTGCAGGGTTTGAAGGAGCTATGTATCTGCTACCTTCTTGTGCATCCTCTTCTTCTGCAATCGCGATTTCAAATTTTTGGTTATCAAATTCAGAGTTTTTAGAGAGTTTTATAATTGTATTTAATATAGACTCAGGCGCCAGAACAAGAATGGGTTGTCCTATTAAAGTGTCAGGAAATTTAGCCTTCGTCTCTTTAGCCGCATTTGCTGGGGTGTATGGACCTTTCTTAGCTTCTACAAGCGTTTTGATATTATTCGCCCTTATATCATTTAGGTTCTGTTCTGATATATAAACAGAACGAGGGTCATAGCCTGTCATTTCTTCTAGTTCTATTTCTGAGTCGGTTCTAGGGTTAAGGTCGCTAAGAACGTCTTTCATGCTTCGCCCTACCATCTCGTATTCTTCAAGTTCTTGTGGGTTTTTAAATTTACTGTTAACCCTATCCTGCGCTTCTACTAATGAAATCCCTTCTTTAGTAGCTAACGCTTCTGCCGCTTCAACCATTTTTTCTGCAGCGGCATCTACAAAACTATCATAGTTTTGTTTCGTAAAAATAGGGTCTCTTCCTCTAAATATTTCAAGTACTTCTTCTAGTTTTTTTTGATATTGTTTTGTCCGTTCACGCCCTACATTACTGTATGGCACAAAAGCCACCACTTTTTCTTGCTTCCCCCTAGTTACTTCCGTAAGCAGTTCTTTTTTAATGCTCTCTTCGTTGCTCTCATATATAAAACTATGATCAGCTTTTGCATCTGTTATAGCATCTGCCGTACCTTCATTATTATCAGCCTCTTGTTGGCGGGTTGCTTGCGCTTCTTGGTTTATGGCATCTGGGTCCATCACCGAAGCCATGTTGTCAATTAATATGTCTTGCTGTTTATTGTGTCTATCTATTAAATGGCTCTCAACTGATCTCATCATGAACTTGCCGTCTTTGTTTTTTTGATTATGGAAGTCCTGATAGAACATATAGTCTTGGTCTTTGCCAAGCTTATTATTAAACATTACTCGTGCTGCCTGTACGGCGGCAGCGTGTCCTTTTTTTGAAGTACTTTGATAATGAACAGGTACTCCTTTTCTATTTACAACCTCCAGTGAGATATCATCCTCTGCCTGTCTCACATTAGAATACCCAAGAGCATCAGCTAAGAATATATCTAAGTTAGTGCTTCCCATTGGCATTTCTGTTTGCCCCCCTGTTTCAGGGTCTTCGGGCCAGACAGAAGCATTAGCCGTCCCGCTAAGTATCAGTTCATTTAACCGATCGGCCTTTTCTCTATCTGTAGTAAGCATAGCCCCTTTAAGAGTTGGAGAATACACTTCATATAGTTCTTTCTTCTTTAGTAGTTCTTTAATCTCAGCGTTATAGTTTGGGCGTTGCTCCCCCAGGGGGGCAGCTATCCACATAGCATTTTTGTTATTTTTTGGGTCCATCATGGTATCAAACTGAGCGTTTATCCACTCTGGATCTTCTGGAGCCGAATTAATATCATTTATATCTTGTCTATTAAATCCAAATTCTTCTGTATCAAGAGCATCATTAATTGCTTCTTCTTCTCTAGCTTGTTGGAATTTGTCTACATATTCTCCTGACTTTCTCGCAATTCTTGGACCTGCCGCAGATAATGCTCCGCCAGCCCCACCACCTACACCACCAATTATTCCACCTCCAAGCGCCCCCGCCACAAGGGCATTTATTGCATCTTTTCGTGCCATGATATTTGTATACTCATCATCTATATTTAGCTTTTGTGTAATACTAATACCCTCTTGGCCAAACTCAGCTGCTCCTTCTCCTATTGCTCCTCGTTTACCTGCATCTAAAACTGAAGCTCCTATCTGTTTAAAATAGCTCCTACTTCCTGATCGTTTAAGGGCTTTCATAAAAGAATCTTTAAGTCCTTTAACAACGTACGCTTCTCCTCCCGTTCCAATAAGACCATATGCTGTACCACCAAGAAGACTTAACCCAGCCTCACGTCCGCCTCGCATGTCTTGCTCCGCAAAATCACCATATGTAATACCTGAGCCTTGGGTAAATTCTTGGGTAAAGGCTCCTGCGAGCCCCCCTACTGCTTTACGGTTTTGGCTTACGAATTTTTTAGGCCCGTACTCTTTTAGGTATTTATAAGAAAAATCAAGGAAATCGTTTTCATCTCGGGATAACTTCTCTCCTTTTACTTTTTTGTTAATAGCTCTCTTCATTAGTCTTTTTATAGCGGCTTTACTCGCTCCTCGTGAAGCAGCCCCTGCGCCTAGTGCCGCTACTCCCCCTACTGCTATTGCGCCAGGTGCAATAATGGCTGCTGTCGCGGCTCCAATCATTGCCGCCGTGATACTAGCTAAAGCAGAAGGGGCAAACTGTCCTACAGTAGATAAGGCATAAGTTAAAGCGCCCCCAAAAGAAGGTTCGTCTGTAAGTTCAGTAAAAGTCTGAGGGCCGTCTATTCCAGCGAGTGCTTCAGCTGCAAGTCCTTGGAATCTTTGAGCTTCCGCCAGGTTCTCATCTGCTGCTTCTGTATCGCCCTTCGCATCATTGACAAGCATTTTGAAATAACTACGATTAGCGGACATAGTATCAATACCTGCTTGAAAAGCATTACCAAAAATACTATCAGCTACAGGCTCTGGTGTTTCTAGCCCCAGCTCCCCAGGGTCATACATAGCTAGTTTTAAAGCGGTTTTATCTTTTACAGCTGCAGGAGCTATACGATAGCTTGGACTTGCGAGAAAATTGCTTATCGGATCAGATGTTTCGGGTAGGGGCGCTGGTGCGGGTGTAGGCATACCAGACTGTTTAACAAGCTGTTCAAAAATATTATTTGGTTTTCTAATAGCCACATTTCTATCTCTATTCGTTTATACCCTTAACGCCATTCTTAATTAACAATTCATCAAGTTCAGCCATAGCTCCCTTATCTGAAGCACCAAAAAGGGCATTAGCCACAACAATTTTACTTACGCTGTTTCTAGTCTCTCTAGTTCCTTCACCTGCTTTAGTAACAAATACAATTTTATCACTCTTTTCAATTGTAATACCATTCCCACGCATCTGATTAAAAGGCTGGCCCATGGTAGCCCTCGTGGGGCTCTTTCCGCCCAAACCAAAAACAGGGCCTCCAAAGTCTGACCAAGCTTCTCTACTTGCTGAAGTAATACCTAAGCCCATCCGAGTACCACGATCAGAGCCTTGGGCAGCGAGCATTTCAATCATAGTACCAGACATTTCATTAAGCCTATCATTAGCCGCCTTCATTGATGCAGAGGTTGTAAACTGGTCGCCAGCTATAGCCGCCCTTAAGTTTGCGATTACGGTTCCGCCTTTGTCAATAATTGTATCAATTTGAAGAGGGGGTTTATCACTACCATCTAGAGGCCGCCATTGGCCTGTTTCTCTATCTAAAGCATAGTTATCTAGAACGTTATCATAATTTTCCGTTATTCCAGTAAGTAGTTGTCCGTCAGCCGTTGCTAATTTTGTATATCTTGCATTTATGTTCCCCCTCTCTTTTATTTTATTCAACTCTAAAGTCTCAACTGCTGTATCCGCATTTTGTTGGGATATATCTATTTGCTGTTGTGTTTGACCTGAAAGCTGTGCATATGTGGCAAGCGTCTCTTGTCTAGTTTTTGAACCCATAGAGGCAACAACCCAGTTTGCATAATCTCTAGTAGCAGGAGGTAAAAACTCATCTGCCCATTTTAAGTAGTCTTCCATAGTGCCTATTTCGGCAGAGATTAACCTATCTTGAAGTTCTGTTGCAGCGTCAGCATCAGGCATTTCATTGTTTTCAATTAACGTTTTTTTGCTCTCGGATGTTTTGTTGTTTGCTTGGTTTAAAGTAGTTACAGTTTTTGCTGTAGGGTCTCCTTTCAAAGCCAGCATGTACGTTTGTGCTTCTCTCCAATGGTCTTTAGTAACCACACCGCTTTTTGTTGGTAAACCCAAGTGATCAAAAACTTTTTTGACTTGTTTGGTTGAAGGGCTGCCTGCTTCACCAAACATGTCTTGACCAATAGCTGTTTGATTTTCTGATCTACCTAGCTCGTGTTCTATTTCCTTCATTGCTTTATTCATATTACTTTGTCTGAACGCAGGCATATCTTCCCATAACTTATCTGGATCACTCCATTCAACTTTATCTGTTTCCGCCTTCGCTTCTACTTCTGCCCCTTCTGCAACTAAAGTACCACCTGGTCCATATTTTTTATCCCATGCTTTTTGGTCTGCGGCACCCCACGTTACGCCCTTGTCATCTTTTCTTAGTTCTGGTCTCGGCGGAATAGGTTTACCCTTTATATCTCTTTCTTCATTGTCCCCTGTAATATTTGGCCCTTGCCCTGTTTTGGTTCCTGCATTAATAGTTTCAAGTGCTGTCGTTTGATCTAGGGAAGCACCTGGGCGCGTGTCACCTTCTCCTTCCGTCAAAATTTGCCCTTCCGCCTCCACGTTTTTTCTAAAAGGGTTATCGTGGTCAAAAGAGTCGCTCATAGAACCGTCTGGATTAAGACCAATACTAGCATAACCTTGTTTTTGACCCTCTTTAGCTAACGCGGATACCGCATCGTCTCTTTCGTTTTTCTTTTTTAATGCCTCTAAGTCGTCTTTGTCTATAGCTGCTCCATATTCCGTAGCGAATGAAGTTCTACTTACAATATTTCTAGCTCCAATGTCTGCGTATTTTTGTATGTCTTCTGCGTCAAGTAAAAGAGGATTGCCCCCTAAATCATTAGCTGCTCTTCCTTCCTTTACCCCTACTTCTCTACGATCTCGAGATAAAAACGACATAACACCTTTATCATTTTTTATAGCAATTGCATACATGCCCGCATTGTCTGGATCTTCCTCCGCTGTGATTTTATGCACCCCCACAACTTTACCCTGTTTAAGTCGACCATCTGCCCCTTCATATTTTGTAAGGTTGGTGTCTTTAAGTGCTGCATCTATGTAGTTAGCTAAACCCCCTCTAGGTAATGTTTCCATTGCTCTTTCCATATCAAATGAAACATAACCTCGCTGGTCCCCTTCCATATTTGTTTTAATAAGTCCATTTGCTTTTAGCTGGTTATATAAATCATCATATTCCGCTGTCGCATTTTCTCGGCCCAGTTTTCTAGCAGCTTGCGTATTGTAGTTGGTAGCCGCCGCACTGTTATAAGCGCCTAAAATTGTTTGTCCGTAATCTGGCATAACTAAAACCCAAACCCAAAAGCTGCAAGAATTGCTGCAGAACCAAGCGTAGCTCCAGTAGATATCATACTTGCTTTATGTGATCCTTTCGCCGCCTTATAGGCATTCATTCTTTCTGTTTGGCCTGCTGAAGCTTTAGACAACGAGTTAATGTTTTGAGAATAAGAATCAGAGCCAATGTTTATTAGCCCTGCCATTGTTTGATAGTTTTGTTCTTTTTGTGCGACCCTAGCATTTGTTAACCCACCTGCTAAGTTTAAAGCTTCTCCCCGTTGTTCAGATCTACCCGTTTCATCTCTTTCTATAGCTGTTTGCTGGTAGCCATAGCGTTGTCTGTTTCTTTCCGCAATTTCTTTTGCCTTCTGAGATTCCCTTGCTACATCTTCAGGCACTGCGTCAATTAGTGAGGTGTCCTTTCTAGAAGCAATAAGAGCTTCTTCAAAGTCTCCATAATCTTTCATATAGTCTTGAGTCTCTCCCCTTATGATATCAGCATAAGTTTGCCCTATGTCCGCTACTTCAGGTAAGGTTTCTTCTTTATTCCAGTCCTCATAAAAAGAAGACCTACTTTGATAATTTAAAGTTGTATTTCCAATTGGCATTTTCTAGTCCTTCCCAAAACCAGTACCAAAAGGAGTCACACCACCGCCTTCGTAGATATCAGGTGGTTTATCCTTCTTCATTGCTTTGTTTTCACCATAAGCATAGGCAAATGTCGTACCTAGTTGTAGGGCGCCTGATATTGCCGCCTCTTGTTCCACCAATTTTCTTTTAGCTGTAGCTAAACCCGCAGACCGTTCTTGAGATGCTATGTCTGATAGTCCTAATTTAGTAACCGCTTTTCTATTTTTTCCAATTTCTAATGCCCCTAACTTCATATTTTGTTTTGACAGTAGTGCTTGTTGGCTTGCTTGTAACTGTTGAGATACTGCTCCAGAAGCTAGATTTGCGGAAGCATCAACGCTTTGTGTAGCTGCCAAAGAAGGACGCATAGTTAACGCTTGCATTGTGTCCGCGTTTGCGACACGGCTGCCTATTGCGCCAGGGTCTTTTGTGGTTTCTACTTCTTTTGTAAATTCACGCGTTATAGGTCCATAGAGACTTTTATCTCTATCATACTCAAACTTAGCTGCTGAGGCTGCTGCTTTCTCTTCAGGTCCAGCTTCATAGTCTTTTTGTTTTGGTCCACCCATTATAATTCTTTCCTATATATCTGTGTCACAGGCTCATAGCCATGTTTTTTTGCAGCTCTGGCCCACCCTCTTCGGGTACTAGAAAATTCAATTGCCGAAACCTTGAATTCTTCTGCCAATTTGTCCATAAAAAGAAGTCCATTATCTTTGTTTTTAAATTTTGAATCTTGATACGCTGCCCATAAGAATAAAACAGGTTGCCCGCTTGAGTCTTTAAGAAATGACGTAATAATAAATCCAACATAATAATCTTTTTCATACCCTATAAATAAATCTGTACTTCCGTTTTTTAACGCTGCATATATATCTGCAGGTATCCAATCCGCGTATGTTTTTTTCCTTACTTTATGGAGGTCCTGTTCAATACGCTCATACGCGAAACGTATATCTTCTACAGGTATGTGTTCAAACACAACTCCATTAATAGTCGATCTCCGTACCATACCTCTTATACCTCTTCCTTGGGGTCATTCCAACTCCTTTATATTTAACCAGTCTTCTTACTCCAAGGTCGCCTCCGCGTCCTCGAAGTTCTGCTTGTTTCACTTCTTCTAAAAATAAACTGTAGTAATCATTGGCGGCTGCTGCATCACTCCAATCTTTAGAAGGAATTCTTAATAATCTATAAAGAGCTCCATATATAATAGCATCTCTATAGTCTGTAGAAAAGTCTGTACTAATACTAGAAGACGTTCTTGTTGGCTTTAATGCCACACTTAGTCTAATCGCTTCAGTCTTTGAGGCTGAAGGGACAGGTATAATCCAAAAAGTATCAGGGCTTTTTTGTAAATACACCCTAGAAACACTTGAACGGTTTCTCCAATCAGGAAAATTAAGTTCTAAACTTCTAGGACTTACAGGGTCTAAATCATCTCCATCATGGATCATCCATAATATCTGATGAACATCTGTTCCTGTAGGTTGATCAAAGTCGTACTCAAAAACTCCCGAGACTGTACTTATTGGGTCTAAGTCATAGACGTACGCTTTACTTTTCTCGCATGTCTCAATTGTAGCTGCGCGTAAATGAGTGGTTACTAATGTATCAGGACATCCTGGGACATATGGTAAAACTTCTTTAATGAGGGAATCATATGTGGCCATGGTTTACTTCTTTGTCTTTACTTCTGGTTGTAGCTGTCCTAAATTTGAAACAGGGGGCCTATATAAAGGATGTGTCGTTGACATATTAGGTACATTAGGAACTCTTTTAATTTCCTTTACCCCATTTACTATTGTCTCTTCTGTTCTTCTAACGCCCACTTGTAGTCCTCTTTTTCTTTTTTGCTTTTGGTTTTGGAGGTCCATATATTGTCTTAGGTTTATAGGCAGTTACTGTTATCACCCCATTATCATATGTTACTGTTTGTTTTTTCTTTATCTTACCTAATGTACTCATTTTTATACTACTCCTGGTTGTGGGGCCATCATTGTTTGAGCTGCTTGGGGAGCATCCAGATTAGGACTTAAGGCCATCTGTACTTGCCCTCCCCCTGAAATACTTGCTGTAAATAAACCATAATGTGTAGAAGCTCTTTGTTGGTTACCTGCAAACTCTGCGTCTTTTAAATAACATCGGTAAAGAACATGATCAATTATGGCGTTCGCATACGTATCATCTAAATAACTTACGGCATCTGCCCCATTTGCGAAATCTGTTGGGCTTCTGGAATAGACAATTTCTACAAAGGCATTGCCTGCAACTCCAGGGTATACATAAAATTTTCTAGGGTCATCTTCATCGAATATATAATGTTTAACTACCGTTGTATGTGCTGCTGCTCCAGAAACAGTTGGATCATGCCAATCTGGTTCTTGTGTATCTAAAATCTCACGGTCAACTATTCTAATTACTCGTTTTCCTGTAGCACTGCCTCCTGCTGCATTCATGTTGCGTACTACTTTTATTAGTCTTAAACCTACATCTGGTATAACTTGTTCGGTGCCTGTGGCCAACTGTACGTTACTATGATCTGCTGAAGAATCAGGTCTTAGGTTAACAATCTCCCTTTGTGCGTCATTCAAATAACGCAATAGTTCTGCATCAAGCCATCTGACCCCTGTCGTGTCTTGAAGTGTATCTCTTATCCTTAAAATAAGATTAGTGGCTGAAATTGTGCCTGCCATTTATTTATACCTCTATTGTAATATCTTTCTTCGCTTTTTTAGCTGAAGTTTTTTTCGGGGTAGTTTTAGGCTTAGGTTTAGGTTCAGGTTTAGGTTCGTCCCTAACTTCTGTACAACCCGCTTGTATGCATTCATACCCTAAGTCGTCTCCTACTTCTCTTACTTCCCCTGGTAATACTGTTATAGCAGTACCCCACTTTGTAGAAACATATGTCTCTATTTTCGCGGTTATTTTCATTTTTTATCCTTAAAAAAAGTTTAATAAAAGTGGGCAGCTCCTAAGAGCCACCCACAAGCTCAGTTTAGTAAGCTACATCCAAACGGATGACACCAAAGTCTTCTGTCGTAGAGGTCACGTCAGTATTGAACTTAGGTTTCTTGAAGCCAAGAATCTTACCAATAGAGATACCATTTTGGTTCCCGTAATCGAAGGAATCTTCGACAATTTCAGGAAGACCGATATCAGCCATTGCAAGCGATTGCGCTCCACAGAATAATAGAGCAGAGCCGTTAATATCGGCATCAGCACCCCATTTATATCCAGCAGATCCAGCATTACCCGATACTCCACTAGTTGCGCCTGATGTGTTAAACACATGTCGGAACTCATGGATCATAACGCCGTCAACCATTAGACTTGAAGTACCTGAGAATAAGTCATTACCTGGTCCTCTTACTCCAGCATTTCTAACGTTAGCTAGAAAGTCTGAATCAAGTTTAAGATCAGCCATAACTTGAGGGGTCACAAATAAGTGATACACCTCTTCTCCAGCAGCACCTCTAATACCACGGACATATTGGTCCTTAGCATAAGCTTTAAGGGCAACAATAGTTTTGTACTGAATAGTGTCAGCAGCTACAACAGCTGTAACATCACCAGCAACAAGACCATTAGTTGCATCCCATCTTCTATGCCTGTTGGTTGTTGGTGCGGTAACATCACTACCATAAGCAAGATCCCCTAGGTTTTGTCCAGTACTAAGTACAGGTCTTAGGGCACCATTGTTCTTTTGGGTGTAGTTAACGCCAGTAAGCGTAAGAAACGCCGTTTGGTCAATACGATCAGCCATTGCATAAGCAAGGGCATCTCTTGAATGCTCACGAAAGTTGACAACTGATTTTTGATCAGCAAGACGTCCCGCAAGACGGTTTGCAAATCTCATTTGATCAAGTTGAACAACTATGTCGTATGCTCTTAATGTTTCTTCATTACCTTCAAGAGTGTTATCGCCTATGATACCGTCACCTGTCATATCGGCAAGAAGGGTAATAACCGCTCTTGCTCCTTTTTCAGATTGGGTGAGTTCAGAAATAGACTGAACCATAGCGTTAGGACCACTACCCGAAAACTGGTTAATGAAGGACATATTCCGAGCTACGCGCCAGAAATCACGTGACCAGATCGTAAGCTGTTCGCTAGTCAGTGAAGCAAAATTAGTATTTGCCATGTTGTATTCTCCAAAAAAAAGATTAAGTTTATATTTTTTTTAACCGACTTTTGGGGCGATAATACCCGTATACCCTATATCGTTGGGATACGTTCTCGTAGTTTAATGAATACGACCTCACGCAGTTTTACGTCAATGCGAGACGTTAACGATTTTTATACTGAACGACCAGTGTTAGATATCGTTCTAACAGACGAAGTATTCTTTTATATTACAGCAACCGTTAGCCAAAGTCACCACGCATTCTTCTTAACGTGTCTTCAGGCAGTGCTCCAAACTCTGAATCAGACAGAACATCTATGTCAACGGGCTTATCTCCACGTTCGCCTGCCCCTTGTCCTTTCATAGAAGGAGGCTGTGCTTTAGCGGCACCAATTTTCTTTTTGACATTTGTTTTTTGTTTCTTTTGTTTAATCTGAGTAACATTATCCCCAGATGAACTATCATCAGTTGTTCTTAATAGATCAGGTCTTTTTGCCGCTAAAGTATATTCCGTAGCTTTAGCTAAA
>TARA_R110002074_G_scaffold203432_7_pt1 | contig 11631 bp, 8 predicted proteins | sample TARA_R110002074 | Tara Oceans TARA_R110002074 (sample SAMEA4397215) | marine metagenome | biome: Polar Biome; feature: [MIX] marine epipelagic wind mixed layer (ENVO:01000061); material: water (ENVO:00002006), including particulate matter (ENVO:01000060) such as... | depth 10-100 m
TAAAAGAATTACCAAGGCAATTAAAACTGGCTAGAGAAACACCTCAGATTTCTGGTAATATAATGTTCAGTGCTAAATCTCTTATGAGCGATAATGACGATGTTGTAGCATATATTCATAAAAAGTATTACAAACTACCTGCTTTGAACCCCGCTTTCCCATTATCAAAAAAGACTACATCAAAAACGCCACATTTATTGATTTCAGAACAAAACGAAAAAGACCTAATTCTTCAACTCGATGACACCAAGAATATGCGCTTTGCGTTATTATATAAATCTGGTCGTAAGACAAAAGATGAATACGCTATTAAAAAATTAGTTTTTAAGATTTTCTTAGATGGCAACCAAAATAGACTGGTAATTCCCAGAAGCCAATTATCAGACAACTTTTTAGCACTTAGTTTTATAGATGTATATGGTGTTGAAACCGAACCGACAATAATTAATATAAAGCAACTTGCAAAAAATGATACAAAAAGATAAAGGAGCTTGGGCATGGGTGCCCGTTCTATATTTCACGCAAGGCCTACCCTATGTATTAGTGGTCACGGTATCAGTGATTATGTATAAAAAATTAGGCGTAAGCAATGAAGATATCGGCCTATACACCAGTATTTTATATTTACCTTGGGTATTAAAACCATTATGGAGCCCTTTCGTTGATTTAAAAAGCACAAAGCGAAAATGGTTTTTAGCCATGCAATTGTTAATAGCAATATCGCTCTTAGGAGTTGGCTTAACCATACCCACCAACATGTTTTTCATTTCTTCACTAGCCTGTTTTTGGATGGCCGCATTTGCATCTGCAACCAATGATATTGCTTCTGATGGCTATTATATGCTTGGGCTAACCGAAAAAAAACAGTCTTTTTTCGTTGGAATGCGAAGTACTTTTTACCGATTGGCAATGGTTACAGGAGAAGGTTTGATTGTCGTTCTTGCAGGCTTTTTAGAAAACAAGTATGGTGATAACACCAAAGCTTGGAGCATTACGATGTCGGCAGCAGCTTTTTTAATGTTGATCATGACTGTTGCAAACTTTTTCGTTACTCCGAAATATGAATCTGAAAATGAAGAGTTAAAAGAAAAACCTAAAGGATTTTTAGAAGTGTTTTCATCCTTCTTTAAAAAACCAGGAATAGGTATCGCCTTAGCTTTCATTTTAACTTACCGTTTGGGAGAATCGCAATTGGTCAAAATGGCGTCACCTTTTCTATTAGATACTCCAAATGAAGGAGGTTTAGGCTATTCAACAGAACAACTTGGAACTATTTTCGGTACCGCGGGAGTGATTTTTCTATCCATAGGAGGAATTCTAGGGGGTATACTAATTTCAAGAGATGGTCTAAAAAAATGGATGTTACCCATGGTGCTTTCCTTGAACTTACCTAACATTTTATATGCAGTACTCGCAGTTACTAATACAACCAACATTTATGCCGTAACCGCAACCGTTATCTTTGAAAAATTTGGCTACGGATTCGGATTCGCTGCATTTTTAATGTACCTCATATACATTGCCGACGGTAAATCGAAAACCTCTCATTACGCCATAGCTACAGGCTTTATGGCATTGGGCATGATGCTGCCAGGTATGGTCAGCGGCTATATACAACAATGGTTGGGTTATGATGGCTTTTTTGTTTGGGTAGTTATCGCAGCGTTACCTGCTCTTTTCCTATTAAAATTCATTTCTTATCCGGCAGATTTCGGTAAAAAAACTACAGTCCCCAATGAGTAAAATGTTATCAACATCTGAAGCTATTGTCCAACTTTCTAAGACAGAAAAAGTAGGACAATTATTTATGCCTGCAGCTTTCATTAATGACCCGGAAGAAGAAATACAACAACTTGAAAATCTGATTTCAAATCATCACGTTGGCGGACTATGTTTTTTTCACTCAAGAGCAAGTGCCGCTACCAATTTTGAAGGCAAGAAAAAAATAATGGTCAATGAACATAGTTTTGAGACATTAAAAAATCTAATTAAAAGATACCAAAAAGTTGCCACCTATCCCCTATTAATTTCCATTGATGCAGAATGGGGACTGGCCATGCGAATTGAAAATACACCTCAGTATCCTTACGCCATAACACTTGGCGCTAATGTTAATAATATTGATTTGACTTTCGAAGTAGGTAGGCAAATTGCCCAAGATTGTAAAGTAGCGGGTATACATTGGAATCTTTCACCAGTAGTTGATATCAATACAAACCCTAATAATCCGGTAATAGGATATCGTTCTTTTGGTGATGATAAGATGAACGTAGTTTCCTTGGCTACTGCATATGTAAAGGGAACTCAAAGTGAAGGAGTTCTTACAAGTATTAAACATTTTCCTGGTCATGGTGATACCGCAACAGATTCACATTTGGGATTGCCTGTAATTGATAAATCTAAGGAAGAACTAATAGAAAATGAATTATATCCTTTTCAACAGTTAATAAATGAAGGCGTTGATTCTGTTATGGTAGGGCACTTATCCGTTCCTGCCCTAACTAATAATAAAAACCTACCATCAAGCATTAATAAAGATATAATTACTGGTATACTTAGAAACGAAATGGGATTTGATGGAGTAGTGATTTCAGATGCTTTGAACATGCATGCAGTTTCTAAAAATTATCCTGTTTATGGTGAGTTAGAATGGCTTGCTTTTGATGCAGGAAATGACGTTTTATGCTTTGCTGAACATATAGAAGAGGGCATACAAATGATTTTAGAAAATGCAACGGAGGCACAAATAAATAAAAGCATTGAGCGCATTTGGAATTTAAAAGTAAAAGCTATTGGGTTAAAAGATATACCAGAAAATTTATCTAACCCTAGTTCTCTTAATAGAAAAATTGCCGAGCAATCTCTTACTTTCCTTAAAGGAACAGTTGAGGGAATTAAAGAGTTTAAATCTTCAAATTTTTGCACCCTTACTTTCAAACGATTTGGCACAGACCAATCTAAAAAGGAAATTTTAACTTCTATCAAAGAAATGCAAAATGAAATCGTCAATGAAACCGAAATACTTTTACTGCTTACCCCTCCACAAATTAAACCTACGAATAATTTCGGATTCCTTCAAGAGGAAATAGATGTTGTGAATGAAATAATTCAGTCGAAAAGAGTGGTCTTGTACCACTTTGGAAACCCATATGCTTTAAAATTATTCAAAACAAAAAATACAGTAGGTACTATTATCGTTTATCAAAATTTCAAGGAATTTCAAGATGTAGCTACCGAGCATTTTCTAGGAACTTTTGAAGCTAAAGGAAAGCTTCCTTTTAAACCTACAGTTTCCCTATGAATCATTTAGGTTGGTCAAGAATATTTGGTTTAGTAATCCCCTATTTTATAATAGTAGGTGTTTTTCAATTAATAGGTGCCTCAATTGCCGAAATACCATTAGACAATTCTAGCTATGAAGAATCTACTATTCAACATGTTACAATGTCTTTTTCTTCGTTTTTAGGGACAATATTTTTGATATGGTTAATTATGAAATTTGTCGATAAAGAACCTTTTATTGAAGTAGGTTTTCACATTAAAAATAGAGGAAAAGATATTTTAATCGGCATTTTCCTAGGGTTGATAATTATGGGTGTAGCATATTTAGGCTTATCATTATTCAACCAAGTTATATTCGATAAGTTAAATTTTAATTTCTCAGAATTATTTTACACTACTCTCATTTTTATATTTGTTGCAATTCTTGAAGAAGTTCTTTTCAGAGGGTATGTATTAAAAAACTTAATGCTTTCATTCAATAAATATATTGCCTTATTCGTGTCGTCAATTCTCTTTTCGTTGATGCATGGGGCAAATCCGAATATTAGTATATTTAGCTTGTTGGGTTTATTCTTAGCGGGTATGGCATTGGGTGCTACATATATTTATACTAGAAATTTATGGTATCCTATTGCTTTTCATTTTAGTTGGAATTTTTTCCAATCACTATTAGGTTTCAACGTTAGTGGGCAAGACATTTATTCCATTATTGAATTCACTATACCAGAAAACAACAAAATCAATGGTGGTTTATTTGGTTTTGAAGGCTCTATCTTTTCCCTAATAATTGAATTCTTGCTAGTGATTTTAATTATGTATTATTATCAAATAAAAAAGAAAAATCAATCTACCGAAAATGAAAGTATATAAAATCATCGGTCTAATGTCAGGAACTTCCTTAGACGGCTTAGACCTTGCCTATTGTCATATTTGGGAGAATAATGGAATTTGGGAATTCGACATAAAAAACACCAAAAGTGTATCCTACACTGCAGATATGTTGAACACCTTAAAAGATGCCATTGGTTTATCCGCAGAAAAACTAATTGAACTGCATAATACCTATGGTACATGGTTAGGAGAACAAGCATTACTTTTTATTGAAGAGAATAAATTAGATGTTGACTATATCGCCAGTCATGGTCATACCACTCATCATAGACCAGAATTGGCGTTAACTTTTCAAGTTGGTTCAGGTCAACATTTAGCAAATACATGCGGTCATAAAGTAGTCTGCGATTTTAGAACGAACGATCTTGCCCTAGGCGGACAAGGAGCACCTTTAGTGCCAATTGGTGACCGAATATTTTTTAATGAATATGATTTCTGCCTTAATCTTGGCGGTATAAGTAATATTTCTTTCGAAGTAAAAGGAAAAAGAATAGCCTATGACATCGGTTTAGCGAACATGATCTTAAACTATATTACCAGAAAAGTTGATTTAGAATATGATGATAAGGGCAAATTAGCACGAAAAGGCCACATAAATGAAGGTATGTTAAAACGTCTAAATGACCTTCAATACTACCTGCTACCCCTCCCTAAATCTATCGGTTATGAGTGGTTTTTAGATGAAGTTGTTCCGATAGTTGAAGAAACCGATGACTCCATCGAAAATTTATTACATACTAGCATTCATCATATATGTGATAAAATAGCTCAGCAAATTGAACTTAATACCAATGGTGAAAAACAAAGCTTACTGATTACAGGTGGTGGCGCTTTAAACACATTTTTCATAGAAACACTACAGCAGAAATTAGGCGATGCCACTAACGTTAGGATACCCGAGAAAATCATAATAGAATTTAAGGAAGCATTGGTGTTTGCTTTAATGGGTGTCTTAAGAGTTGAACAACAAATAAATGTTCTTTCATCTGTTACAGGAGCAAAAAAAGATTCTTCTAGTGGAGTTGTTTACCTACCAAATTGAACTTTTTTACCTAATTTACTACACTATAACACAAACTGAAATGTCAGAAAAACAAGAAAAAGCCACAGCTTATTGGAAAGAGAACGTACGATACCTATTTATACTTTTAGCAATTTGGTTTGTAGTTTCTTTCGGCGCTGGAATATTATTTAAAGATGCATTAGATGCTATCAAAATTGGCGGCTTTAAATTAGGATTTTGGTTTGCTCAACAAGGGTCAATCTATGTTTTTGTAATCCTCATATTTGTCTATGTTCGATTAATGAATAAATTGGATAAAAAATACGGCTATAACGAATAGACCAAAATAAAACCAACCACCAAAAAACCAACAAATGAGTGTTCAAACTTGGACGTATATTTTAGTAGGGCTCACATTCGCTCTATACATAGGAATTGCAATTTATTCTCGAGCCGGTTCAACCAAAGATTTTTATGTTGCCGGTGGTGGAGTTTCTCCCCTTGCCAATGGTATGGCCACTGCTGCAGATTGGATGTCGGCCGCCTCCTTTATTTCAATGGCAGGGATAATATCCTTTGCAGGATATGATGGTTCAGTTTACTTAATGGGCTGGACTGGCGGTTATGTGCTATTGGCATTATTGTTAGCTCCCTACTTACGTAAATTCGGAAAATTCACCGTGCCTGATTTTATCGGTGACCGTTACTATTCAAAAACAGCGCGTATTGTTGCTGTTATCTGTGCACTAATAGTTTCGTTTACCTATGTAGCAGGTCAAATGCGTGGTGTAGGCGTAGTCTTCTCAAGATTTCTTCAGGTAGACATTAATACCGGAGTAATCATAGGAATGGTCATAGTTTTATTTTATGCTGTTTTAGGCGGCATGAAAGGTATCACCTATACACAAGTAGCACAATACTGTGTTCTAATTTTCGCTTTTATGGTACCTGCCATTTTTATTTCGATACAAATGACAGGAAATCCCATTCCTCAATTAGGCATGGGTTCTACATTAAATGATGGCTCAGGAACCTTTTTACTAGATAAATTAGACGGGCTCTCAACAGAACTCGGCTTTAATGAATACACCGATGGCTCAAAATCAATAACCGATGTTTTTGCAATAACTTTAGCCTTAATGGTAGGTACTGCTGGGCTACCCCATGTAATCGTTAGATTCTTTACCGTAAAGAAAGTAAAAGACGCCCGTAAATCTGCTGGTTTAGCACTCCTATTAATTGCTATTTTATATACAACCGCACCTGCAGTTGCTGTATTTGCAAAAACGAACTTGATTAACACAGTTAGTAACGAAGAGTACTCTAGTATGCCAGTTTGGTTTAAAAATTGGGAAGAAACAGGACTATTATCTTTCGATGATAAAAATGCGGATGGTAAAATTCAATATGTAGCGGATAAAGAAAAAAACGAGCTTACAATAGACAACGATATTATGGTATTAGCAAATCCTGAGATTGCTGATTTACCAGCATGGGTCATAGCTTTAGTAGCAGCCGGCGGACTTGCAGCAGCTCTATCAACAGCAGCAGGTCTTTTACTTGTAATATCTGCCTCTGTTTCTCATGATTTAGTTAAAAAAGTATTTAACCCAAACATATCTGATAAAGCTGAATTATGGGTAGCTAGAGGCGCTGCTACAGTTGCTGTAGGTATAGCGGGTTATTTCGGCATAAATCCGCCAGGTTTTGTAGCAGCCGTTGTGGCTTTGGCATTTGGTTTGGCTGCTGCTTCATTTTTCCCTGCTATTGTTCTAGGTATTTTTTATAAAAAAATGAATAAAGAAGGAGCTATTAGTGGAATGGTTGTCGGTATAATTTTAATGCTTTTCTATATGACCAAATTCAAATTTGGTTGGTTTGGCGGCGGTACCGAGGCAGATTGGTGGTTTGGAATTTCACCAGAAGGTTTTGGTAGTATCGCTATGATTGCTAACTTTATTGTAGCAATTATTGTTTTACAATTCACCCCCGAACCCACAGAAGATGTACAAGAAATTGTAGAGAATATTAGAATACCTAGTGGAGCTGGCGAAGCCACAGGTCATTAATTAAAATAATCAACTTTCAACAATACTATAAGGGTCTTATCACCTTTAGAATATAAAATTTACGAGGTCAATGAGTAATTACCACATTAAGCATTTAGAGGAATATTTTCAAGTATATCGCAAGTCAGTTCGAAATCCTGAGGCATTTTGGGAAGAAATTGCTGAAGAACATTTTGTTTGGCGTAAGCGATGGGATAACGTCTTAAGCTGGGATTTTAAAAAACCTGAAATAAAATGGTTCGAAGGCGCTAAATTGAACATTACAGAAAATTGTTTAGATCGTCATTTACCAACCAGAGGGACTAAAACTGCCATCATATTTGAGCCCAACAATCCAAAGGAAGAAGCTGTTCATATTACCTATAGGCAACTACATGAAAGAGTTTGCCGCATGGCAAATGTATTATTAGACCATGGGGTAAAAAAAGGTGACCGTGTGTGCATTTATTTACCTATGATACCCGAACTTGCTGTAGCTCTTTTAGCTTGTGCTCGAATAGGCGCAATACATTCGGTAGTATTTGCAGGGTTTTCATCTAATGCACTCTCAACGCGAATCAATGATTCTGATTGTAAAATGGTTATTACTTCAGATGGTTCTTTTAGAGGTACAAAATCAATCGATTTAAAAGGAATCGTCGATAAAGCTCTCGAAGAATGTCCTGGAGTAGAAAATGTTCTTGTTGTGAAACGGACTGGTTCAGAAATTTATATGGAAAATGGTAGAGATAAGTGGCTACAACCCTTATTAGATGATGCATATGCCGATTGTGTTGCAGAAATTATGGATGCTGAAGACCCATTGTTTATTTTGTACACATCTGGCTCAACGGGCACTCCAAAGGGTATGGTTCACACTACCGCTGGCTACATGGTATATACTGCATATACTTTTAAAAACGTATTCCAATACACTGAAAATGATGTGTATTGGTGTACTGCTGATATAGGTTGGATTACAGGACATTCCTATATTGTTTATGGTCCATTGGCAAATGGCGCAACTACATTAATGTTTGAAGGGGTTCCGTCTTATCCAGATTTTGGTCGTTTTTGGGATGTGATTCAAAAGCATAAAGTAAATCAATTTTACACTGCACCAACTGCTATAAGGGCATTAGCAAAAGAGAATTTAGAATATGTAGAAAAATATGACCTTTCGAGTCTAAAGGTATTAGGCTCGGTAGGAGAACCAATTAATGAGGAGGCATGGCACTGGTACAACAATAATATAGGTAAAAAAAATAGTCCTATTGTTGATACATGGTGGCAAACCGAAACAGGTGGAATAATGATAACCCCAATACCATATGTAACACCTACAGCGCCTACTTATGCAACACTACCTTTTATTGGTATTCAACCAACTCTTATGGATGAGAACGCTAAAGAATTAAAAGGAAATCAGGTTGAAGGTCGATTATGTATTAAATTCCCATGGCCCGCTATTGCAAGAACAATTTGGGGCAACCATGACAGGTATCGAGATACTTATTTTTCTGCCTATGAGAACATGTATTTTACAGGTGATGGAGCACTTAGAGATGCCGTTGGGTATTATCGAATTACTGGTCGTGTAGATGATGTTATTATTGTTTCAGGTCATAACTTGGGTACGGCGCCGATAGAAGACTCTATCAATGAGCACCCTGCAGTAGCAGAATCTGCCATTGTAGGTTTCCCTCATGATGTAAAAGGAAATGCGCTCTACGGATATGTTATTTTGAAAGAAACAGGTGAAAGTCGAGACCGAGAAAACCTTAGAAAAGAAATAAATCAACAAATTACTGAGCATATAGGACCTATTGCCAAGCTGGATAAAATTCAGTTTGTATCTGGACTTCCAAAAACTCGTAGTGGTAAAATAATGCGTAGAATTCTACGTAAAATTGCCAGTAACGACACAAGTAATTTAGGGGATACCAGTACACTATTGAACCCCGAAGTAGTGAAAGAAATTATGGATAATTCGCTGTAATTATTAAAAACCAACATCAACAAATTTCACCAAATTCTTTTTAAATTAAGGGTTTGGTGAAGTTTTATTTTATACGAGAAGTGGTCAACTTAATATCTGCAGTGGCCCAACTAATCTTTAGAAGTCCTTCTATTTCTTTCACTTTATTTCTATCGCCAAGTTTTTCGTTTGCTAATCTTAGCCCGTGAAGTGCCCATCCATTTTTTGGCAATCTTTTTAAATCTTCTTGATAGGTACCTATAGCATCATCATATAATGCAGCTTCAATTTGAATAGCACCCAAATGATGACGGACGGAAAAGAACCAATCAGGTGGCTCATTATAATTTAGATTATCTTCAATTTTTACAGCTTCCTCTAATAGGATTATACTTTCTTGAAACTTAGCATTATTTGCTAAAATTTCTGCTTTTAATACCCTCTTCGCTATTTGTAATAAGACGTCTACAGAATTAATATCCCAAATAGTAATTTCCTTAAGACTCTCGTCTTCTGCATAATTTTCTAAAGAACTTAATTCTTTCTTAGCATTATCTATTTCACCTAAACCCACAAAAGCCATCCCACGGGCGTAATTACGAACAGCTTCTGGATACTTTAAAGATGGATCTTCATTATTCATCGCCAAGATTTCTTTCCATTTTCCAAATTTCACTTTAACATAATATGGTATTGTATAATAATGTTGAATAGTACCCCAACCAGGTTCTTTCATCAATAAAATATTAGAATGCTCTGCAACATTATCAGATGCTTCTATTGCCCATTTACTATTCCCTTCTAATGTTGCTGTTGCAGCCATAAAATGATAGTTATGCGGAAAATAGGATATCGGATAAGCACCTTGGGCATTACAAGCAGTAACATAACTACTGTCTACGGCGATAGCCCTAATGTTTGAAAGTGTTCCTAAATGATAATCACCGGTGCGTATATAAATATGTGATGGCATATGAACCAAATGGCCCGCACCTGGCACCAAATTATCATCGAACAATTGGGCACTTTCGAGTCCGTCTTGTGGGTTGTCCGAAGTTTCAACAATATGTATATAAAAATGATGCGCTCCTGGATGCATAGGGTTTATTTCTATTGCATTATCTATTATTGAGATAATCTCTGGAGTCCATTCTTTAGCATTACCTTTTTTATCCCATAAATCCCAAGGATGTAAATCCATAATTGACTCAGCATACAACGTAGCAACATCGGCATCATATGGATATTCTGTATAAACATTTAGCATGGCATTTGAATAGGCTAAATCAAGTTCACTTCTATCTTTACCAGGTGTTTTTACATACCTTTTGGCTAAAGCAGCTATTAAGTGTTTTTCTTTTTGAGAAGCAGCATTTTCAGATAATTCAACAGCTTTTTGGATTGCATCGTATGCTCTCTGGTAATTATCAGGCTCCATCCCTGCATTGTAATTAGGACCTAAAACATAAGCAAAACCCCAATAAGCCATTGCGCAATTAGGATCTAACTTTGTGGCATAATAAAAAGAACGTGCTGCCTCTGCATGATTAAAACCATATGCTAAAACCATTCCTTGATTCACATATTTCTGGGCTAAACTATTGGTGGTAGTAACTGGAAAATCAAGAACATCAAGACCTTCAATTATAGGAGCTACATTATCAGATTTATACCATTCTGCATCATTGGTAATTGGAGCACACGTTACAAATGGACGTTGAGAAATATCATTTGAATTGGATTTATTTTTACAACCAATCAATGTCATCAGAGAAATAATTAAATATAAAAAATTGAATTTCATGTGATATGATTTATTTGTAGAACATTATCTGGCTTGGGCCGTAATTCCTCCTAACGATGTATTACATACAAATTATTAAATTGAACATTTAATGCACTAATTAAGTATCTATTAGAATTCTTAAATCTTGAAACAAACGAACTATTTCTTCATCTTCAATACCGTTATAGACACCTCTAATTTGTCTTTCCTTATCGACTAAAATAAAATTAGGAGTATGTATGAAATCTTGTAAACCACCATCCCCTTGCTCTACAACAGCAAAATAACTTTTCCGTGCCAATTCATAAATATGTTTTTTACTACCAGTAGTTATATTCCATTTAGAATCTATGGCACCTTTATCATTTGCATATTTTCGTAGTACTGAAATACTATCTATTTCGGGGGTTACAGAAAGTGACAATAACATGATATCACTATTATTTAAAAACTCATTTTGAATTTTAATCATATTATTGGTCATGAGTGGACAAATACTTGGACACCTTGTAAAAAAGAAATCAACAATATAAATCTTGTCTCTATAGTCTTCTTGAGTAACTACTTTTCCATTTTGATTTATCAATTCAAAATCTGAAACAATATGGTTTCCATTTTTAGACTGTAAACTAACATCTACTAA
>TARA_R110002074_G_scaffold401872_1_pt1 | contig 11622 bp, 9 predicted proteins | sample TARA_R110002074 | Tara Oceans TARA_R110002074 (sample SAMEA4397215) | marine metagenome | biome: Polar Biome; feature: [MIX] marine epipelagic wind mixed layer (ENVO:01000061); material: water (ENVO:00002006), including particulate matter (ENVO:01000060) such as... | depth 10-100 m
ACAGCAACCTATCCAGTATGTACATGGTGACTATACTCTAGCTAGTGCACCGCAGCGGCTACTAGATCTGGCAACTCCGCCTCGTACTAACGATACATTACGTTCTATCCTTGGTGATGATGAATCATTGCTAACAAATGATTTGGTATCCCACGTTTTTGACAATAACAAGCGATTTTCCATCATTAATGTATGGCGTAATATCGCTTCATCACCAGTACTAAGTAATCCACTAGCATTATGCGATGGGCAAAGTATGTCTCAAGATGACCTTGTCGTCTTTGAGGTTCGTTATGCCGACCGTATAGGCGAAAATTACTTCGCTAAACACTCACCCTCCCACCAATGGTGGTATTACCCTAAAATGACCCGAGATGAAGTCATTTTGATTAAACAATGGGATTCAACTGGCGTTATAAATGACCTTGGCAATCCAAATACAGAACAAAATTCAGTGCCAAAAAACACGTCTTGTAAATTTAGTTTGCATAGTGCTTTCGCTGATCCAACAACACCTCAAGAGGCACCAGAGAGACAGAGCATAGAAGTAAGGTGTATGGCATTGTTTGACTAAATATAACGGCGGAGTTGCATCATGAAGTCTAATGAAATATGTCACGTAACAACAACCTCTTTTCATGGCAAAATAAAGCATGACGAGACCCCTTTTGAAGCAAACCGTTATTGGCTATTTACTTCAAAACTCTGTCCGTTCGCACATCGAACTGAGATCGTACGAAAACTATCAAAATTGACCGATACCATTGGCCTTACGATCGCTGGATCAGTCCAGACTAGTAAAGGGTGGAATATATCTGAAAGATATCAGTCTCCTGATAGCGCACCAAGCCCAGTTAAAGGTATCTCGAGGTTGCCCGCAATTTATGAGCTTTCTACACCAAGTTATTCTGGTCGCGTATCGGTACCCATCTTATTCGACACTATCAGTAACACAATCATCAATAACGAATCCGCAGAAATCATTAAACAATTAGACGACATAGCTGTACATTATTTTGCTTACCCGTCACTCTACCCAGAAGACAAGCATAGTAAGATTGAGCAAATAATTAATCAACTCGAAAATGAATTTATCAGCCCTATTTACCGAGCAGGATTTGCCAAAGACCAACAAACTTATAACTCAAATTTCAAACAGGTATTTACTTATTTAGATAAATTAAATAGACACTTGAGTGAACCTGGTCGCTACATAGCCGGTGAAGAATTGACGCTCGCGGATGTACATGCTTTTCCGCATTTATCCCGTTTTGATTCGGTCTATTACTCGCTTTATCATTTAAACTTGAAGTATCTCAACAGTTACAGACACATTACAGCTTATATGAGTCGCCTAAGTGAGGTAGCTGCCTTCACTGAAACTTTAGATATTGAGGCAATAAAAGAGGGTTATTTTTGCTCTTGGAACCAACCAACAAACGGACATTTTGTCCCAGAAGGACCAATCGTCCACCCTGGAACAGGCATAGCAATAGTCTAGGAATAATAGTCCTTAACTTCACTATCATTTGTTGAATCATCCTTCATTCAGCAAGATATTGTAATGTATCAGCACCATCGAATATTTTAATCTCAGCTCCAATAACATCGGCTGGCGGCATCATTCTTGCGTTGACTGCCAGCCTGCCCATATCGGACTTATCTATCGTTTCATAATGCGTGAGACAACCACAGATATCACAATGATAGAACTCGAGATATTTTTTGCCCCAAGTGTACATAGCGAGTGTATTTTCTTGGTAACAAACCTTCGTTGTTTTTTGAGTACAATAAAGCCATTGCGCGCCATATCTGCGGCAGATCGAACAATTACACTCAGTCAACGTCTCGAGTTTTTGCATCACTGTAATTTGAACTGCACCACAATGACAGCTAGCAGAATACACAGTTATTAACCATGGCGCACTAGTGTGCAACCGTTCCCAAAAATCGATTTAATGAATATTTAAAAGTATCCTCATGACAACGAAGCGCTCCCAAGATACCTTTTCCTGAAAAATCATCAACATCATACTGACACAATGCGACGATAGGATATTGGCGTCCTAAAGTATTATTAAAAAGACTTTCATATTCTAGGATTTCATCGAGACCCCATCCTTTTTCTAGGGCCCAAGACATATCACCAACCAGACGCATTAATTGATTACCTGTTCGAGTAGCTTCAGCAAAATTTGTGTGTAAGAATTTCAGCATAGCTTCTTTATTGGACTCACCAGCGCTAACCAATAGTTGCCCACTTTCAAGTGCTGCCTCAAAGTTACAGTCTGCTTTTTGCAATGCCTGAATCATTATCTTTTGAGTTTTGGGCGAGGCAATGAGGAAACAAATCTCACCATTCCTTAAGCCATCTGCTAGCAGAGGGATTGACAGTTTATGGCATCCAATCTCATTATCATAAAAAGAACATAGATGACTGCCATAATCGATGTTTATCCCCTCTAATACCACATGTGGGGTAGATTCTGCCTGACTAGTCTGCAAACTGGCTTTTTTTCTTTTTGAAGGAAGGGATACTTCTTGATTCTCGAGAAACTGAATTAAGTCAGTACGCCGAAAACGCCTACTCCTATGTGCCCCAACCCGCAAACAAGCCAATTTACCGGCATTCGTCCAACGACGTAATGACATTTCACTAACATTAAGTATTTTAGCCGCTTGCTTGATTGTAAGTAATTCTTCGATATTATCAGTCATAATTATTTCAGTAGTGAGCTCTATACTTTATTGTACAACACTTATCATTTAATATCGTTAACAACTAGGTTTAGAGACTATATTCCGAGTTTTTGATAAAATAATTAATGTCCGCTTTGGGTCGTATGCTGTCAGGTTAAGATTGGTATTCAGGTACCTACTGGTTTGAAAATTCTCAGGGGCGAGATGGAAAAGAGGTGTAGCTTATTCTGTTTAAAAACCCTAAAAAAATAGAATCAGCAGGTAAAACTACCCATACCCCTTAGTTTTTCAAAGACGGCATGGGTGCTTGTAGGAAGCCATCATCGCGCGTGTTTCAGCCAATAAATACAAAACAAGCCAGACCTGTTTTTAAATTACGGTGTGTAGGGGGGTAAGAACCTAAAGCTTTCTCGTAGAAAAACGTGGAGAAATCTTTTTCAGTTTGTTTTTAGACCTATTAAGTATTGAAAGGGATGCTAATTAAGGCTAGTATAATTTTCAATTATGGTAGCGAAGCAAAAATTGAAAGCGACTATAAACGCGACTATAGAATGAAAGTATGACAATGACAGACATAAAAAAACCCTAGCATTGCTGCTAAGGTCTTTATATATCTGGAGCCGGAGATAAGACTTGAACTTACGACCCTCTGATTACAAATCAGAATTTAATGGTCTTTCTTAACCGGTCATGACATCTAAAAAACATAACTAAGCCCCCAGGATTGCGCATTTATACTGGGCTTATGGCAAATTTAGTTGTTCATAAGCGTTCACTACATTTCATTCTTTGTCATTTCTTTACGCGACTATAAACGCGACTATACTTTTCCATAGTCGCGTTATTCAAATAGTCCTTGTAGGAGTTAGATGCTATGACAACCCAAACTCAATTGACGGATAAACTAATAAGATCACTGTCCCCACGTAAAACTTCGTACCGTGTAAACGATGGTTTAAATGATCCAGGGCTGAAAGGCTTTCATATTCAAGTTTCACCGTCTGGAAATAAAACTTTTACTTTAGGCTACACATCACCTGAATTACTTGCCGTGAATAAAGATGGCTCCTCGGTAGCAGATAAGGATGGAAACTTAAAACAAAAGAGAAGATTTTCACAACTGGGAACCTATCCAAGTTTATCCTTGAAGGAAGCCAGAGATACTTGTAGAAAGCTCAGAGAAGCAATCAATCTTGGTATCGATCCTAAAGAAGAGCACCTGCGTCAACATAAAGCGAGAGAGGAAGAAGAGCAGACACAGAATAACCAAGGCACTTTAGAACAACTGTTTGATTTCTATATTCAAGATCTATTGCTTGATGGCAAAGCCTCAGTTAAAGAAGTAGAGAGAATATATTTCAAGGACATTCACCCATTAATAGGTGACCTGAAAACAAAAGACGTAACAAAAAAAGATTGTGCTTTAGTTGTAAAAATGGTGGTTGATCGCGGCTCAGATGTAATGGCGAATAGGTTGCGGTCATATATGCATGCTGCATTTAACTTCGGTATATATGCTGAAGATGAACCGAGGTGGATAGGTAAAGTTCCAGAGTTTGGATTACTACATAACCCAGTTGCCCAAACTAGACGGCACCTGAAGAATGAAAGAGTAGGCGAGAGGGCTTTATCTAAAGCTGAAATAAGATTGCTGTGGCAGAGGCTGAGCAGCAGCGTAATGAAACCGCAGTTTATTCTTGCTTTAAAGTTACTCTTTTCTACAGGTCTTAGAGTGCGTCAAGTTCTTGATGCGACTTGGGATGAGTTTGATTTAAATGAAATGGTTTGGGAGATCCCAGATTCTCGAAACAGGAAAGGTTCTTCACAAGCTAAAAAACATACTGTTGCACTAACTGAATTTCACATTAATTTATTGAACGGTATAAGAGAACTGTCACCTACTGGATTCTTGTTTCCCAATCAAACTAAAGATGCACCTATAGAATACAAACTGCTCAGTAAGGCTGTTACTAGGTTCTGTAAACCCAATTCATATTATGAAGGCTTTGAATACTTTACCCCTAAAGATGCACGGCGGACGTGGAAAACGCTAGCAGGTTCGATAGGGCTAGGTTTAGAGTTGCGTAATCGTATTCAGGGACATGCTCTTTCAGATGTTGGTAGTAAACATTATGATAGATACAGTTATTTGGATGAAAAGCGGTTAGGTATGGAGCGATATACAACTTGGCTTACTGCTGTTATCAATGATGAAGAAAACAATGTCATACCTATGATTAGAACGGGAAGTTAGTGATGAGTGATTTTGAATGGTCTTTTATAAAAGACTACGCATTAGAAAAAGAGTTAACAGTAGAGCAAGTTCTCAATAAGGGCCGTAAGGGTGAAATCCGAATTTGTGCTCTTATGGACGAGACGAATTGTCCAAAAGATTTTCTTTTGCATAAAGCTTTTGACGGATTTGAATTGGAGCCAGTTGAAGAGGTAGATGTAACTAGAAATGAAACTGGTTACTTAATAGATGATAATGCATCTATGCTTGAACCTTTCCTACCTGGAGAGGACGAACCAGCTGGTAACCCAGCGGATTTTGTTCTTTATGCCCAAAAAGATGACAGGTGGTTCTTTAATCTTGACCAAATATCACTTTTGGAACTTGTAAAAGAGGGTGAGTGTTTAACACCTACCGTCAACAGAACTTACCATGACGATTTGAAATCCAAAGGTGACAAACGTTTTTTGGCTTTAGAACATGACTTACATCAAGTGGTGATTATAACCAAGGATGAGTTAAAGAGAGGTGAACGAACTGATGCTAAAAAGATTAATAATCTTCTCAAAATTATTGGTGCTTTAGCTGAAATTGCTAAGGATGGTACCAAATTGAATATCTCTCAGCCTTTGGCAAATAAAAGAGATAACCTAGGCTGCGCACACGTTATTTCTGAACACCTTGACCATATGGGAATAAAGCTTGGTTACCAAACTGTGGCGGAGCGTGTTAATGAGTCGTTGCAGTATTTAGAGGACAATAAGCCTAATTAAAATGAAAGCATAAAAGTTATGTAAGCAACTGATAAATATATCTTTACCGTTCTAAATTAGAGCTATTCACTTTAATTAAAACTGATTGCTACTCTGACACAGTATCTTTGTCTCCAAGGTCACTCATGACCGATTACAACGTGGAGAAATCAATTATGAAAGACAGAACAATGGTTGTTCTTTATGGAACTGGTGGTGTGCTGGACATTACTAAAAAGTCAGCATCGACTATATGGCGATGGGAGCGGGATGGGTTATTTCCCCAGCGGCATCAAATAGGGCCAAGGAGTGTGGCTTGGTATTCAGATGAAGTAGACCGATGGTTGCAAAACCCTGCCGAGTTTAATTCTACTATACGGCCAGCATAAGGCTTTCTACTCAGCATTTCTGAGTCAAAAAAACCCCTTTGCAGTTAGTTGTAGCTAACAGCAAAGAGCATAATTTCATACAGCAAGTGTTTGAATCTACCTCTCTTGCTGCGCAAAGCATAACATTTTTAGCCTAAAAACTCAACAGCCTATAACGTATTAGTTATTGATTTTATTGGATTATTATGCCTTTTCGCGTCAAACGCTTGCTGTCCAAATAGGAAACCTAAATGGACACAAAACAAAATTGGTCACAAGATCAGATCTTAAAACTAAGTTGCAGTAAAACAGCGAGTATCAAGTCGAATGCTATGAAGCACCTCGACATCACGTTTAGTCAATTTTCTGAATCACTTAGCCGTGTAATCGTAACTGAAGATAAAACTAAAGTTCCTTATTACTTAAGGGCACAGACTGTGATTAGGAGTGACAAGGAAGTGGCTGATACAGCCTACATAATTATCCTAGATGGTGACAGCCATATAAGTAGTGACGGCGAGATAATCGACGGTGCCCCACCACTTGATGATGTAGCTACAGTTTTAGAAGCTAATGATGTTCCATTTGTGGCATACACAACATTCAGTCACGTACCGAGTAAGTGGAAGTATCGCGTAGCCATACCTTGTGTATACAGCCGAGAGCAGCTAAGACCATTATTGTGGTACATCTTCAAACTGCTTCATGATGCAGGGGTGATGCTTCATGATGTGAAAGAGAATAGTACTTGGGCACAAGCTTGGTTTATGCCAAGCGTTCGGAGCAGCGAAGCCAAGGAACACTTCCAGTATCGTTGCTTCAATGGAGGTGAACATGCTTGATGTGAAATGGATAGAAGAGCAATACCGTAAGGCTCATGTAGTTGATGAGCTGCTTCCTATACGCGAGTTTGATCTTAGTAAACTGTCTGGTTCAACAAGTCTGATCGATGAGTTCAACAGTCAGCATTCTGTTGATACTATCTTGTTAAGAAACGGTTATGAAGCAATAGGTGATCGATTTCTGGCTCCTGGAAGTACATCAGGAATACCTGGTGTTCTTAGGAGCTTAGAATGTAATGATGGTAGGGAACGGGTCTATTCTAACCATGGTAATGATCCTCTTAATGATGATTATTCGCACGATCCCTTTGACTGCTATCGAATACTAGAGTGCGAGGGTGACTTTAAAAGAGCTTTGAATAGCTTAAAACCTGGGGGTTCAACAACCGTTATAGATGCGATCTATCAATCATACGCTGCACAATTGAACGTAGCTGAAAGTGCACTTAGTTCCAAACTGTTAGTGAACGAGGGTGTGGTTACATCAATGGTTATATCGTCACTTCATAATCCGCATAAGAACAAGATCAGCTTCTTAAACCAGACGGGTTGGCCTGTGCAATATACTGAAGCAGATGCTAAGAAGTTCTTAGTCAGAGCATTCGGCTCAATCTGCAATCAGTCAGTTTTGGGTGAGTTTATTGACGAATACTTTACTAGAACCACTGAAGAGTTCACTCCTGCACAAAGGAAAAAGAAAGAGGCAGACATACGCTTGAGCGCAATAAATGTTGTAGTGGATGAAATTAAATATTCAAACCAAAGAACAAAGATTGAAGTGCGTTGCGATATGTTTGCTGAATCTTCTAGTATTGAAATCAAACCGACTAAAGCTCTTATTACCCTTAAGCCTGTGCCGATAAAATACAAAGCCGATGGCGTTGACTCCACACAGAAGAAAAGTGCTGTTAGTGATTATAAAGCTCACTGTTACCTACTAGATGTCATTTTAGACTTCATTGTCGCAGCTCGTTTCGCCCCAGATAGGAAGAATGCATTCCTATGGTTACGTTGTGACTCAGACTGGGGTAAGAACTTCCTGATAGATTGCTTTAAAAAGCTGGGCACTGTGCTTGAATTATCTGTCAAAGAACTTGAAAAAATGTTTGATGGCTCACCTGTCGGCCGAACTATTGACGAATTTGCGTACACCTTTATGCTGGTATTCGATGAGGTTAAATACGTTAAAGCTGAGATCAAGCAGCTTAGTAATAGAGCTTTATTTGCCCCAAAGTTTGAATCGACCTATGAGGCTGAGATATTCTCAAAGATTCTTTTATCAGCCGAAAATATTGCTTCATTAGCAGGAGAACAGGGTGCTGAAGCTCAATTTATCAACCGTTTTAATAAGATTGATTTCACTGGAAGCCTAAACAATCGATCCTTGTTCAAGAAAATTGGCAAAGGTGCTTATCATGACAGTGTCACAGAATATATTGCTGAACAGTTGTCACAACGGATTCAATCTTATATTTCCATGGGCAAGATGGCGGCACAAAAGCGAGCGACTGAGTTCTTAGATGAGTTTCATGAAGAACATTCTCTGGGCAAACACGTCCATAGTATCGATGAAATAGTTGACGAAATCGCTGAAGAAATCCGAACACTCATTTTCAAGTATTACGAACATAACGCGCGTTTGGGACGTGGTAGGAGAGAAATAGATATGGAGGATTACAATGGTTACTCATACTCTTCGGTTCAACTACTGGCTAGTTTTTTTGTGGATGTAAGTGTGCATCCTAATCGAAAATCATTTGTTCTTAAATCGTCTAGTCGTTTTATCGAACACTATATTCAGGAACGAGCTAGTCATAGTGGGAAAGGATCACTCAACTATAAAATAACCCAGATCGCAGAGACAATAGGGGAGGTTGGACTTCATTGGGCAACTATCAGCGGTGAGAAAAAGCGGATACGTGGTGTACTGGTTAAAAAGTAACTAAGTTGGGTTGAAATGAGATGTCGTCTATTTCTTTGAGGTTTTGATCAGTGCTATGTGAATCATCAGGTGTTGAAGCCGCTTCGGTGTGTGACTGTTCTGCAGCATAACGAGCGTTATCTGTTTCAAATACTTCGTTTTCAATATCAACACTGTTAAGCATCCAATTCAGACTAGGGTGAGACAAATAGCAAATGTTCCACTCTATTTTCTTAAACTCAATCGCACCAACGGTTTACGAAGTTAATGGAACAAATGGAACATTCTGGAACAAACGAAATGTTCCAAGCTGATGCTATGTATACCAATGGTTTAAGAGCAGTTTTATCTACTGGAACATTATTTTACTCTTTTTATAAAAAGTAAATTTAATAGTAATAGAAATATTTATATATATAAAAACAGCAAAAACCGTGTTCCATTGTTCTATCAACAGCCTAGGCATTGATACAGCTACTTTTAGACTGGAACAAAGCAATTGTTCCAGAATGTTCCAGTTGTTCCATTAAACACGGTTTGGGACGAAGGTTTTCATATAGAGCCGCTAACCGACTGAAACACATCACGTGTAATTAATTCTCATTTATAAAGGAATAGCAGATGAAATCTATAACAGACTTAGATTTGATACTCGAACGTATAGAATCCCACGAATCAGCATTAGAAGATGATTAGCAAGACTTTAAACGGTCTTGAGTGGGCAGGATCATGTTGCATATATGAAATGCTCAACGGCAGTGAAATCGAAACGCGTTTGTGCAAACGCGGTCTCACCAAATAGCTAATAACCATGTTACAAGAAGTTGACGTGCTGTGGATAAAAATGCCAATCTAAGACGTTCAGAAATGAAAATGTAGCGATACTGCCGGGTTGACCAGGCTATCAGGTTTTAAAACACGAGCTTTATGCGTATTAAATACTCTTTAAAAGCTGGTTATGAAACTCGTCACCACACTAATCTTCCTCTTAGTCTCATTAACCACTAAACCATCGTAGTTATCTTTATTTAGATACAGAGTCAGACATTCTTCAAAAATAAATGAATTTATCAGATATACGTGGCTCTACCCAATAGGCGATTGCAGCATGGGAAAGATAGAGCGTACTACTTCGTCAATGATGAGAACGTCGCTCAGGAGGCAATCTACAGGCTTTCATACCTAGCCAAAACGAGAGGGAAGGGTATGAGAGAAAACCAGGCTAAAGACTTTCAATGCTCACGTTTGAAACCAACCAAAAAAAAGAGGCCTTAAGCTATGACGGCAAAACACAAACCCCCAACGTGATAATAACCAGGCACTGCCAAGCGACAAACTGTCCCCCAGGTCATGTACTGCATCGGCCATAATAGCGGTACTGTTGGTCATTAGACACCAATAAACTCAATGATGGTGAAACCCAGATTGAGGAAAAACACTAACGCAATATTTCTTGAGCTATCGTCATCCTGATGATTATGACTGTGCATTTAATGCTCTCCGATGTTAATGAACAAACCTTAGATGGCGAATGTAAAAATGCAACCGCCCCCAGCCAGAATATGACTGGGAACAGACAAATAAAAGTTGGTTATGTCTTTTTGTCATTGTTATGTAGTAGCTTGTAAAGTGCTGGTAAAACTAACAATGTCAACAACGTTGACGAGATAATGCCACCAATCACGACCGTCGCCAGCGGTCTTTGTACTTCAGCGCCAGTGCCGGTATTGAGTGCCATTGGCACAAAACCGAGACTTGCTACCAAAGCGGTCATTAATACGGGCCGTAAACGTGTCATCGCACCTTCAACTATGGCTTTATGCAAATCACCATGTTCATGCCAGTAGTCTCTGATAAATGACAACATCACCAGACCGTTTAAAACTGCAACACCTGACAACGCAATAAAGCCCACCCCGGCAGAAATCGACAAAGGCATATCTCGCAGCCACAATGCCAACACGCCGCCTGTAAGCGCCAGCGGCACACCACTGAAGATGATGGCAGCATCACGGAAAGAGCCAAAGACGGTTATCAATAAAGCTAAAATAATCACCAGTGTGACGGGCACCACGATGGAGAGTCTCTTACTGGCTGACTCTAGCTGCTCAAAAGTACCGCCGTACTCTACCCAATAACCTGCCGGCAATTCGATCTGCTCGGCAATTCGTTGCTGTGCTTCAGTAACGAATGAGCCTAAGTCACGTCCCCTGACATTCGAGGAGACCACCACGCGTCGCTTAGCATTTTCGCGCGATATTTGGCTTGGTGCTTGATTTAGGACAATATCAGCAACTTCAGATAGCGGCACATAGCTTCCGCTTGGTAACTCAATCGGCAAATCGGACAATCCAGATATATCCTGTCGAATATTTTCCGGTAGCCTTATCATTAGTTTGAAACGTCGGTCACCTTCATAGATGAGTCCAGCCATGGTGCCACCAATCGCGGTGGAGACCATATCCTGCAACGCATCAACGCTAAGACCATAACGTGATAAAGCCATACGGTTGGGCTGAACAGTTAACATCGGCATATCGCTGACTTGCTCCAAACGCGCATCTGCAGATCCGGGAATTTGTTCAACCACGGCCAAAACATTTTCGGCGGTTTCCCGAATCAAATCCAGATCATCACCGAACACTTTGATACCCACATCAGCACGGACACCGGAAATCAACTCATTAAAACGCATCTCAATCGGCTGAGTGAACTCATAGTTATTGCCCGGTATGGCCGTAACGGCTTGTTCAATTTGTGCAAGCAGTTTCGTTTTAGTCAGATCAGGATCCGGCCACTGCGCGCG
>TARA_R110002074_G_scaffold217041_1_pt1 | contig 11615 bp, 17 predicted proteins | sample TARA_R110002074 | Tara Oceans TARA_R110002074 (sample SAMEA4397215) | marine metagenome | biome: Polar Biome; feature: [MIX] marine epipelagic wind mixed layer (ENVO:01000061); material: water (ENVO:00002006), including particulate matter (ENVO:01000060) such as... | depth 10-100 m
CTAAAAGAATTAAACAGTTAATCAATAGAGGATATTAATAACAATGGGAGTATAACAGCTCCCTTTTAAAACAAAACAAATGGAAATATATAAAAACGCTAAACTAATGGGTAAAGCAATAGGTAATTTAGAATCTATTAAAAGATATGGTAACTTACCCCCTTACCAGCAACAGTGGCTTAAAGATGCTTTAAACGCTATTAAGCAAGTTGATTACATTAATCTACAAGATAATTTTTAATATGAAAAAAAGACAATATAGATCTAATCAAGGTAGAAACCCTGAAAAGGAATTAGAAACATTTAAACTTTTAAAAATAACATTAACGCTAGGCGGAATACTATTAGCCTTATTAATACTTAAGGATTTATTATGAAACAATATTACAAAGACAACGGACAAAGAAGATATTACATAGCAAAAAGAATAACAACAAAAAAAAATAAAGAAAACTTTATTAAAGCACTTTTACAAATGGGTGCAATGTGGTTAATATTTTTTACGGCTTTATTTTTGTTTTTTCATTTAATTGATTAGCTTTGAGTATGGACAAAATAACAAACTTAAAAGATTTACAGTATTACAATAACACAATACTGTTAAGCGAGCTAATAAACAAATGGGTAAAAGACAAACCTCTTAACAAAGATTTAAAAGAATTTCAAAAAGGTTTTATAGGAATGATTTTTTATACTAATAATTTACAAACTAATTTAGCAAATTGCAAAATAGCTAATAGCGATTATAGAGAACAAAAAAATGAGGCCTTGTTAAAATTACAGGATCTTAAAGAAGACATAGAAGAATACAAGTTATAATATTACCATACATTAAGAAGTTTGTTTGTTTGTTTAAATTAGGCACTTAGAAATAGGTGCCTTTTTTTTTGAAATAAAATCATCAATTAAATACGTTATATAAATATGAAAATCAATGTTAAGATTCCTAAAGACTTAGGGGCGATTACTCTTGCTCAATACAAACACTATTTAGATATTCAATCTAAAAACAAGGATGATAAATTCCTCCAGGCTAAAATGATAGAGATATTTTGTGACATAAGTTTATCAAATGTTTACAAATTAAAATACAACGATTCTTTAGAAATCATTTCTATTTTAACAAAAATGTTTGAGCAGAAACCTCAATTAGTTAAAAAATTTAAAATAGGTAAAACAGAATATGGATTTAATCCTTCTTTAGATGATTTAACTTTAGGGGAGTATATGGATTTAGATACTTACATTGGAGACTGGACTAATATTGAGAAAGCAATGAATGTGTTATACAGACCGATTACTGCTAGTCTTGGCTCTAAGTATTCAATTAAAGAGTATGAGGCTAAAGAAAACCTAGACATTTTAAAGATGCCTATGGACGCTGTAAACAGTTCTATTTTTTTTTTTTATCATTTAGGGATGGACTTATCGAAAGCTATGATGAATTATTTGGACAGCAATCAAGAGGTAGCCTTGACCGAGTATCTCAATTTGCAGAACGCTACGGATGGTTCAATTCCTTATTTGGACTCGCTGGAGGAGATATTACAAAGTTTAAATATATCACAAAATTAAATGTACACGAATGCTTATTAATGTTAGAATTTATGAAAGCAAAAAACGAATTAGAATCAACACAAATTAAAAGTAAATTTAAATGAGTCAACAAGGGAGCAGAGCATTTTACCAAGCAACCCAAGCCATCAAGGATCAATTGCTAGCGGATGTAAATGTCAACACAGTAACAACGGGTGATATAACAGACGTAGACCTCCAGAAGCAGTCCACGTTTCCCTTAAGTCATATTATAGTAAATAACATAGGGCAAGAAGATGGGGTCCTTAGATTCAGTATATCGGTTTTAGCAATGGATATTGTAGACCAATCAAAAGAAGAGGTAGTTGATTTATTTGAAGGGAATAATAATTTGCAAGATATTTTAAACACTCAACTTTCTGTAGTTAATAAACTTGTACAAGTATTAAGAAAAGGAACATTACATTTTGATAAATATCAATTAGATGGAGATGCTAATATTGAATTGTTTTATGATCGTTTTGAAAATGAGCTTGCGGGGATGACGGCTACTTTTGATTTATTAATATATAATGATATAACTATTTGCTAATGGGAGCAAGGAATAATTATAAACAACTGGGTTTAGCTTTAGAAAAATACGGAAAATATGTTGTTCAGCAATCTAAATCTAATTTAACCAAAGATAAAAAAGGTGGCGGTGATTTATATAATTCAATAAGTTATGATTTAAACAAATTTAATAAAACTAATACCCCTTATGTTCTAGATTTTTTAATGGAAAATTATGGGCCGTTTGTAGACAAGGGAGTTGCTGGGGTAAATTCAACATATCCTGAAACCAGAGCCGCTCTGTCCCCTTTTAAATATGGAACAGGAACAGGCAAAAAAGGAGGATTAACCGAAGGCATACAGGCTTGGTTAGAAAAAAAGAAATTTAGGTGGAGAGATGAACTAGGGAGATATATTTCATATAAATCTATGCGCTATTTAATAGTTCAAAAAATTTATTTTCAAGGAATAAAAGCTTCTCTGTTTTTTACTAAACCATTTGAAGCAGGATTAAACAAATATGCTAAAGACATAATTAAAGGATATGAAAAAGATTTAGAAAAAGATTTTAACAAATAAACAATGGCAACACAACTATTAAGATCACCCCAATACATTTCAGCAATATCAGGAAGCGCAACAGCTTCTGTTAAATTAACTATTTCAATTGAAGGAGTAATTCAATATACATTAATAAAAGATGCAGAAATTGGTGTGCGAGCTTTATTTGAATGGGGAGAATTAGCAAGAGATTATTTAGATATTACTTATTCAGGAAGTTATTCAACCCAACCAGCTTTTGATATAATTTTAGTTTTAAACTTTTGGACATTAGCTAATGCGGGGGGAACTCAAGTGGGAGGGGATATAACAAATACTCATTATGGCTTAGATGGATATGGAACTTTTTATGAAGGCGCATCACCCTCTGTAAGTGCCACAGCATTTCCGGCTATTTCTAATTATTCAGAAACTATTGGAGGTGTTAAAACGTACACGATGTATGCGCCTAAAGACGTTGGGCTTCAAATCCCCAGTATAAATGCAGGAACTATAATTTATAATGCCTCAGGATATAATGCGGATTCAAAAGTTGTTGAGGGGGTTACTATAAATATAGAAAGGATTGATTGTACAAAATATACAAATGAACTTAGTGGATATACTGAAACAAGTACAAATGGATTTAAAGTAAGTTTCATAAATAAATATGGTGCTATTCAATCTGAATTTTTTACATTAAAAGCCATACAAGAAATACAAGCAAAAAGAGAAAACTATAATAGCAATACTATTTCATCTTCAGGGACTTACTCAATTAATGAACACACTAAACAAAATTTCAATATAACAGGAACGCAATCAATAACCTTAAATTCTTTTTATTTACCAGAATATTATAACCAAGTATTTACTGAAATGTTATTGTCTGAAAAAGTATGGGTAAGATTTAGAGTTCCATCTACAAACGATTATACCACTATTCCTGTAAATATAAAAACTAACAATTTGATTTATAAGAATTCTTTAAACGATAGATTAATACAATTTGAATTTAGTTTTGATATGAGCTTTGATTACATAAACAGTATTAGATAATGCAAAAACTTCAGGTATATATTAGCGGAGAAAGAATAGATTTATTTAAAGACGAACAAGTATCTATAAGTTTATCTCAACAAGATGTCAAAGACCCGGCTAAAATATTTGCTGAGTTTACAAAATCGTTTACCGTCCCGGCTAGTAAAACAAATAATAAAATATTTGATCATTATTATAATTTTAATATAATAAATGGATTTGATGCAAGGAATAAAGTATCAGCTAATATAGAGCTTAACAACATACCGTATAAACAGGGTTTTGTTGCTTTAAACGGAGTAGAATTAAAAAACAATAAAGCATACGCTTATAAAATTACATTCTACGGAAATACTATTAATTTAACTAAACTTTTTGGTGAAGATGATTTGTCAGATTTAAGCGAATTAAACACTTACAATTTAAATTATACTTCAGCCAATGTTAAAACTAAATTACAGGGAGCGGTTGGTGATAATATTATAGCGCCTTTAATTACACACACAGAACAATTGTTTTATGATGGCGATGCAAGTGTTCAAAATTTTGGAAATTTACACTATGTTGCAGGGCAAAATCACGGCATTTTTTGGGAAGAATTAAAATATGCTATTCGAATTGATTTAATAGTACAAGCAATTCAAGCACATTATTTAAGTGGGGGCTTACCAGCATTTTCTGATGACTTTTTTAATTTAGCTACAAGTCAAAATAAACAATACAATAATTTGTATATGTGGCTTCACAGAAAAAAGGGAAATGTAGCACCAGCACAACAAATTGCCAGCACTGCTACTCAAGTTAGTTTTTTTACTCAAACTTCTTGGAGCGGGGTGCAGACTGCCACATTAATGAGCACGGGGAGTACGCTAGAAATACAACCAGGATTTGAAAATTTATTAGTTAATACTTTAGATTTATTTGTTGCAACAGGCTATACAACTATTCCTTACACAGTAGAATTATGGCGGAATGGTTCTATATATTGGACATCAACAGAAGCAGCAGGTTCAAGGAGTTTTACTAAAACCACTTCAGGAGGGTTTGGAATATTATCAGTAGGGACTTATTCTATAAATATAAGAACTTCAACTGCAATGACATTTTCAAATGTTATGTGGACTTTACAGGGAGATGTTCAACAACCGTCTTCTCCTACCGGGTGGGCTACAACTTGGGAAACATCACCTAGCGGAGTATTTCCAGCTACGTTAGATTTCGAATTTATAATGACTGAACAAATACCTACAATTAAAGTGATTGACTTTATGAATGGTTTATTTCGTATGTTTAATTTAACGGCATTTTATGACAATCAACCTTTATTAGTAAATGGAAATACAAATCCTGATTTTGGTAAAATTAAAATACAAACACTAGATGACTTTTATTCAACTAATTTTAATACTTGGGACATATCAGAATACATTTCAATAGACAAAAGCCAAGTAAATGTAGGCTTACCCTATAATGAAATAAGTTTTACATACGAAGGAGTTGAAACTTTACTAGCGGCAACATTTTCACAAGAAAATAGCACAAAGTGGGGAGCTTTAAAATATTCAGGGGGAACAAGATTAACAGGACCTAATACAGCTTATGCGATTTTAGCGCCTTTTGAACATATGCAATTTGAAAGACTAGCAGATCAAGATTTAACAAACACATTAACGACCGTACAATATGGCAGATTTGTAGATGATAATCAAGAATCATATTTGGGGAAACCATTATTATTTTATCCTATTAAACAAACTAATGGAACTGAAATATCTTTTATGACAACCTTAACTTCTCACGATCCAATAGACGATTATATAATACCATCTAACAGCCAAGAACTCGCTTTTAGTACGAGCACAAGTAATATAAACTTTAATGCTGAAACAAATGAATATACCGGGGCAAGTGGATTTGATGGAACTTTATTTGCAAATTACTATTCAACATATATAGGGGATGTATTTAATACAAAAAGAAGAATTTTTAATTTTAAAGCATATTTGCCTTTAAAAATGTTATATAAATTACAAATGAATGATGTAATGACAATCAATAACCAAGACTATATTATAAATAGCGCAGACATTAATCTAATAACTGGCGAGAGCAGTTTGGAATTATTGAATAAAGTATGATAAAAAATATATTAGACCTTTTAAAAATAGTAAAAGGAGAAACGGAAAATATTAAAATTGCTCAGGGAAAATATGCTTTACCTAAAACAATTAAAGAAGGCTTTAAACAAATTAAAAATGAAATAAAATGGCGACAGTAACTAAAACCTTTGAATTAAAAGTTAACGTTGAAGATAAAGGGGTCGACGCATTAAACACTAATCTTGAAAAAACTGAAGAAGGTATTCAGGGTATTGAACAGGCCGGTGATAAAATGACTAATGGGCTTGTGTCTGGATTTAAAGGGGCAGTAAAGGGGGTTAAGTCTATGATAACAGGATTAAAAACAATGAGAGGAGCTATAATAGCAACGGGACTTGGTGCTTTTGTAGTTGTAGTTGGTTCTTTAGTTCAAGCTTTTACAAGCACAGAAGAGGGACAAAATCAACTCGCAAAAGGTATGGCTGTTTTAGGAGCCGTTGTTGATGTTTTTACGGACAGACTGGCAGCATTTGGGCGTGGATTAATTAGTTTATTTACAGAACCAAAAAAAACATTAATAGACTTTGGCAATAGCATTAAGACTTTTGTAATGGATAAAATAGATCTTGCAGTAGAAAGTCTAGGCTTTATGGGTTCTGCAATTTCTAAATTATTTAAAGGAGATTTTTCAGGAGCATTAAAAGATGCAGGTCAAGGCGTTCTTGGATTAAACAGGGCTTTAAATCCCGCTGTTATGCTTACAGAAGCACTAATAAAAAGCACAAAGGAATTAATTGTAGAAATAACAGAAGAAGGTAAAATAGCTGCGCAAATTGCAGATCAAAGAGCTCAAGCCGAAAAACTAGATAGACAAATATTAGTTGACAGAGCTAAAGCAAATAAAGAAAGAGCTGACTTATTAAACAAGGCAGTTGATAAAGAAAAGTTTACACTTGAAGAGCGTATGTCTTTTTTAAAAGAGGCTGGTAGATTAGAAGACGAAATAACAGCAAAAGAAGTTGCCGCTGCTAAATTAAGACTTGATGCACAAATAGCAGAAAATGCTTTAGGGGATTCTAATAAAGAAGCTTTAGAAAAAGAGGCTCAATTAAGGGCCAATTTAATAAACTTAGAAACTGCTAAGCTTACAAAAGCAAAATTAGTTACAACTCAAATAATTGCATTAAAAGCTCAAGAGGCTGCGGCCTTAAAAGCTATTGATGATGCAGATAAAATAAAAAAAGATGAGGCAGACGCCTTAATAATAGAAAAAGCAAAAGAGCTTAAGGATTTAGAAGCAACAATAAGAGATGCTGAAGCTGTATCAGAAGATGAACGAAGAGCTTTAGAAATTCAAAAAACAATTGAGCATTATGATAATTTAATAACATTAGCAACAGCTCAGGGACTAGCGACAGAGGGTTTAGCAAAAGCCAAGGCGGCAGCAGTAGCTAAATTTTCTGAAGAGGAAGCAAAACAAGATATTAAGTTTGCTGATATGGGGCAAAAAGAAAAACTTGGTTTAGCTAAGGATGGTTTTAATAATATGGCTACAATACTTGGGGAAGAATCAGCAGCAGGAAAAGCAGCAGCAATTGCTTCGGCAACAATTAGTACGTTTGAATCTGCCCAAAGCTCTTATAATTCTTTAGCTGGTATTCCTATTGTGGGTCCTGTGCTGGGAGCATTAGCAGCAGGTGCAGCAATAACTTCTGGATTTGCTCAAGTAAAAGCAATCACCGCAACTAAATTACCGTCATTAGGAGGCAAAGCTGCCCCAGCGGTTTCGGGGGGTTCCCCTTCCGCCCCATCAATTTCAAAACCTCCAACCTTTAATACTGTGGGAGCTAGCGAAACAAATCAGCTTGCAGGAGCTATTGGTCAACAAGAACAAATGCCAGTAAAAGCTTTTGTTGTGTCAAACGATGTAACTACAGCTCAGGGCTTAGAGCGAAACATTGTGGACGGAGCAACAATATAAACACAAAATTTAAAATTAAACTCGTTATATTATTATGAAGATAATCGAATTAGTTCTTGATGAAGAACAAGAAGACGCCGGAATTGAGGCGATTTCAATTGTGGAATCTCCAGCCATTGAAGAAGATTTTGTTGCATTAAAATCGAATGAATTAAAATTAGCAGAAGTATCAAAAGACAAAAAATTATTAATGGGTCCCCTTCTTGTGCCTTCTAAACCGATTTATCGTAAAACAGGAGAAGAAGAATATTACATTTATTTTTCAAAAGATACGATAAGAAAAGCATCACAATTATATTTAAAAAACGGCAACCAAAATAACTCAACATTAGAACATCAACATTCATTAAGTGGATTAACACTTGTTGAATCTTGGATTGTGGAAGATGAGGTCAACGATAAAAGCCGCAAATATAATATGAATGTTCCAGTGGGCACTTGGATGGGTACTGTAAAAGTAAACAACGATGAAGTATGGAATGACTATGTTAAAACAAATAAAGTTAAGGGTTTCAGTATCGAAGGATATTTTGCTGATAAAATGGAGCGTCCTAAGGAGCCAGTTGAAGAAAAGCTGGAGAATAAGGCTACAGAACTTTTATCGTCTATTAAAATGATCTTAAATGGCAATTAGAAGAGTAAGAAGAAATAGAAGACCAGGAAGTCCGGGATTTATTCCGGCTCGTATTTCCCAGAACGGGGGGCAGCGAGCTTGCTTATGTCCTGATACACTTGACTATTCCAGAGCTTGTTGTGATGGATCTATTTGGGCACAGGGTATTGGAGTAATAACTAGAATATCTTAAAAACACAAAATTTAAATTAATAACCGTTATATAAATAATTATGAAATCAACTGAAATGTTAAACAAAATCAAAACACTTTTAGACATTCAAATCAAGCTTGAAGAAATGAGCCTTGAGAATGGAACAAAAATTGAAAGCGAAAGTTTTGAAAAAGGAAAAGAAGTTTTTATCCTTACAGATGACGAGCGTGTTGCTCTCCCTGTAGGAGAATATATTCTTGAAGATTCTAGACTTCTTATAGTAGAATCTGAAGGAATCATAGGGGACATTAGAGAAGTTGCTGATGAAGCTCCTCAAAAAGAAGAAGAATCAAAAGAAGAAATTACAGAAGATCTTGTTGAGGATGAAGAAGAAATGGTTGAAGAAGCAGATGTAGCAGATTGGAAAGGTATGGAGGTAAGAATAAAAAATCTTGAGGACGCAATAGCTGATCTTAAAAAAGATAAGGTAGAAGCTTCTGAAGTATTAGAAAAAGTAAAAGAAGAATTATCCAAACCGGCCTCTAATCCAATTAAACACAGTCCTGAATCAGGAAAAAGCGAAAAGCCTAAAGGATTTTTATATTCACAAAATAGAGTAGGTTCTACAATGGATAGAGTTTTAGCAAGATTAAATAATAATAAATAATAAATAATAAAAAATGAGTACTTACAAATATTTATCAAATGATGAAGTTCGCAACCAAGTTGCGCAATCTTACTACACAGCAACAGGAGATATTTCCGAAGCAGATTTAGGAAATGACCATAATGTTGCAGTAGATGCATTAACTATTGGTATTCCATTAATTACTTCAGGTAATTTAGGATGCACAATATTTTTTAGAAACACAGGGGCTGATGCTGCTGTTAAATTAGTAATATCTCCAAAAGACACTAACAAAATTATTGGAAGTATGACACAAGCAGCTGCAGTATTTAGTGCGTCAGGTGTATTAGACAAAGATTTAGAAAATACTAAAGCAACAGCTTTAAAAGGAGACTGGGTTGCACTTAGAGCGGTATCGTTAACAGAATGGTACATTATAGGAGGTCAAGGAATCTGGGTTTCAGAATCATAATAATTAATAAATAAAAAATAAAAAAATGAGTAATTTAAGAAACGTACATCTTGCAACTGCTGTAAATGTGACTACTTCATATTCTGGAGAATTTGCAGGTGAATTTATTGCGGCGGCTTTGCTGAGTTCAAGTACAATTAACGACGGAGGTTTAACAGTTAAAGCAAATATCGGATATAAAGAAGTAATTAAAAAACTGGCAACAGGTTCTTTAGTTAGTCCAGCAAGTTGTGACTTTAATCCAAATTCATCTGTAACACTTACAGAAAGAATAATTGAGCCAACTCAATTACAAGTAAATTTACAACTTTGTAAAAAAGACTTTGTAAATGATTGGGAAAGCCAATCTATGGGATTCGGATTATCTCAGACACTTCCACCAAAATTTGCTGACTTTTTAATTGCTCACGTAGCAAAAGAAGTTGCACAATCTACAGAGTTAAATATTTGGCAAGGTGATACTGCTGCGGTTACTAATAATTCATTTGATGGATTTGAAAAACTAATTGCTGCATCGGCTGCTGCTGGGGATATTCCTGCCGCACAACAAATTGCTGCTGTTGGAGGCGGCGTGAATTCTGCAAACGTAATTGCGGAATTACAAAAAGTTGTTTCGGCCATTCCAAATACATTATATGGAAAAGATGGACTAAGAATATATGTACCTAGCTCAATAGCTAAGTTTTATGTTCAAGCACTTGGTGGATTCTCTGTTGCTGCTACTTCAAATTCTGGGGTTGATGCAAAAGGAACACAATGGTGGAATAACGGATCATTAACAATTGACGGGGTACAAATCTTTGTATGTCCTGGAATGAAAGACGATAAAATGTATGCTGCAGAAATTGAAAATTTGTACTTTGGAACTGGGTTATTGTCTGACAATCAACAAGTTAAAGTAATTGATATGGCGGATATAGACGGAAGTTCAAATGTTCGAATGGTAATGAGATTTACTAGTTCGGTCCAATTCGGAGTTGCATCTGATTTAGTGGAGTACGCTTAAAATTAATTAATCAACTAAAAGAGTATTGAGTGTAAAAGCTTAATACTCAAATAGTTATAAAATATATACCCAATGGCGTGTTTATTAACAACAGGAAGAAAAATACCGTGTAAATCGGCTTTCGGAGGAATTAAAACCGTATATTTTGCGGATTTCGGAGGATTAACAGCAGTAACAGTTGATGCTAGTACAAAACAAGTAACAGCCTTAACGGGAACAGCTACTTGGTTTGAATTTGATGTAAAAGGAAATTCTAGTTTAGAAACTACGGTTACAAGTAGTCGCGAAAATGGAACAACATTTTACACTCAAACTTTAAACTTAACTTTAACATATTTAGATGCAAAAACTCAAGCTGAATTACAGCTAATAGCTACAGCAAGACCTTATGTTGCAGTTGAAGATTATTATGGAAATACATTCCTTTGCGGTTTTGAAAACGGAATGGAACTTACGGGGGGAACTGTAACAAGTGGAGCGGCCGCCGGAGATTTAAGTGGATTTACCATAGTGATGGAAGGAATGGAAGAAACAGCCCCTTATTTCTTAGATGCTGGTTTAATTGTTCCGGATGCAACTCAAATTTCTCCAAATTAGAAATTGAATAATATAATATTAAAAAAGCACTCTTAATTGGGTGCTTTTTTTTTACCCTTCTCTTTGTACAAAATAACTTATTTAATACGTTATATAAATAATGATAGTTTTCAGTACAGCTGCAACAGCACAAACTTTTAATATAATTCCAAGAACATTTGCCTCGGAATTTACAATGTCTATTATAGATGATAGTACAAACATACCCGTGTACTATGATATTACTACGGCTACAACTTCGGGAAACTATTTAACATTTAATCAAATATTTAACCCTATTTTAGTTGAGGGACATTTTTACGATATTAGATTTTATTCTGACTATAATTATTGGAATACTAATTATCAATTATGGGAAAATGACAATAGTTTTTGGAATATTGATAGAACAACCGA
>TARA_R110002074_G_scaffold86408_2_pt1 | contig 11608 bp, 17 predicted proteins | sample TARA_R110002074 | Tara Oceans TARA_R110002074 (sample SAMEA4397215) | marine metagenome | biome: Polar Biome; feature: [MIX] marine epipelagic wind mixed layer (ENVO:01000061); material: water (ENVO:00002006), including particulate matter (ENVO:01000060) such as... | depth 10-100 m
TCTCTATTAATTCCAAGATTTTTTTCAATTTTCGTAACTCCCATAAGGCATCTCCTGTTGTAGTGCAGCATTCTCTTTATATGACGTAACGCTGTGAAATCCTTTTCCGTTTATGTTTCGTTTCCAGAATAATTCTTAAGCAGCGAATATAGAGACAGTATTCGCGGTGTCAATACCATTGCACATAATTATTGCATCACCGCAAGCTGACTCTTATTGTGATGCAGCACTATACACAAGAAATTTAGGTAGTTAAATCAATATGCTCGGCTAATTTTTAACTGGAATAACTTAGTAACTAATTGTAACTATCTACATATTGAACGCGCTTGGCAATAAAAAATAATAAATTTGCGCTGACTTACTTGGTTGTGTTATAAATCATTCGTCTTGCAGAAGAAGCAAGCCAAATAAACAGAGAAACAACCACAAGGAGGGTTAAAATCATGCCCACGACAGCAAAAGCTAAACCATCCTTTGCTAAGGGCAAGTCGGTCGCTGACTATCTTAACGCACAGATTGATATGTGCGGAAAGTCACAGAAAGAAATAGCCGATGAGCTCGGGTACACCAAGCCGAACATAATCACTATGTTCAAACAGGGTATTACTAAGGTTCCTGTCCATAGGGCGCCGGCCATAGCAAAGGCAATTGGAGTTAACGAATCTAAGTTTTTAAGAATGGTGATGGCTGAGTATATGCCAGAAGCATTAGAGGCTGTAGAGCGTCATATGTCAGGATTACTCGTCGAGTCGGAACGTGAAATACTTTCCGTATACAGAGAAGCAGTAGGCTCGGTCGAAATCAAAGTGACGAAGGCTCACAAGAGCGCATTGAAGAAAGCCTGCAAATCCATCTTTGTCTGAAAGCTAAGATAGACCGGATAACACCAAAACGCACGATAACACTGACGGTGTTAGTGTTATCTTAGCTTTCTAGGGACGGGACGGATTGAAAGATTAACTGAAGGGCCGAATCTTGAGTATTGGCGTTAAAGTTGGAAATATGAATGTCCCAGCTAATAGCCTTGGCCCACCCGCTTTCTACCACCTCCATAGCCTCCCATCTGGACTCATGAGACGACCTCATTTTGGGGTCGTCTCTTGCTATCCGCTCGGCCATTCTTCCAGCCAACACCGAAGTAGGCTGCTCAATCCAAATCTTTGTATGGGTCCAGCCAAGCTCGGTTGCGACCTGGGAAAGCTGGGCGCACCCTTGAGGCTCTACAACTACCAAGGGCACTTTATCTGAAGATAAGGCGACGTTTACAGTTTCCACAGCCAGTCCGTAAGAGTTGCCGTGGACCATAACGGACTCGGCCATATCAGTCGCATCAAACCGCTCCCTGGTGACGTAGTGATAATCCTTGCCATCTACCTCACCGGCCCTCATAGGCCTGGTCGTATGGCTTACCATCTCAGCGCCGCCCATTTCGCCCAGTAGACGAGCCAGTGTTGTCTTGCCCGATAGAGACTTGCCACAAATTGTTACTATCTGCCTCATCTAAGCATCTCCACATTTTCAATATTGAAGGCGTAGGAATACGATCCGTCAACACTTGAGAAGCAGCCCTCTTTAGTAATTGTCTTGGAAATTAGGCTTTCATTGCTAAAGTCTCCAAGGTTGAACAGTGTGCTTTCTCCCAAATCATTAACTCTGCTGCCATGGTCAATACAAAGTTCAGTCGCAGCTCCTAAATTGAGTGCGACCGCCACGACGTTAATTTCGTTGGTTTTTAGGTTCTCGTATGAGACGACATAGGCTCTACTGCTCATTGCTATCCTTTGAATGTGATGCCTCTTCCATGAGGACATTAACTAGGTTCTGATGATGATTGGTGCTGACAGGCGATACTTTCTTTGCCTTGCGAGCCGCCCTCTTCTTAACGGAACTACTCTTAGCCCCAGCTTTAGATTCCAATTCCTGTATAGACTTGGGTCGAGGCGGACTCCCCGATATAATGCGGCCCGTCCTGACAAAGGCTCGCTGGTAAGATTCGTTGGTTACGTCCAGTGGGCTAGATTTCTTATAAGCCGCCTCTGACGCCTTAAATTGCTTGTCTATTTCCGTTTGCCCTGCCGGATGCGGAGTGCGTGGAGAATAGTACAGAGCTACCCCTGCATCTCTTTCATCAGCCAACATTCCTTGCGCCGGACAAATACTCAACTCCATTGCACGATGGCAAGTGCTGTCATTCTGGCGACGGGTGTCGTTCTCATGATTGCCAATAGTCCGTAGACATACTGCGTAATGCCTGGATGCGTTAAAGGCATCGCACATTACACACTCAGTGTTATCTCCTCTGCCCGACGCTTCGATTGGGTAATTTCCATTTTCGTCTTGCTCTACCATGTTCCCCACTCTCCTTTGTATGTAGTTCTGGCAGCCTCTGCTGCCATAAGTGACTGGTGCATCAGCACCTCTTCCTTAAACTGCTCTCTGGATATTTTCTTGCCGGGAGTCGAAACTGAATTAACCATTCCCAAAGCAACCTCAATATGTTTCCGATTTACAAGCTCTTTGACATTGCGGTCGCCTTTATAAGAGTCGATAAAACGAACCGCCTGGGCCTTGTCCCTGCAAATTCCAGATGAGGGGCTTAGACCCTTAGCGGCATCCGTAATCCAGTTGTCGCAATATTTGCGGTGTTCTACCTGCACACCCTTGCCATCAAATTCCTGACTTAGTAAGTAATGACATTCCTGTTTGCGAGTTCCTATAGTTGGAGTGAATCCCGAATAACCCGTTATTCCCAAAGTCTCCATCCGTCGAGCAAAGTCATCCAAGACCCATGTCTGTCTAGTCCGAACGTAAACTCGCTCAGTCGACGTAAGGTCGTTTCCAGACCTAAACTCTCTGAATATCCACGCACCCTGATAAGTTTTGCCAAAGTCAAAGGTGTATTGTTCGTCAGGCTTCGCAAGTTCTATGAAGCCAGGGTCGGTTTTCAGGGGATAAGCACTGTCTTTATATATAAGCTTTAGCTTGAACCTAGTTAATCTAACCACTGACATTTCGTCACCCTTAATAACTCACTGATTACTTACTTTAACTCACCCGCGCTGTCCACTCAAGCGATTTAACGAGCTGCCATTGCAATAGCCATGAGCTTCTTTTGACCAAGTGGCGTGTCCAAGTCAGCAGCTTGGTAGTAGGCTCTCCTAAGCTCCTCCCCTTCCATGTCTGAAGGGTCTTTGCCAGGTGGGAGGGTTGCAACCCGAACCGACAGCCCTATCGCCCTTAACATCTTTGCCGCCGTTCTCACGGGTGGAATGGTCTTGGCTTCTCCGTCCCACATAAAGGTGACTCTTTTCAAACCTTTTGATTGGAGCTTTACGAAGGAGCTGAACTGATCGGAATTATTATCGTCAGTCTTGGAGATGTGCATACCGAAACTCGCAACTGGGAATATGTGGCGCATATTTATATCTTCCTCAAACGCCCGATGAATGCCAATAGCGTCAAACACGCCCTCTCCCACCGCTATCTCTTCGGCACCGATAGCATTGAAACTGTTGTATAGAATCGAACCTGTAGCTGCGAGACCGGGCGGAAAGAGGTATTTCTTTTCCGCATCTCCTGTGATGTCACGACCTTGAAAGGTTGCAACCTCGCCTGAAATATCAGCAATTGGAATGATTACCCTGCTCGAATAGTCCTGGGTAACTTTTCGGTCATTTATTGAGTAAGTGAAGCCGCCTGAGACGCAGAAACGCAGCCCGAAATAGCTGGCAATGTCGCTTGTTACTCCGCGATCCTCTAGGTAGGCCAAGTTACTACCGTTTGAGTCTGGCAAAGCGACAGAGACTGGCAGGACCATAGAGGCCTGGCGAGTAACTCGCTTTGCTACCTTCTTAGGCCGCCAGCCCAACTGAGAGGAAACGTGCTTTAGATGCTGAAATATTTCCCTTTTGGAATCCAGCCCAAGAACATTTGAAACAAACTTCCACTTGTTAAAAGTGCCCATCTCGCACGAGCCATGAAAGCAATTGCCTAGACCGGTCTCCTCGTTCATAAAGACCTTCCAGTCGTCATGGCCACAAGAAGGGCAGGTTTTAAGGTTTAGCTGAGGTCCGTGACTGCCATGAGTGTGCTTGTAATCAATACCCTCGTAATCAAGATAAGACTCCATATCAAGGTTATCGAGCATTTCCTCAAGCTCGCTCATACCGCTTCGATCCCAAGGACTTTGGCTACGAACTTACCCCTTTCGAGAGCCTGCTCTATTCGGATACAAATGCCATCGGCCTGGTTACGCGATGCGGCGAGAAATAATCGCATTTGCTTGGAAACCTTTTCGTCTTCCGTTTGATTTAAAGTAATCAAAAGGTCAGCGGTTCGAACTTTATTTATGTCCTCAGCAACGTGCTCCATTCGCTGAACCGCAGCCTTCATACCTTCGCGGTTTGTCTGTGTCGCAGACAGCATTGCGGCATTATGCTCCTGAGCTATCGCTCGCAGGTCAATGTAAATTTCTCTACTGTTCTCACGAGCCTCAGTGTTGCGATGATTTGGGGCCATAAGGTCTGCGTAATCGACAACAATCAGGTCGAAGGTCATACCGTCAGCTTTGTATTTGTTTACCAAGCGAGACAGGCCTGCTGGCGTCAGAGTGCCTGATGGATATTCGTGAATTATCAGCGGCCCTGCTTTTGCTTTGGCTGCGTTAATCCGCTTCTCTACATCAAGAGCGCCTGAAATAAGAGCAGAGTAGTTAAACTCGGAAATATTAGCGTCAAGCCGCTCTGCAACTATCTCAGAAGAAACCTCAAGGGTGACATATAGAGCAGACAGCCCATTCATAGAGCAGGCCCTTGCCGCGTCAATCAATGCTGTGGTTTTACCCGCTTTGGCGCCGCCCATTATCAGAGTAAGCTCCTTGCGACCCCAGCCTCTGTGAAAAAGGTGCGCGTCAAGAAGCTCGATCCCTGTTGGAATACCGTCGAAGCCTCTCTTGCCAGAAGCAATCTCCTCTCGCTTTAACCTACGAGACTCAATCTCGTCAAAGTAAACGTATGCCCCTGAGTCGTCCGAAGCAGAAACCTGCCCGGCCTTCTTAATAAGCTCCTCAACTTTTCCGTAATTGCCCGCAGATATTAGGTCTACGGACTCAAGCACAGCGTGAGCCATAGCCTGATGTCTCGCGAACACTTCCACCTGCTCTATAACGAAGTCTCGGTCCGCAATATCCAGCGCCATTAGCTCTCGATACCTATCAACCACATCGTCCTTTCGACTAGGGTGAAGGATCTTTGCTTTTAGCCCTTTGGCCAATAAAGCAGCTGCAACTGCGCCTGACTTCGGAACAGATTTATAAGCTGCGAAGTAGGTCTGCCATAGAGAGACTAAGCCAGCCTCCAACTCGTCGGTAAAATATCCAGGGTCGATTAAACCTTCGACTCGTGAGTTAAAATCCGAGTCTCTAAGGACAAGAGCTGCGATGAGTGACTGGAGATCCGAATCAAATTCGAATGTTCCGCTCATTAGCCGTTACCGTGTGTGAACCAAAAGCTCTCAATGGAATGCTTAAATACAGACTCACCTTTAGGTGCACGCTCCGTAAGGATGGTGATTGTGAAGCGGTCAGACTCTTTCAAAACACCGGTCAATACTTCGCCGCTACTTGCCATGGCGAGATGAGCTATCGCAGGGCTTCGGCCGTTAGCCAGGATATGTATAAGCTGGTCATGGCCCTCCTTTCGAGCCACTTTCCCACCTTTATGGTGAACACCCTTTTGATGGTCGTCCATACCGAACTTTTCACGGGTAGTTTTATTTCCAAATACGATTTCGGGCACTGCAATCTCCTTAAAAGTCACTCATGACTTATTGTTGTAGACAAAAAAAACGCTATTGATCCGATGAGGCCTTTAGGCGCAGAAGTTCACGATGCTGCTCCCTCCACGCCAGCTGGTAGCTGTGGTCGCCCTCTTGGTGGTAGATGTCTAGCTTGGGCTTTTCAATCCAATCTCGATTGCGCTGCACCCACTTCTCATCCACTACCTTTTTAACATCCTTTCGACTCAGGTCCTTTACTGATGCGACCTCTTTCCAACCGCTGCGCTCTGAATAATCGAGAGCGTAGCAGCAATAAATTTCATAGGGTATACCAAGCTCATCAGCGGCCTTTCTAGCCTTCCAGAGCGCGCTCAGAACCTTTTCAGACTGGGCGCATGGGTCACATATACCATTGTAAGACTTGACCGTCAGTCGCTTCTCAGCGTCCACTGTTCCATGACGTAAAGCCCCGTATCGTGGGTAGACCTTTGTATACGCAAGAGCAAAATTGAATGTGGCCTCTAGCGGGTGCATAAACCGATAATCAAACCACTTTTTATCAAACAGCTCGGCCTCGTCCGATAAAAGCGGGGAGCTAAGCCCTATGGTTTCGTGGACTTTGTAATCCATCTGCATAGGACTTAGCTCTTGGAGGTATTCCCGCGTTGTTGTTTCTACACTCACACAGTCATTATAGTAGGCAAAATCACTATTTGATTTATTTAATTCTCATAAGCCTCGACTATTACTTTAGCAAGACCCGAACGAACCACATCTTCCCTGGTGAATTCAACCATGGACGCTACCTCGAAAGGCTCTAGTCGGCGCATAGCGTCTGATAAGCCATCATGCGACTTTAGGTCTTTCTGGCTTATGTCACCGCTGATTACAATCTTTGAGTAAGTGCCAACACGGGTCAGAAATAACTTCACTTGTTCAGGACTGGCGTTCTGAGCCTCGTCCAGAATCATAAAGGTATTGTTGAACGTGTGGCCTCTCATGTATGCCAGCGGCATAGTCGTAATCTTGCCGGACTTTATCAAGCTTTCTACATAGGCCGTCCCGAGTCGTCTGTTTAGGATCTCTCGAACTGGCGCAAAATATGGATCAAACTTTTCACCGATGTCGCCTGGTAGAAAACCTAACCTTTCACCCGCCTCCATGGCTGGGCGAGTTATAAGAATTTTTCCAATTTGTTGGTTCATGAGCATATCGGATGCCATAGTGGTGGCGATGTATGTCTTGCCGGTTCCTGCCGGCCCTAGAGCTAATGTGATTGGCGACGAATCAATTGCGGCCATATAGGCTTTTTGATTTTTTGTCTGACCTCTTAGTGGTGCGCTATCTTCCTTACTTTCCTGATTTACTTGCTTTCCAATGGTCTCAACCTTTGACCTGGCTGAGGATCGTTTGGACTTTTGGCGGTTCATGGATGTTCCTTTAGGTAAAATTCCAATAGGCTTCAGGTCTCGTTGGGTAACAAAATGTCCTTAACACTCCTGCCACCGTTCCTAACTGAGGAGTTGCTATGGACAATCTGTAGTCTTAACTAAAGTTATTTATAGGTCATTGATGACTTATTTATCTAGCCGGCCATACAGCGAGGCTCCCTGCGCCCTCTTCTTCCGTGCGATAATAAAATTCACCAGCCACCACTGTGAAGTCCGTCAATTGTGAGTAATCCATAACCGTAGACTTGGTTACGGTGTCACAGCTGGCCAGCAAAATGCCGTTTGACCACCTCTCTCCGTCACAATAACTGGCCGCCCTAACATGGCCAGCTCCGACCTGGTGCCACTCATAGGTTCCATAAATTGGACTATAAGACTCCCAAATATTGTGACGGTGATGGTGCCCGTTCCAGCCAGGCAACCCCATAGCGCGAGCGTGTGGGAAATGACTGGCGATAAAGCAGTCATAATAGTTACGCCAATTCTTGGCAAGCTCCTTATTTACATCTGACTTTCGGAATGCAGCTAGGTCGGCTTTAGCCACATAGTTAATTTCATACTTGTCCAACCCCAAAAGCTTCGCGACGGACCAGCCGTGCAGGTCGGACAGGACCACCTTCATGGCCGGGGTAGCTTCGGAAACCAATTTAACAAGTCGTGCCTCGTGGTTTCCTTCAATAAGGTCTATTTGAGTATTTGGGCAGGCCTCACGAAGGGGAGCAAAAATTTCATCCCAAACAAACTTAATACGCCCTGCTATATCCCATTCGCGAGGGTCAACGTTGTATTGACTGAACTCAGCAAGGTCGAAGACGTCCCCGTTTAAGCAGATAATATCGGGCTGTGTGCGTCTAGCCGTGTCGATAAATACACGCAACCAGAACGGGTCAACTTCAATGTCATGGAGATCGCTACCTACAAGAATAGTCTTCCAGCGGCCGCTACCGTCGCGAAGATACTTCTCACCACGGCCTAGACGTTCGTCTCCAATCCGTCGATAAACGTCCCGCGATGAATGTGTGGCAATCTCCCTTTCGAGCTTGTGCTGCGTTCTTGATAGGGTTATTCCGGCCTGACGCTTGAACTCTTCAAATGTGCCGAAGTATCTGTTCCAGGTCGACTCAGAGATGGCGCTGTTATTCCTAAAGAAGTTTCTAGTAATAATCTTGGTTTCGTCAATCTCGGCAATTCGACGCAGCTCAGCCACACACTCTTCTGGGCCCCAGTTTTCCATGAACAACTCTTCGTTCTCGGACATTGGCGCTTCATGAGTGTTGTCTATCGTGCCGCGAGCTATTATTTGCGGAACGTCGGCCCCTGCTCGCCAAGCTGAGCGAAGCCTATGCGCCCTGTTCTTAACGGTTTGGACCTTAAGGCCGAAAAGTCCGGCCACATCTTTGATCGTTGGGTACTTTTCGACGTTGTTAAACGCCTCTACAAACTCTGGCGTTGGAATCTTAGGTGCGTTATTCAATTATCTCTTCCTCTTCCGAAGTTACGGCAGCATTGCTCAGTAGCTTAATTTCGACAAGTTGAAAGTTGAGAACTTCAATTGTCTTTTTATCGGTAAGAACTCTGGCGAACCAGTCTCGATTCTGAACGATAGCCAAAATCTCTTCAGGCGTAGCGGTTTCGCCCGGCTTCAAAAGCTGCGGGGGTATATCAATGTAACGAGTCGGCCCTGGGACCGGATACGGATATTTTATATGCTTAGTATTGGCTAGACAGCCACTCAATAGCGGCACGATTAACAGCGCCGTTAGCATATTCTTTGACACTTTCGTCATTGCGCTCTAACTCCTCAAACTTTCTTGCACTTTCAGTAAGTTGACCTTCAAGCTCCAACCGACTTTCATAAAGTCGGTCATAGGCATCTCTGGCTTGCGTATATAACTTTATAAATTGGGCTTCTCTGTCCTCAAAAACTCTTTCTTCTATTTCGTGAGTGTCTACGACTGCACTAAGAGTCTGTGTCAAGGATTCAATCTGAGCTTCATAAGTTGCGCTGTGAGCTTGTTTTGACTCATATCTATATAGAGATATAAAAATAGCGTTAGATGCGATTAGAGCGACTATCAAAAGACCAGAGACACCCCAACGGTCCTGAACCAAACCAAAGCCTTTAACCACCGGGGCAAACAGTAAACTTACACCCTTCATTATGAGGTGAATCAAGACGAACCCCTCTTTGAAGAGATGTAGTCTTCGCCTAAATTGCCCAGAGGATACATGGTCATTAAAGTAACCATGCCTGTCATAAACTCACCACCGTTTATCTTGTCGGTAGCTACAGCCAGGCAGAGCGCCGCGTAACTAAGCAAAGTCAGAGCCCACTTACGACTTCTGTATTTAGATTCTTTTTCCATTAGTCAGTTAGCTCAAAATGGCAAAGATCGGCCAGGCTCTGGTCGTCAATAATTACCGCATCACCGTCCCAGTTGCCGCCCCAGCGAACCTTGTAACCGAGCTGTTTAGCTATGCCGATTACCATTCCCGCAAGGACTAGAAAATATCGAGTGTCGTTCCAATCAATGCCTGCTGGCTGTATGGCGGTGCTCCAAGGGGCTAGGTCTACTGCGGGCGATGGGTATTGATTGTGCTTGCTCATAGGCCACTTGAGAGTGCTGGCCTTATTTGCGAAAGCCGTGTTCTGTTCAGCCTCGCCTCGATGCGCCCATACAATCGTCACATCAAACTGGGTTGCCTCAATGAGCGCGTCCAGAATTTCAACCCAGCGAGGGTCAAGCGTTCTAATCTTCTGCTTGGACGACCGGCCCCACGAATAGCCCACTATTGACTAGCTCCGTGTTCCCGCGAGTATTCCTCGATAGCGGCGATCCTTTGCAAAAGGCTGAGATGCTGTTCTTGAATTTGTCTATTAGCTTGCCAGAGCGCGACTATAGAAGTTTCCTGACCCTCGTCTCGAGCTGCACTTAAACCACGGTCATATGCCTGCTGAATTTCAGCATCCTTGGCACCTAGGATCGCGTTTACGGCAAAATCCGCTTTACTTTCGGTTGGGCTAACGTAAGCGGCGACAAAGCCCGCCCCACCTGTTATTAAAATAATACACAGGCTGGCAATAGCGAAGTATGGAACCGCAGGTGGAGAGTTAACCTTCTCCGCAAGGCTGTTCACAGCGGTGATTACGGTTCCAAACTTATCTTCTACGGTACTTGCAAGACTGTTCAGACCAACGGTTAGGCCCGAAACGTCCTTTTCTATTGCAAAGCGCCATTCGTTATCGTTATCGTTACGTCGCCGTTGTTTCTCTTCTGACATGGCCTAAGTGCCCCGAAATCACATTAATCGAATATTATACCCTTAATAATACATCAGTGCTGACTTATTTACTTATACTTAGAAGGGGGTTACAAGCCGCTTGAATTCTGCCAAAGCATTCGCTACTTCCATCTTATCTGATGCCTGCGAAGCCCGACTCGCATAGAGCAAGGCTGAACTCTCATACTCCAAAATCTGCCCTTTGAGCTGGCTTGAAGCTAACTGGCTGCTGATGTCGTATATTTCACGAGCCTGTAGCATTTTGTAAATTGTGGACCTAGCATGGCGAAGAATCAGACTTTCGCCAACAGACTTTGAACTTTCGAGACTCTTACCAATAAAGCGAATAGCCTCCTTTTCATCAGCAGGCCAAACGGTCTCGCCCGTTAAAGCAAAGACTTCCGCTTCGCTATCCCAAACTGCGTTTGTTGGGCGTCTTATAGAAGGCACAAAACTCGCAGCAGCCTTTCTTGACCCGACCAATCTAACGTCTGGATCACCTTCAAGGCCTTTAGGAGCCTCAAGGGATTTTTCTTTCCCAGGCAGGGACAATTGTTTTGCGCTAGTGTGAAGAATAACCCCCGAGGGGCTGCTAAGTTTCATAAGCTCAAACTGCTCGACCATTAAAGCGCGCTCCATATTCCCAAACTGGAGAACCTGCCCGTCCGACTTCCTAATAATGCAATGTATATGCTTCATAATATGCTCTTTAACTAATTACTGTATGTAAAATCATACTGCAAGTCTGTCCAACCACTAACGCCCCCAAAGCTAGTTGAAATGAAGTTCTCTATAGGTGCGGGGAATTCATCAAAAGTAGATTTTGTGAAAACGTCTTGGAAATTGTTGCCATCGGTTATTGGGAATGGGGCGTTTATGTAAAAGGCAAATAAGGAATTCCAAGTTACACTATGGGTTGTAGTCTCCGTAACAGGGTCATAAACAGTTGAACCGGTCATAAATAAATAATTATTATAGTAAGCCGAGGTAGGTTCGCCAGCTGGCGTGCCATTTCCCGACCCGCTCCAGATTGTATATTCCCAAGGGTCTACGTCGTCTACATAGCTTACTTCAACAGTAAGCCTTATCTGCTTCCA
>TARA_R110002074_G_scaffold189465_2_pt1 | contig 11606 bp, 21 predicted proteins | sample TARA_R110002074 | Tara Oceans TARA_R110002074 (sample SAMEA4397215) | marine metagenome | biome: Polar Biome; feature: [MIX] marine epipelagic wind mixed layer (ENVO:01000061); material: water (ENVO:00002006), including particulate matter (ENVO:01000060) such as... | depth 10-100 m
CACGAAGACGATGTAGATTCGTACTTCGAAGATCAAGGATGGGTAAAGGACGAAGACGATAATTGGGTAGAGGCTCAAGCAGAAATCACTTTCGACTAAGATTAATAAATAAGTTTAATAATTATAAATTCACTATCAGTATGAACAAAAGGTATGTAGATAATTTCGGAAATGTTGAAAAGGTTGATATGAGAGGCAACCATTTTATTAACGGCAAATGTGTTAACCCGAAAGGGTATAGCGACACAGCCATAGGCGATACGTTCGATCCAACAGGATTGACAGAAAGCTCTTTAGTAGAAGAGTTAAACATAACAGGTAAGGTTGACGAGTTCAGCTACTTCGACCATGACCTTAGAAAAACTGTAACAGTAGTCGTACAGTAGGACAAGTAGACTATAGGGGTAGTAATATTGCTGCCCCTTAATATAAAATTAAAGACATGGAGTTAAATTCTTTAAGAGCTTATTACGATAAGTTTTTTGCAGAAAAGATTTCTGTAGATGTAAGAAGACCTAATAGGTGTGTAAAGATATCTCAAGTAGAAGAATTGTTAGAGTTATCTAAAGAAATGTTAACCAGTAAAGAGTATAGAGTTTTTGCAAGTTCTGTAGCCAATCTTAAAAGACAAGTTTATTCGGAGATGGAAAAAAAGGATCTTGCCTTGTTGAAAAGCGCAAAAACACAAGGCACAGAGGGGATGTTTGCGAAGATACTTAGAATAGAAAACGAAAGACCTAAAGAAGGAGAGTTGTTTTTCAAATCTCCTATTAGTATTATGGATCTTTACGATGAACATCAAACTAAAATCTTTAAAAGTTGGGTATATGGCAGCACTTACGGATCTAATAGGTAAATACGCAATTCATCCGCACTACGGAGAAGTATTTGTAGATAGCGCACCTAAAAGAAGCAGAGTAATGCTCAATATTACCGTTACACAAAGAGGTAAAGGTTGGAATGATGCCATAGATAAGTACGAAAGGTATATGGATTCATCAAGATTACAAGAAGATGGGTCTAGGTCTTTAAGGTGGAAGACCACTAGAAGGGATGAATACGGTGTCAAAGATACTGTACACGTCAAAACATTAACATTAAAAAATTAGGTATGAAAAGTATAGTAACATACATAATAATATTCATATTAGCATTGATGAATACATCATGCTTAAAAGAGCAGATATCATCGCCACTAGAGAGCGACAAATTAACGTATGAGTATTTGCCCGACCAACCTTACACAGTGGATATAACTATAATACCTACAGAAGATGTAGAGGTATTTCAGGAAGATATGTTACTAGAGGTCAATGCAGATTATTTTAACAGATACGGCATAGCTATTAATGGAACGGTAACTAGGAGAGAATTACTTCCAGATGAAGTTAAGAACGGGAGACAAATATTCTTTCCTAAGAATATATCAGGAGGTATTAAAGTTTATATAGTTCCTCAAGAGTATGTAAAAATGCCTAGCTCATTAGCTTATGCAGAACTGTACTCTAGTGTAATAGTATTGGGAGAAGAGGTACAAAAGAATAGGACATTAGCACACGAAATAGCACATCTTCTAGGATTGAAACACACTTCTAATGATGAATGCCCAAATAATGTAATGACACCAAAATATAGGGCAGGACAGTATGGCAAACCTAATGACTTTACGCCCGAACAAGTAGAAACTATGAAGTCTAATATAACAGATTGAAGAGCATTAAGGTGGTACGCAGGTATAACAATATTCTTTATAATATTATTGGTGAAAATAATTAAAATAAAATGACATGGGATTAGACGCATTGGCAGCCCTCCTTATCTATATAGCAATATGGTTAGAAGGCAATAAAAAAGAAGACACCGGAAGTTCATTAGATAATTTCGGTATAAAAATATTACAAGCAGTATTAACAGGTATAGCATTTATATTAGAAAAATTAAACCCATTTATTTGGTAGTTTAAAATAATTAGAGTAAGTTTAATCAAATTAAATATTATGAGAAAGTTTTTAATAGTAGTATTGGTACTGTTTTCACTATCAGTCTCGGCAAGGGATGACCTAGACGATGTGATGGAGGTTTTAAAATACGTTGAGTCTTTGAATGATCCTACAGCAATAGGAGATGGCGGAGATTCTTACGGAGTTTTACAAATACAAAAAGCGTGTGTCGACGATGTAAATAGATATTACGGCACGTATTACACCCACGAGGATATGTTTCAAGTGGAGTGCGCAGAAGAAGTTTTCAAACTATATGCTACAATGGGTATCAAGAGATACATCAAGAAGTACGGGGTTGAACCTAGTGTAGAGATCATAGTCAGAAACCATAATGGCGGTATCTATACAGGATATCGAAGGAGTACAACAAAAGAGTATTATAGAAGGTATCTTCTATGGAAATCAATTATTAATTTAAAATCATAAAACAGATTTAATCGGTGCTAATCTAGCATCGGGAATTATCACTAAAAACAAGTAAGATATGTCAATAGAAGTAAGCACAATGGACAACGTAAGAAGGATAGACGAAGAGTTAGGAGTTGATGCAACTGCTTTAAAAGCTTTTGAAGATAAGTTCTTTGATTTTATGAACAGGAACATAAAGATTGTAATGAATTCAGAAAATGGAGTGAGTTCGGCAGACGTGTATGATGATGTCAAAGAAAACTTTACAGGCGCAGAGCTTGAATTGTTTATATCTCAAATAACATCACAGGCTATTATATCGGTCATAGAGGCTCAAATGGCTCAACGAAACCCTTTAGTAAATTTACTAGAGGCTATAGCAAGTGGTAGCGACGTTTGTGGCGGAAGTTGCGACGATTGCGATTGCGATCCGGACACTATGACAGGTGAAGGAGGAATGGCGTAAATAAATCAAAAAGGTATATGGTAAGTTGAGGGGTTCGATTCCCCTCTACCTTTCTAAATTATATAGATATGAATGTAGATGTTATTATAGTATTAAAACAAGGAATAGTCGATTCTCAATATGTAATCACAAACGAGATTACGGCAGAAGCTCAATTTGACACTTTGGTAGAAGAACTTACGGGAGACACTAGAGAAGAACTTGACTTAGGTATTGATTATGGAGAATCTTTTACAGAATTAAACAGACTGTTAAAACCTGTTGGTGTAGAGGTTATTTGGCTGACACAAGTAGAGGTTAATGAATATACCAACGATAAATAATATAAATTACATAGATATGACTAAAGATTGGAATGAATTTTACAGAAAGCGAATTAATAGTAGCTATCAGGATTATTTTGAGAAAAGGTATAAACCTTTTTTAAGAGCAGTAATTAGGCAGACGACTTTGGACATAGTTATCGATGCCGGTTGCGGAATAGGGTCAGTAAGTAAGTACCTTATGAAACATGGAGTAACAACTTTTGGATATGATTTATCGGAAGATATGGTAGAATTATCTAGGTTAAATGTTCCTAATGGAACTTTCAGAGTAGGAGATTTAGTAAAATCTAGTACAGATAATTTAGTAGTAACTCACGGAGTGCTTGAACACTTTGATGACGACACGATTAAAACTATAATCGACAATCATCCTAATTCAGTACACTATGTTCCATTAGCAGGTTATAAGACACCTTCTTTTGGAGATGAAAGGCTATTACCTAAAGAGTATTGGCTAGACAATTACGGAGCAGCAGAATATGGTGTATTCAATAACGGATTGGATTTACACTTCACTATCAAAAACTAAGAAATGAAGAGTTTAAGAATAACACTTCTGTTACTTTTAGCAGGAGAAGCCAAACTGCGTAAGAGTAAGAACACAATAAACTAAAAATATGAAACAACAAACAGGATTGCAGAAATTATCAAAAGAATTTTTCTACCAACTATCAATATCAGAAATACATAACAAAAAAAGTTTTGAAGATTATTATCAAAGAGTAGAAGAAAAATGGTTTAATGTCCAAAGGTTCAATGATGAATCTTCGATAACTCATCCAGAGACTAAAGTTTGGGAACAATTATATTTTGCCGTTTGCCAAGAGTTAGTACAATTAAGAAAATTATATAGAGAATTGCACGAATAACATAAACTTATAAACTATGAAAACACCTTATTTAGAAGAAAAATTAAATTGTTTATAATGTCGTAAAAAATAATAAAGTATGAAAAAGTATTTAGTATCAATAGAGTTTAGGTACAGTAAAGATGACCTTTACGGAAGTAAAGAAGTAATCATCGGGGTGTATGATGATTTTGAAGAGGCTTGTATAGGAGGTAATAACCTTTTAATAAATCTTGAAAGTAAGTTCAAACTTCACACATTTCCTAGTGGAACAGTTGCAAAGAAAGATAGGTTTAGTAAGAATGGAGGATGTTTTGGAAGTAAGAATACTTTAGTAACAAACTCGGCATATTTAAGAACACCCTTTCAATTCTTCGCCAAAATCAAAACTTTAAAATATGATGATGTAGATAAAACTATTGATTCAATTGTAGGCGACAAACTGCACCTTAAAAGGTTCGATTAGCTTCGGGCTGACTACCCACGGTAGAGGTATTAAAACGTATAAGGTCGCCTATGTTTTTACAACGGTTTGTGTATGGTTTGAAAGCCAACGCACTGACTTTGATTAAATGAACGAATATTAACTTGGCTTTTTAACTATACACTTTGTTATAAGCCGTTTATTTTAAAGATATGAAACGAATAAACAAAAACATTGGGGCTAAAGTACAGGTTAGAGAAATAGCCGTTGAAATTAACCCAGAAGTTAAGTGGAAAAAACTTAAGAAGGTTTCAGGTGTTATTGTAGAAAATGAAGGTTATGAGCATTATTATCATACTTGCAGTGGCGGATACACCTATGTACACAAACATTTAATTGAAAATGATTGCTACCCAAACTACGCAATTAAGCTTGATAATAATGTGAAGGATATTGAAGGAAATAATATAATTGTAGTACGAGAATTTGACCTTAAGTTTTTGGAACGAGTTGAAATACCAAAAAAACCAATAAGCGAAAAGGCTTATTTAAACGCTAAAAAGGTTATTGAACGTTACGAAGCTGAAAATGGCTTATAACGTTGAGTGTATGAGTAGTATAGCCTTGCACATACTTCGATAAAACACTAACTTTGATGGCTATATTACTTATACACATTGTTGTGTGTATGTAAAAATGCGGAATGGTGGCAGAGATGGTTCTATTGCGAAGGACTGAAAATCCTTAGATGTAGGTCCGATTCCTACCCATTCCACGAGACAGGTTCAATTCCTGAAACCCTTGTAGTGTGGCTGAGTCGATACAGCCGAAAGGTCTTAGAGGTACGAAAGACTTCCATTGGTGGTAGCACTTTGCAAGGTGACGGCTCGGAAAGACGAGCATTTTTATTACACACAACGTAATTGTATATGGTCAGTGCGAAAATTAATAACAAAACTTAATAAAAAGACAATGACAAAAGCAGAAGAAATATTTGAAAAACACTTAGTTGATTATGATACCACGTCCTATACAGATGAGGACAGAAAACTAAAACAATGTTATATAAATGCAATAAATGAAGCATTAACTATACCCGTTGTTAGCGGTAGTGTGATTAGTATTGACGAACAAGCTGAAATAATAATAGAGGTGATAAATGAGATGATGACTACGTTCGATGGTGAAGACGATAGAATGGATTATATTCTTGACTTTGTAAAGGGGTACAAAAAAGACTACCTAAACATTAACGCTAACTTGGGTATGATACACACACTAGATATTATAGTATTTTTTATAGCTATCTACATACTTAACAAAATAATCCCCGAAGATTTTACAGAATAGTTAGGAGGTATAGTAGGAGCTTTTATAAATGTAGTTTTTATTATTACATATTGCATAGTTTTCTACAAGTATGATATTATAGACTTAATAAGATTAATTAAAATAACATGGTAACAGGAAAAGATTTAATAAGATTAGGATATAAACCATCTAAATGGTTTTCAGAGGCTATAAAGTCTTTGAATGAATATCCTTGGAACGATTCTAAGGCGTCTGACGAGGCTATCAAGATTATATGTGATAGATTATTGCCACCACCGGTGATAATGCCCCACAAGTCACCTAAACCTTATAGACTTAACTTAGATGCTAGTAATGCAGACGAGTTAAAGAATAGAAAGATGGTAACAAATACTATGGATATCTTAATGAAGACACCTACAGTATTAGAAGGATCTATAATGCCTGATGCTTGCCCAACGGGTAGGTTAGGACAGATACCGGTAGGTGGTGTAGTAGTAACTAAAAATGCCATACACCCTAATATGCATTCAGCAGATGTATGTTGCTCGATGTATTCATCTGAATTAGATTTTATAGACCCAAAAAAAGTATTAGATGTAGCAGAAAAAGCTACACATTTTGGACATGGAGGCAGAACAGATGGTTTATACACATTACACGAGTATTTGTTAGACTTATTTGAAAGGAACCCTTTCTTAAATAGTCCTAAGACTTTAGCCAAGGCAAAAAGCCATCTAGGTACGCAAGGAGACGGTAACCATTTCTTATTTGTAGGTAAGTCCGAAAAAACAGGAAAAACCATGATGGTTACACATCACGGTAGTAGGGGTGTTGGAGCAGATCTATATAAAGCAGGTATTAAAGTAGCCGAGAGGTATAGAAAAGAATTATCCCCTGACACAGATCCTCTTAATGCTTGGATTCCCTCTGACACAAAAGACGGTAAAGATTATTGGGATGCATTGCTTATAGTTAAGATGTGGACTAGATTGAACCATAGAGTGATACATGAAGAGGTAATGGAAAATCTAGGAATCTTTAACACGAATAATATTTGGAATCCACACAACTTTGTATTCAAGAGTGGAGAAAGGTATTATCATGCAAAAGGAGCCACACCACTAAGTTGGCACCACGTTCCTGATGGACATGCAGATGATTTAAGATTAATACCTTTAAATATGTCACAACCTGTGTTAATCGTTAAAGGAGAGTATAGCGAAACTAATATAGGATTTGCACCACACGGAGCAGGTAGAAATATCTCAAGATCCGAACACAGTAGGAGAATGGCAACCACGGGTATGACCAAAGAAGATGTTTTTAAGAAAGAGACAGCAGGGTTAGATGTAAGATTCTTTTCGGGAGAAATAGATTTAACAGAATTACCTAGTGCATATAAGAATGCACATGAAGTAGTAGAGCAAATAGAGAAGTATAATTTAGCACAAGTAGTTGACAGAATAATGCCTTATGGTAGCATAATGGCAGGACATCAAGACGCTCCTTGGAAAAGAAAAAAGAAATAAAATGATAGATTTTTTGTTTTTATGGACAATATTTAGTATAATTATAGTGTTGCCGATATGGACGTTGTGTATGGGAGATCCTGATTCGACAGATTTAGGAGATAAAATATTAACAGGAGTTTTTGCAATAGTAGGATTACCGGCAACCGTATTTATACTTGTACTATTTTTAATACTATATTTTAAAATTAAGAAATAATACAATGCAGGCGAGTACGCTGTTAGGGTAGCAGAATCGAAAAAGGGATAACAGTAGTAGCTATCAAACCAGTATCCCTGCTACTTTAGTTTCTTATTTTTGTATTACATTATTTATTGTATTTGGGGCATGTACCAATTGCCACAGAGAGAGGACTCACAATAGTAATCATTACGAACATAGGAATAGAGACTAAAGTAAACACCCAAAGCCTGCATTTTAATACCGTAGAACAGTATGAGAAAATGGATAATTATAATTTTAATATTAATAACCTCTTGTAGGAAAGATTCAGACCTAATATCTGAAAAACAAGTAAGAGATAAACAAGAAAAAACATATGAGTAAAACATTATTTAAGACAGATTCAAAAGGAAAGGTCAGGATTTTAAAGCTATCAACAGATGGGGAAAACCTGATCCAAGAGTCAGGACTAGAGACAGGGAAACATACGACCACTATCAGTAAGTGCGTAGGTAAAAACATTGGTAGATCTAATGAGACTACACCTGCCGAGCAAGCTATTCTTGAAATGGAGTCTAAATATAAAGATAAGTTGACCAAAGGATATTTTGCCACTAGAGAAGAGGCACTTAATACAAAAGTTATCCTTCCGATGTTGGCTAAAGATGCCAAGAAGGAGATGCACAAGATAGAGTTTCCGTGCTATATTCAACCAAAATTAGATGGTATGAGGGCATTAGGTCATGAAGATACATTTGGAATGATGTCTAGGACAGGTAAGACTATTGATACAGTAGGGCATATTTTAGAATCTATAGCGAATATAGATTTAATTCTTGATGGAGAATTATATGCTCATGGATTAACTTTCCAAGAGAATATGAAGTTGATTAAGAAGTATAGAAAAGGTCAAACAGAAGATGTGAAGTATCATGTATATGACTTAGTATTGGATATGCCTTTTAAAGATAGGTACGATATGTTGAAAGAAGTTGTCAATGGAGTATCTAATGTAGAAATAGTACCCACGTATGTACTTAAAGATGAAGACGATCTTAAAAAGTATCACACTAGGTTTATAGCTCAAGGTTATGAAGGTTCTATTATAAGATGGGGAGATGCCGGTTATAAGACAGCAGGCAGATCTTCAAATCTATTAAAGTATAAAGACTTCATAGACATAACAGCAAAAGTAGTAGACGTTATACCAAGCGAAAAAAGACCTGAACAAGGAATCGTATTGGCAAAGCTAGATGATGGTAGATTATTTAGCACAGGAATGAAATTCTCCCACGCTGAAAGACAGCAAATATTAATTGATAAAGCAGATTACATAGGGCAAACGGCAGAGATTAGATTCTTTGAGTATACCGACGATGGTTTACCAAGATTTCCCGTATGTGTCGGCTTTAGGTTAGACAAATAATTATGAAAGAAATATCAGCAGACACAGCAATGGCTTTAAAATTATTAAAGTTTAAAGAAAAGACTTATAGGTATTACCTTTACAAAGATAACGATCTAGTATCTACCGGAAGAGGTTATAAACATAATTGGAACGATTTTCAAAATAGGGTTTCTATTTGTTCACAATCTTTCCTAAAAAAGTGGTTACTTAAAAATCACAACATACATATAGATATATATTTTGATGATATGAGTTGGCAAGCAAATATAGGCTTTGTATACTTCCCCGATCAAAGTCATGAATTATCTTTAAGTTATAAAGAATCTACTAGGGAAACGTTATTTGAAGACTTTGAAGATTTTTTAGAGTTGGTTTTAATAAAGTCTTTAACATTAATAAAATAATTATGAATCTAAAAGATTGTATTAGAGTAGAAGTCATTGAAAATGGCAAAGGAAGAGTATTCACTAAGCACGATTTTGATGGAGCAGAGATTTCTGTTCAAGATAATGGCAGCACATTAAAAATATTTGTGGGGTATCCACAAGAATAGATTATGTCAAAAAGAACTTTAGTAGTAGGAGATATCCACGGAGCATCACAAGCATTGATACAGGCTCTCACAAGAAGTGATTACGATCCTAAAACAGACAATATAATCTTCTTAGGAGATTATGTAGACGGTTGGAGCGAATCTATGGAAGTTGTATCTCTTTTAATAGGTATGCAACAAAAACACAAAGATTTAAAAAGGAATCCAAGATCAATAATATTCTTAGAAGGTAATCATGACCAATGGTTTAAAGATTTCCTTAATATAGGAGTACCTGTAGAGGGTTGGTTAGCTAATGGAGGTAGATCTACATTAGAATCTTATCAAAAAGCTATGGAATTATCAGATGATAAGAAGGTATTATTGGAAAAGCATAGAAAGTTCTTCAATTATTTACAGCCTTATTTTGTAGATAATAAGAATAGAGCTTTTGTCCATGCAGGTTGTAATAGATTTGATGGAGTAGCAGGAACATTACCTTATCTAAGATTATGGGATAGGAGTATGTGGGCACAAGTTCAATCAGGTGGAGAAGTTAAAGCTCATTCAGAAGTTTATATAGGACATACAACAACCACAGTTAACAAGTTGACGAAAAGGCGTAGAGAATTTGATATACAGAAGGACGGTAAAAATTACATAACCGTACCTATGAACAGACAAAATGTTTGGAATATGGATACCGGTGGTGGATGGGATGGAAAAGTTACAATAATGGATATAGACACCAAAGAATTTTGGCAATCTGACTTCTGTTTCGATCTTTACCCGAACGAATTAAGAAGATATAAAAATAAAAAATAATTATGATATCAATACAATTATGTATATCAGTATTAGTGATAATGTTATCAAAGTGGTTCATTAGTAGTGGCAAACCTTACACAAATAAAACTTGGAATGACCAATTGGAAAGAGACTACAACGAAAAGAAGTGGTTAGATTATCAAGAAACAGTCGAATTTAAAAAAGGAGAAGATGAAATAAATAGTAAATAGTTTGGCAGTTCGGAATATATTTCTTATATTTGGTTATAACGAACTAACTTACTAAATGCAAGATACATATAAGAGAATTTACGAGATGGCAACAGAGGAGTTGTCAAGAAAGCCTTTTAACTTTCAGAATGAAACAACATTCATTTACAAAGGTTTTAGAATAAGCAAATCAATCAAGGGAGTATACGATTGGAAAGATGTCAGATTCAATGACTATTACGATGAAGTCGATCCCCTTATTACCGAGAAGGTATTAGAACTAGGATTTGTGGATGCATTAATGCTCGTAATGATACACAACGATCAAGATAAATTAATTCAATTAGAAAGGAGGATTATTAACATTGACAAGGAGATAGAGTATTGGGTGAAGATGTCTACGGAGATTTACAACGATAAGAGAAAAGAACTCACAAAGATAACTAAAAGCAAGACTCTAAAACCTGAAACAAAGGAAAAAAGGAAAGCCACATTAGAGAAAAAGTGCGAGAAATATAAAGCCTTGTACGAAAAGAAAAGAAGAATTTTAAAAAGTGAAAAAGATGATATCAAAGCAGATATTGTTTTTTACAGCAGCAGAATCAAATCATTTAATAATTAAATTTAATTAAATTCATTACTATGGGTATGAACACAAGAGGAGCCGGAGGTTCCAACAAGACTTATTTAGGAGTATACGCTAATCAATTAGTACTAGAGTATACTAAAGAAGAAGATTTAGTAGCAAAGTTAGAGTCTTTAGGCTACGATCCTGATAAGATTCAGGAAAGAAAGAAGGCTAAAGGTAAGAATGAAGGTCAATCAGTATACTACTTTGTAGTATGGGATGTTGAAGGAATGCTTACAAATATCAAGATCAATGAAAACGATTGGGGAGATTTCGTAGAATTAGAGTTTACGGATGTAGATGAAAAATTCATAATCTCTTTAGGAGATGTTTTCAGTAGAATGTCAAAAGATTTCGTTCGTAGATTAGGTAACTTGGATTTATCCAAAGAGATCAATTTTGGTCTGTGGTCTATGGAAACTGATGACGGTAAGAAAAGAAGTGGTGTTAAGATGTATCAAGACGATGAGAAAGTTGATTATTCATTGACGTATGACGATATGCCGGAACCTACTAAGACCAAGAAAGGTCGTAAAGTAGAGTGGAATTATGACGAGCA
>TARA_R110002074_G_scaffold3462_1_pt1 | contig 11595 bp, 15 predicted proteins | sample TARA_R110002074 | Tara Oceans TARA_R110002074 (sample SAMEA4397215) | marine metagenome | biome: Polar Biome; feature: [MIX] marine epipelagic wind mixed layer (ENVO:01000061); material: water (ENVO:00002006), including particulate matter (ENVO:01000060) such as... | depth 10-100 m
CTATTTTTTAGAGTTTTAGCCTTTAGTTAATACTTGATAGGCGCCGAACGCAATAGCGGCATAAGCGGCTATATTGACCCAACTACCTAGAAAAAGAATCACTAAACCCACTGCAACCAAACCTAGTCCACCGTGAGATGCTTTTTCTTTTAATCTACTTGTTAAGAATTTCATATTTTACTCCTTTCTAATTGTATCTCTCATTTATCTTCTTTACCATTAATTCTGTTATCATAACGTGTCCTTGTGATGTCCAATGACTACCAGTTCCTTTGCCATATTTTGCATAGTAATGGTCTTTGTCATTAGCGTCAACAATCCCCTTTGAAGCCAACCATTCTATAAGATTACAACTACCATACATATCACGCATTGTTATATGATTAGAAAGTGGCGGAACTTCATTTATTACATTATCAATGTAAGACTTTACATAATCAAATTCTGGAAAATTAAACCTATCATCGTCATACAAGTCATCAAAGAAATGACCATCAATGCTGTATTGATGTTTTGGTCCTACATATCGTAAAGGATTATCTCTATTTATTTGATAATCCATCCCATTTGCAATATCAAATGATATATATGGAACATTATAAGCAGTTAAAAGATTAAGTACACTTCTCCTATTTTCTATATGATTGTATACCTCTTGTATGGAATTATTCCACAAAGTATAATAGTCAGCAACATCTTTTGAACTAATACCGTAATTTTTTAATGTGTCAACTTCGACTGCATGATGTGGTACTACATTTCGTTTGTGATACACTTTCTGTCCTGGCAGTTGAAAGAAATTCATCATTCTGCCAGAACTAGTAAAATTAAACAACACAAATATCTTCATACCTGGATTTCTTCTCAAAAATGTGTCTAATAATTCAATAGAATTTTGATTACATCCACCCATTATTCCAAAGTTTATAGAATATTTGAATCCCAAACTTTTAGTAACACGAGCAGTAAATGAGCGTTTATTACATCCATCTTTCCAACGTTTATTAAACATTTGTGTTGTTTCGGTTGGACGTTGAATTGGGTCAGGAATAATATCTTGTCCAAATGTAAAACTGTCACCTAGACTGACTAATGTATATTCAGAAAAATCCATTATAGAGTATCGAATGTTACGCCATTTAGGTGGTCACATTCATGTTGAAATGCTTGTGCCCATACTCCCACAAATGTTGATGTTTTTCTATCTCCTTCTAAATTTGTAAATGTTGCGTTAATCTTGTTAGGTCTATTGATTGTCAATTCGAGACCAGGAAAACTTACACATCCTTCTAAGAAATCTTCGTCTTCGCTATCTTCTGCTACTTCCCAAGTTGGATTAATACATACAACAAAACCAGTGTCTTTATGACCTATTACCATAAGTGCGGTATTTTCACCAACTTGTGGTGCCGCAAGACCAATTGCATCATGCTCTTGCATGACAACAATCATATCATATACTAATTTTTCAGAATGTTCTGAAATAATATGTTCATCACACAAAGTTTTTAGTATCTTATCAGTTTTATCAACTAGTTTCATGGTTTTTCCTTATTAATATTCTACTGTATTTATCAGGATTTTATTCATCATCGTCTCAGTAAAATTTTTATGTTGAGAGATTGACGGATGTAATAGGTCTCTTGCGTTTAATTTGTTTGAACTGTTCTTCGTTACCCAGCCTTTTTGAAATCTTTTTGGCAGATTTGCGAGTGACGAACCGTAAAAAGTGTGATTATATTTAGAGTTACTTTCAACAAATCTTGCATTTAACATCTTTGCAACTGAGTCTATATTAGCATACACTACTCTTTTTCTATATTCAAAGTATGCGTCTCCGTAACTTACCATACCTTTGTAGATGTTATCTAGGTGGCCTTCATTACCTTCTACGTCAGAAGTAATATAATTACGTAAAAAGACTTCTCCCTCATCTTCTGCTACTTGTTCTGGACTTCTTTCATCTCTTATCAAGTTCATTCTGACAATTTCTGGTGTTGCTGAAATTATTAAAGCGGGATTGAATTTACTAAAATATGGCAAGAAATGTAAATAGAAATCTATTCCACCTCCTGGAACTCCTAAATTTACATAATTATATGTTGTATTGTGTTCTTTTTGAATTCTTTCATGGACAATTGTGGGCCACGCATCAGATTCTGAAACACCAATACCATATGTCTTGCTACATCCCAAATATATAATAGACTTTTTTGTAAAGTCCATCGTATCAAAATTATCACATCTAAAACCGTTGGCATTTATATCATAATAAAAATCATCTTTTTTGTAAAAATGTTTTATTCCTTTCGCAACATTTTCATCATATCGTTTTTCAGTGTCGGATCCTGTCCATTGAGAACTGTATTTTCGTTTATTTGTTAGATTTGGATTTTTCTTGTCACCTTGAATAAACTCAGGCTTTACATCTATGGTTGGATACTCATCACTAAAATCTAAAACTGGACCTTCATTATCACCATTTATTATTATTTTCATTTATTCACTTCTTCATACATCCGTAATGCTAATGATTTCATAAGTTTCATATTTGCATCATTATAATCAAAGAACTCCTGTAGAATTCTTTCTTTGTTTTGTTCAAAGTATTCTAAATTAAGAAAGAATTCATACAACCTCTGTATCTCATTGCTGTCGTTATCTATGAATATCTTTCTATAATTAAATATTTCATTTGATAACTCTTGCGTCCACATCTCCCGTCCGGTGGCTGGGTCATGGTCTTTATCCATATCTGAACTTAATATTGTATCTAATTGAGAGGATGTTATTCGAGTGCCACGTTTTATTTCTAATAAAATATCTATATACTTACTTGAAGCAGTATCACATTTAAGAAAGCCGTGTTCAAAATTATCAGGCAATATAAGTCCTGGTGTTTCTATGAATGTATGTTGGTGTGAAATACTAATAATATCCCAGCCTTTTCTTTCACATATCTTCCAGTAATAATGTTTACAATGTATAAAATATTGTTGAACTTTCTTTATCAATTCTTGTATATGGTCAGGCACAACAACTGCATCTCCTGATAATCTGCCCCAATCACTCCAGTCCCAGAAACTAGAATAAGCCATTGTCCATTCATCTTTCCATATTAGGTCAATTTTTGACATAATATGTTCTCTATTTTGTGCCATTCTAATTGCCATTTGTTTTTTAAGATGAGAATTCAGTTTTTGTTCAGGTTTATTATCTTTACACCATTGATGTATTTCCAGCAAGGTTGGTTTAATCAAACTTGTATGTTGTAATAATTCTTCATCATCACATTTCATTTTGTAGAGTTCATGTCTATTTAAAAAATCAGTTCCAATTTTAGTTCTTGGAAGTGAATATTCATTAACTGTATCTGGTCCAGTTACTAATCTGTTATCTACTACGCCAGCCCACAAACATTGTTGTGCAATGTAGTTACTTGCCGCGCCGGCTTTAGATGAAAATTGTACAATTCTTGTCATTTATTAAATATCTTCTTAAACATTTCATTTAGTCCAGGCACTATTAAAGTGTTCGGTGACCAATGTAGTAGATTTTTAGTCTTGCTAATATCTGCTAATGTTTCTGGTGCATATCCTTTTGGTTTTTCTACGTTAATTGCTTCTAATTCTGGTGCATATTCTCTTAATATATCAACAACTGCATTAACTGATATGTTGTTACCAGTTCCTACATTGAATGTATCGTTCTTAACTTTACTTTCTATACTGGCAATAAGTGCTGATGCTACGTCAGAAACATGTATGTAATCTCTTCTCATTTCTCCATCACCATGGATAGTGACTGGTTTACCTTCTTTAACAAGTTGGGCAAACTTTCCAAACATAAGAGAAGTAGGTTGATTTTCAGAGTATACTGTAAAGAAACGCATAATGTTATAGTTCAAATCAAACATAATTTTGTATTGCTTACATAGATGTTCGCCAAATAACTTTGACATTGCGTAATAATTTAGTGGGTCTGGTTTATGAGTTGGTTTGTTAGGTGCAACATTGTTTCCATATACTGAACTAGAACCCGCATACACAAATTTTCTAATACCTACCGCACTTGCGGCTGTTAAGATGTTTCTTGTACCCGTTACATTTGCATCAAAGTATGCATCTGGATTAATAAAACTCTCTGGTATTCTGGCTTTGGCTGCCAAATGAATAACATAATCTTGACCAGCACATGCCATAACACATCTTGCAGGACTTGACAAATCACCTTGAATATATTTCACATGGTCTAGACCGATTGGTTTTTCTTGTTTATCCAAGATGGTTATTTCATAACCTTTATTGTGTAACTGTTGTACTAATTCAGTTCCTATAAATCCCGCTCCGCCAGTGACAAGCACTTTGCCATTTGTTTGCATGTATTCTCCTATTTAATACTTAAGAATTCTCTTGGTATTTTTTTTAATCTATAAGTAGCATTATCTATCATACTAAATGCTAATGTGCCAGAAACGGCTAATTCACCTTCTGCTTCATCTTGTGTTCTATTGTATAAATCAACATCAATTGTAATCTTACCAGGAGTAACACTGACACATTCAGCATATGCTGAAACAAACCCATATTGTAAAACTCTTTGATGATACTTTACATCGGCAGTATGTGTCGCTACAGAAACACCTTTGATTTTATTAGTAATATTTTGATTAATCCAAACAAGTGCGGCTCTATCTAGTATATCAAATAGCCATGCACCCGTTACACTACCATGCATATTCAATGGAACATCAGCCGCATGAAGTTGGTAAGTCAATTCTTTCATTACATAGGCTCTGGTGGTTCAATAATATCACCACCTTCAAAGAGAAATTCATCTCTTCGTTCAGCCAAGAATGTTCTGGCCTCTGGATCCATCATGTTTAATTGATTTTCGTTGATGAACATAGTCTGCATCTCAAGCCATTCACCCCATGCTTGTGCTGATATGTTTTCTAAGATTTTTGTTCCTGCTTCACCAGGAAATGGTGCTTGAAAAAGTCCAGGCATATCTTTGCCATATTTTGTACAATAAACCATACTCATTTAGTATTCTCCATAATAATCATCTAATAAGTATAACACACTTTTAATAATTATGCAATAGCAAATTACTAAAAATATGACTGTATTCCGCCTTCTCTTACTGTATCAACTGTTAAACAATGTAATCCACCATCCCAAAAGTTTCTGTGTCTAAATCTGCAATAGATTGGTTCTATTCCGTGTTTTTTCAGTGCGTTATGTACCTCTGGTTGATAGTTCAAACTTAATATCGTTTCTGGATTTACAGATAACATATTTACTTCAAATATGCTTTCTTCTGCAAAACCTACCCAATTAGTTAACCAATTGTCTACAAAATCTACAAGTTCAGGATTAGATTTTGCTTCTGGTGTCCACCATCTTCCCTGTGTAATATATTTCTCATTAGACCAACTTCCAAAATCATTTGTTGTCTGATTTGGATGTTCTATTCTCAACACATCCCATCCAGGTAAAGTATGTTTAAAGTCTTCTGGTCCCATCCAATCACCACATATAACAAGTCCAGGTTTTGGTAAATTCATTGAACCATCTGTATGACCACCAACTGCAATATTTGCCGCTGTAAATTGTGGATATCTTTCTAATATTACATCAGATAGATTTCCCCAATCTTGTTGGTCTACTATAAGTCTGTCACCAACCCTATGTATGAGTGGTGCCCAAAACTGAAATGATGCATCATGTCTTCTTTGCTCAGTAGCATCCTTTATCAAATGAGGAGTAGGGTTCAATGGTCCTTTTGATATTTTGCCTTCTTTATACAAATTATATTCTTTTTGACTAAACAAATCTAAGTGGTCAGGATTAAATATATCACCATCTTCTAGGACATTATCTAGTAAATTACTAGTAAATAAACATTTATTACCAAGAGTTATAACGTCATCACGTGGAGTAAGACAAGGTTTAGGAAAACCATGAACTTTACCATTTTTATATGTGCCTGTATAACCTAGTTCAGCGGCTTCGTTGACCGTCTTTGGACTCTCATGTCGTATTAAAGGAAAACTAGTCATACCATATTCTGGCATACGAACTACTTCTACACCTAAATTCTCAAGTGTCTTTTGAATATTATCTAAATCTTCTCTGGTCTCATATAGCAATCGTTGTAATAAGTCTCTAAGTTTTGTGTCTTTCACATCTTCAAAGAACTCAGGCGGGAAACAGTTGCCAAGAACTACTTGCTTTAACGGATCCCATCCATTCCATGCGTTTACTTCATTTACCTTGTATTTTTTCGAATCCATCTATTTTCCACCTATTATCTATCCATGATACGGGTGTCATAATTTCTAACCCATCCATGGTGTTTTTATATGCATCTGCGCCACCAACATAAAGATATTTAAAACCTAATTCTTTGTACATAGCACATTCATTTCTTAAACTTGCAAGACCTAACTGCATCTTTGGTTTATTATAATCCCATGCGAATTGCAAACACTCTGCATTCTCATCATTATATCTTGTTATAAGAGAAAATGCAACTAATACATCTCCGTCATAATATCCTATAACATCATTATCATAGTATTCAGAATCAAATATAGGCATAACACTACTAAAATTATGATGCCTACAATATGTAAAGTAAATCTCATCTAGTTCTTTAGGAACTGGATTAAGAAGTATTTGATAATTATCTATTTTACTATAGTTTGTTTTTTCTAAATTAATCCTCGCATATGAATAACTCATCACTCTCTCCAGTTGACGACATCATCTAAGTTTTCTTTACTCCATGTATCATAGTATCCTTTTTTCTTAAGTAACGCACTTGCTTCGTTTACTTTACTCAATCTTTGTACTAAGACTATGATACATTCACCAAAGTTCATATGCACACCATTCACAAATTCTTCATCATTAGGATGGTCTTCTAAAGCAACAATATCTTGTTTCATTGCTATTTCATTAAACTCATCAACTATATGGGAAAGATGTCCTGGTGTGTAATTCTCTGTAGATGTGTGTACGATTACAACTTGGACATCATCTGTCCAATTCTTTAATAAATCATCTAGTGCTGAACGAATATGGTTAGTCTCAATATAATCAACAATTGCCGCTCTTGCGTAAGGACAAGGCGGGAATCCATTTAATAATGAATTAGGTTTAGTGACAAAATCATCTAACCATTTTTGTATAGCATCTTTCATGTTACTATTTATAAATTTTATAAACTCTTCAAATCTTCTATCTTTGGAGAAGAAGTGTAAAACATTTTGCTAATATTTCCGTTAAAGGTATAATGACCAACATGGTCTAGTTTTACAAGTGGGTCTAACCAAACTTCCCCACCCAATGCTTGCCACCTTCTACAAAATGCATAGTCTTCACTTAAGTATCTCTTTGTTGTTGGCTCATGCATACAATCAAAGAATAGATATGTCCATTTAGCAAATTCTTCTTCAAAGTGTAAATCATTATTGAAGTGCATTTCGGGATATGCTTCTACCATTTTTTCTATAACACTTCGTTTAATAAGCATGAAGCCTGTTGCGGCATCTTTAAGTCTTACTAATCCATCTTCGATATGTAATTTACGTGTGTCAGTTTCTTCGTTATAATCCCAGTCAGGATTCATGGCATAATTTGCCGCACAATCTTTTAACTCCCCTACATCTAAGCCTTTATCTGATGCATCTTTAATAGATGCCCAATCTAATTCTTTCTTAGGATATGCACCAATAATAATATCTTTATCATGCTGTAGCATATGTAATATATCTATTGCATCAAAGTTTATATCTGCATCAATAAACATCATATGCGTTGCTTCGGGATTAGCCATGAAATATGCTACCATATGACAACGTGCCCTCGATATCAAACTTTCATTTGCCGAGGTAGTTAGTGTGTATGGAATATTATATTTTGTGAACATCATGTGACCTTTAGTCCATGACCTAAAATATGGTTCTGAAATTTGTCCAGCGTAACAGGGTGTACAATAATGAACGTGTGTTTTTTTGATGAAATCTAAGTTAATATCTTTTCTATATTCTGCCAACTTATCTACTATTGCCATCGCTTACCTATTTTTCTTGTTGATTTTGTGCATTCTTTAACTGTCTTTGGTCTTGTATCCATCTTTTCGCATGAGGATTTGAAGGTGGACGACTTAGAAATGCTGTAACATTCTTCTGAACTTTGTCAAAGTTTGCCTTTCTTTCTGGGTCTTCTAATCCACCGTTGTTATCAACGATTTGAAACTTTCCGTTACCAAACAACTGTTGAAACTTCATCATATTGTTTTGTACTTCGTTCCACATCCTTGAAACTTCTTCTGGCTTTAGAGTTCTTTCTCTATTCAAGTTTCTTTGTTGTGCAATATCTAAACTTGTATTCACAAAAACCATCATACATGAGTAGCCCATTTTTGTTAGTTTTTCTACGGCTGTTGCTATCTTATTAACATCTCTTCCTGTTCCGTCGATAATAACACCCAATCTACCATTTAAGTACATCTGTTCTTTTTTAGCAGTAACTTCTTTTGCTTTGCCACGAATTTGTTGACCTTGGTCAGAATAGACAACATCTGGGTCACCATAATCTAATCCTGCTTTTTTCATCTTGTATTCGTAGACATCATCTGAGTTGATAGGTCTTAGACCACCACCTTTTAGAATAGGCGAACCTGCAATACGACTTTTGCCACTTCCTGGACCACCAGCCATAAACACTGCTTTAAAGATATGAGGGTCATCGACACCTTCTTCAATACTACCAATTATTTCATTTACTCTCATAATATATTCCTAAAATTACAACTTTGTAGTATTTATCTTAAAGTTTGTGATTATCTTACTGAATATTATAACATTAATACAACTGACTGTCAATACTATTCCATTCGGTTTTTATAGAATTCATGGAATTTATTGCATTTTCGTATATACGAGTTTGTGCTGGTCTGATACGAACTGTATATATGTGTCCAATCTTTTTTTCTGTTACTCGGTTTGGTATACCACCTTCAGTCCAGTATTTGAATGAATCCATGTATTGGTGTGTAAGATTTTCTACTTTTTCCTGGTTATCATACTGAACATCAAGTAATTGTATTAATCTACTTTTTAGTGAGGATTTGTTTGTAAAATTCTTAGTGTTTAATGCAGTACGCATTTCACTCATTAATGCTCTCGAATCTCTAGTATAGTTCAACTGTTTCTGTTGCCACTCTCTTACCATTGCTCGTGCTTTTAGTGAAACTACTTCCATACTCTTCATCGCATCTGAATTTATTTCTTCAACTGTTGCTTGTCTTGTTGCACCAATACGCTTCATAAATTCATCCATAGTTTCACCATCTTGTCTTACTGGCATACCATCTTCAGCAAAACTATTAGATGATGTTGTTTCACTTATAGTTGTGTACTCAGTGCCAGAAGATGGTCTTGATTTGGGACGAAGAGACGTATTAGGTGCTAAAGAATGTAAAACAGAGTCATGGGTAGTATATGTTTTTGCCGCTTCTGTGAACGGTGATTGAGGAACACCAGCCTTTAGTATTGCTTCGGCTTCTGCCGCTGTCATTTTCTTTATTACTTCGTCTGCATTTGCTCTATCATCTATAGTTGTTGGTATATTGTGAGGATTGCCATGTCCAAGTGGTTGATTTAGTTGAGCGATGGCACCTTGCATAGCAGGTGAACCTGTGTTTTTCAATACATTAACTTTACAAGGGTCAGTTGCCGCACTTCCTATAAGTAATGCTAATGCTTTTCGTATAAGAGAGGCTGCCATATCAGCAAGAGAACTAATCTCTGAAGCAATTTGTGTAGTAATATCACCAATCGCATTAATAATTTGTCCAACTAAAGGTGATAATTGTTGTAAAATTGTTGCTATTCCACCGGCAATCAATCCAATTACTCCTGCAATTCCAGTTGCGACAACTCCACCAGCACTTACTAATGCTGAAAAAATACTTGATAATATCGCTGGAATACCTGTTGAGTTTACCAACGAGGATATATCACCAATTGCTGTTTCGATGAAATCTAATGTACCATCAAATACACCACCTAAAATTCCCATCAATTGATTAAAGAAACCACATGGGTCACCTTGTTCACCAAACTGTGCATTCATACTAGATAAAGAATTTGCGTCTTCTAGTGTTTTTGGTATGTTTGCTGTTTGACCATTTGTATGATTGATTAAAGATGAGTACATTGTAGTACCTAATGCGGTTAATCCTGCAATTTTTATAATTTTTTCTAAGTCTACACCTGTTGCTGATAGAACTCCTGCAACAACTAATGCCCTATTAGCATCACTATATCCACTAAAACCATTAGCAATTCCACCTGCGTTGATAGAACCCTGTGTTGAACCTAATGCAGTGAATAATGAACTTCCATAAGTTGACCTTGGGGCATATGGATTACTAAATGTATTAGCATCAATTTCATCTGATATTGTGTTTAGTGCTTTTTGTCTATTATACTGGTGTTGTCTCGATTCTAACTTTGCCATTTCTAATGGTGTTAGATTTGATGAAGCAACTGCTTCAGAATATTGTTTAGGTGTTAGGTTTGTACCAGAAAACGAAAATGCGCCGCCGCCATTCGTAACAAATAACTGATATAGTCTTTCGATTTCTGCTTCACTAGACATTTTAATTCATTCCTCTTTTAAACCAATTGCTCTCTTCTATTCTACGTTGAGTAAGTCCGGCAAGTGGCTGTAAAACACCATTTACAGTTGCTTTGTCATATTCTAACATCTTAGCCGCAATTTCTGTATCTGTACGAACTGCACCATTAGTTAATTGGCTAAGTGAGCCAGTACCCAAATTAAATACAAAACTGGTAAGAGCATCAATTTGGTCAGGAGACCAATCATAGGCATAATTGTATGAATAGTTAGTAACATAATTTCTACGTTCAGCCAAGTCTTCATTTAACCTACGTACTGCTTCTTCTTCTGTTATAGTTTCTGTAGAACTTAATGCTTTTGTGCCATATCCATTAGTATATTGCTTTTTATCCCAGAATGCAGATGGTGAAAAGTGTTCTTTAGTCTTTATATAATCAGTTAAATCATTCGGAACAGATGAATACGCCTGTGTGGGTGGGTGGTGGTTAGCAACCCTTGATGGTGCTGGAGCACTTCCTGAGCCACCGCCATTAATACTTACTTTAGATGAACCTGAAACTATCTTTACTCCACAAGAATGAGAATCGTTTACTCTACCTGCAGGCTGACCATTTATTAAAACATTACTAGAACCTTCTACTAATGGAGTGACATGTGGGACACAACCTCGACTTGGTTGTGGAATACCATGTGGCACTGTGCTATCACCAACACGATATGCGAATAGATTTTCAATGAGGACATTAGAACTTCCGACACCACATTTCTCAGGCCCACAAGGATTGTGTGCAGAAATAGGGTCAGTTGTTCTAGCGGCCTGTGGCATTATGTTATCAAACCCCCTTTGTCAGGAGTTATGATTGTAGATGTTGCTTGAGTATATGAATCAGCAGTATCTTTTCTAGTTTTTAATACTGAAATAATCTTATTTGATTTA
>TARA_R110002074_G_scaffold40121_4_pt1 | contig 11584 bp, 11 predicted proteins | sample TARA_R110002074 | Tara Oceans TARA_R110002074 (sample SAMEA4397215) | marine metagenome | biome: Polar Biome; feature: [MIX] marine epipelagic wind mixed layer (ENVO:01000061); material: water (ENVO:00002006), including particulate matter (ENVO:01000060) such as... | depth 10-100 m
CAGACTTTGCAGAAAATCAAAAATCAATGGCTGAATCCGCTGCAACACAGGCGACATTAGCTAGAATGACTTCCGAATTGCTTCCTCTTTTTAGCAGACTTAAAGTTGCTTTCTTAAAAATAGTTATGGTGTTTAAACCATTTATTGATTTTTTGATTTCCTTAATTGAAGCTTTCGCGTACTTGGCCAGTGGGATAACTTATTTGTTTGAACAGATCTCTCCCTCAGTGTCAGCGTTCATAAAATTTGTGTACGCAGCAGGCATGGCATTGGCATCACTTGTTGCTATCGTTATAATGATCCTTGAACCCACAACCAAGGTCGCCGCCGTTATCGCTGCTGTTGTATTTGGCATTGTAAGTCTTATATCAGCAATCGGTCACTATATGGATATAAGTACAGAAAAACGTTCCCCGGCGTTCTATGAAATGTTTGACTATATTGCTGGAGCAGCAGCCCGAATGGGTAATGCCCTTATGGCGCCAATCCGAGGAATGAAGAGTCTAGGGAACGCATTTTTAGATTTTTTTGCAATTACTCACAAAAAAGGATCTCCAGAACTCTATAAGATTCCGGAAACGATAGGAAAAGGTTTTGAATCAATGGGAGCAGGAGCAGAATCTGCGGGTATGGGAGGACTAGAAAAGACCCTAGGTTTTGCTGCAAATTTTGATGCTGGTAATTTATTGTCGGGTGTAGCAAGTGTTAAATCCGCAGTGGCCGAACTTAGTAACGCAGTGGTAGATGGAGGCTTTATAGCAATTAAAACAGATGGAAGCGCCACTAGTATGGTCGCTGGATCTGATGATGTTATTGCAAAAATGGCCGATGGTAAAATTACCGTTGATGTAAAAATGCCCGAGATGAAAACTCCAAAAATAGAACTTCATGTTCAAATTGATGGAGAGAAACTTAGAGCAATAATAGTAGAAGAAATATATAGAGAAGCTGGGAGTAAATTATAATGTCTCTTAAGCCGGGAAAACATAATGGATATTGGCCATCTAGTACAACTTACTCAGAAGATGGTACTATTAGAGGTTATGGTTCGGACGGCTCGGAGGGAAGCAAAGTCAACAATACAGACTATGTATTATATATTGGTTTTGAGCCCAACGATAGAGTTTTAGCTTTTAAAGCATTTCTAGATTCGATAAAATTAATTATCTCCAAAGATGGATCCTGGGATGTTAAAAAGGATAATTTAATACCGGTGTTTACCCCATTGAGTGGGAAGGCTGGATATCAAATTACTTTAAATTTGCCGGCACATTCGTCCAATGAATCAAGGAACAACTTAGCAAAAATAGCAGAACTCCAGAGAATGATAACACCAAGTAACTTGTTACCAATCCGACAGAGATCCGGCGGCAGAGGACCGGCTACTAGACTTAATATATTTAGGGTATTATTTCGGAACTTGATAAACAGTGGTTCTGGCAATATTGATGCAACCTCTGCTCCTGATAATTTTAATGAATTAATAGATATGGGATTACCCTGTTATATTGAAAACGTAAAATATGAGCCTGATTTAGAAATGGGTTTCTTTTCACCTGTCATTGGAAGATCAGGTACGATTGATACAGGTAAATATCCAAAAAATATTAAATTAAACTTAACCTTAAATATTGTTACAGATTACGCCGGAACGGTCTTATCCTCGCCTATTCGGTCTTTTAATTCAAATGGCACTTATTCTTCATCTGATGCCGGATTTTTTCCCTTCTTGGTCAAACCTTATCATGATAATGGAGAAGTAGAAACGGGAAGAAGAAATTTCAACAATTCGCCGGCATTTCTGAAACAGTCAAATATGAATAAATTATCTTTTCAGCAGTCAGAAAGAGCCTATATATTTATTTCTATACCGATAAAAAAAACTATGGGGACGTTCGAAGACCCCACAAAAGAATACGCTATTCACAAAAGAACTAGATATGTCATGTTTAAGCCATTTATTGAGGAATTCACTCGCGATTATAAAACCACTGTCACACTACAAGATTTTCAAGATGCTGCTGTTTACACAAAACCTAAAGATTTCTCTCATGATATCATGACCTATGCTATTAAATTCAATGTTGTAAGCCACAGTGTAACAGAGGCAATTCAGAATTGTGCAAAGATACAATATCTTATAAAAATGTTTTATAAATTAAATAAATGCAAGAATGACGGCCTCACGGAACAAGAAAGAAACTATTTACGTGTGTACATTCCTCAGATGATAGAGAACGCAGGGTCTACGGGGGCATCGGTGCACGGCCAGCCAGATGCAGATTTTGAAACTAATTATAATAATTCCGCTGCTGTTGTGCCACAAACTCTTGATTTTAATATCGATGCAACAATGGGGTTTTTTGAAAACAATGGCAATTTATATCCAAAAGTTATGTCAATAGGTATGGAACTCACCGATGGCCAAGCGGCGAATATGCAACAATTATATTTAAGAACAGTAGGTGGAAATGAGGTATATGATTTTGCAGAGACCGCCGAGGCGTCGGATCGGTTAGATAACATTTTTGCCGGTAATAATCCTGGAAACTATCCTCTTAACAAAAAATATACAAAAATCAGTAATTTTCCAGGAGGTGGTGGGGAGCCATTTGCTCGTGATGATCTAGAGAGAGCATTACTGGATGCTGAGAAAGTTCTTGAGGCAACTCGTCTCCTTCTAGGGGACCCGGAGTAGAAGACAAGATTATATACTCAACAACAAAGAGGTGAACAATAGTGGCTAAATATAAAAATCAGAGAAAAGCAACGATATACGAAGAGAGTTACAAAGAGCTTTTTGAAAAAAGAAATGTAGATTTTTTAACAATAAGAAGAACCATTACTTTTGAAGATCTTGAAAACGTTAGAATTGAAGTTGGTAACAGTAGGTTGTGGCGACCTGGGGATTCATTATACAAACTTTCATATGAATTTTATGGAAGAATTGATTATTGGTGGACGATTGCTCTTGTCAATAACAAACCGACAGATGCTCATTTTAAATTCGGAGATGAAATCAAAATCCCGGCAGATCCCACTATTTTAAATAATTTATTGGAGTCTAGAAATGGCTGAACCTACTCCCGATCCAAATACCGAATCTATTCCGGCAAAAAATCCTGATCTTTTAAAGGCTGATCAACAAAGTCAAGTTCAGTGTGCATTATTTATAGATCTGTTTAAAGGAAGCAACAGTTATTCTCTCGAGCCTCCCGGCGCTGCAACGACTGATGAAAGAAAAAGTTCTTACGCCAGTTTTGTCATTTCTCGGGCAGATTACACCCCGGAGGGATACAGCAAAGACCCATATTTCCATAGAATTATACCCATGAGAACATCCGAGCCGTCTTTATTCATGAATAAATTAAATTTTAGTTCGGAATCCACACGATACCTTGAAAATGCAAACAATGCTATCCAAAGCATGGACAGAAAACTTTCTTGGATATATGAAAAAAATGGAGTGATTATAGAAGAACCTTTAAAGCTCAGCACATATGACTCTTTACAAGGAATGGTAGACGATCTTGAGGAACTTGAAAAAAGTTTTTTCTCGCCGTCATTCGGTCAAGCCGTGACTCCTGAAATTGAAGCAAAAAGAAATGAGATTATAAATCGTCCTTGGCAAGCTAGTAAAGACCGCGGTGATTATTACCTAGACAGTATCAATGTGCTCTATGAAGGTACGAACCCATCAACAGCAAGGAATGATGTACAAGTAACATTAACTTTTAAATTGGAAAGTTTTGCAGCACTCAATACGGTGATGAATCCGGGCAGTGACAAACCAATTGAATTACAAGAACTAATAACTCTTCCTATAACTGGTAGATCAGATGGTGGACCAGGGTTTATGATCAAGAATCAATACAGTCCAAACTATAATCGGCTCAGGTTGTGGGTTGCTAGCACCGCACCGGAACTAGAAAGGAGCAGTTTGATGATTGATTTATCAATAATTGATCATAAAATTTCTAGGAGTTCAGAAATTGGTGAAGTGACTTTGGAAGTAAATTATAGAGGATATTTTGAGCAGATGATGAGTATGCCTTTTAATGATGCATTAGCATCAGAAACGGCCATCGATCAAAGAAAAGAACGACAAGAAATATTAAATGAAGCAGCACAGTATGATTGTGATCCCGTTACGATCAGAGAAATATTGAGAGTTGACCAAGCTTCACTTGCCGAAGAGAGAAGGAATAGAAAATTCAGCAATATAATTGATAAGATGGTTGATAGGGGCTATATACATGGAGCAGAGATAGATGTACAGGAAATAATTGACAATTCCGGAAATATTTTAAACTCGAATGCATTAGTCCGAGGACCTTTTCCGGCTTTGTTGGATGAAAATGGTCCCTGGGAGAGTAGATACAGAACAGCAAAAAAAGTTGCAGGTGATGAAGTTGGTTGGACTTGGAAGGAACTTCCGTTTGTATTCTACGAACCAGGTGTCACTCGCGCCGGCACAGTATCTACTTATTTGTTTTATTTAGGTGATTTATTGGAGGTGGTATCGGATTGTCTTTATAAAAAGGATTCGGATGATCATAGGTCAAATGTAAATAATATAAATTTAACATTTATGATTGCAGATATTCAAATACCAAACGCCAACGACCCAACAACGCCTTTAATAGTAAATCCATGTTGTATCCCGATTTCTTTACAATTCTTCGCTAAATGGTATAACGACACTATTGTAAGAAAAGATTTAGCATATTATCCAATTGGAACATTTATAAGAGATCTTGTGGAAAGATTGATCACTAATTTATTATACGAGGTTTGTTTTTCTAGTATGTTGCCTGATGAAATTCCACCTGTTTTAAGAACAACGTATCTATCAGATTGTGATTATAGGAAATTCTCTCCCGCTGAGCACTGGGAATATCCGAATAGCGGAGGATTTTACTATATGGTGGATAACTCCGAGGAGAGGCCTCTGCTCAGTAAAGATATAAAATATGATACATCCAGCGGGGTACAAAATTATTGTATTATCTACCAACAAACACCTCCATATTTTAGAGAAATGAAAATGCAACAAGCCGGCAAGAAACCATTACAAGACGATCCTACTGTGCCTACGATCAGATACGGTAATCAAGATAGAAATAGTTCTTATGTTTCTAATGTTAGTTTTGCTAAATCAGACTCTCCAATGTTAAGAGAAGCAAGGTATTTTAATAATCAAAACGGCAATTTATCATTATTATCTAATTTATATGATTTAAATTTTGATATAGATAAGCGGAAGGCTACGACATCTCTTTATCCCGGACAGATAATAGATTTTAGATTAGAAGATTGGGGAACGCGTGTCCAGACCAGTAAGTTTGATGTAGGAGAAGAAGAACTGGTGGTCACCGAGGCCGGCGATAGTGACCCACACACTCCTGGAACAGCAGCAAATACTTTGGGCTTCGGAGGTTATTATATAATCAAAAGGGTAGAATACAATCTGGGTCCGACACCTGCGGTATATACTATAAAAATTCAAACTAAATTTTTGGGAACAGACGCAGATCAAGAATTAAAAAGAAGAGACCCCGATGCAGAAACTATTGATATAATAAATGAAGACGAACAATGTGCACCATCTTATGAAAAAATGGTTAGACACTATGAAGACATTGGCGGTGGTGTTGAAGGCGATGGCACAACGACCGCCAAGCGAGACCCCGATGAAGAAACCTTTCCACATACGGAGGCCGGCAACACATACCACAAAGTCACAATGCCTCCCGTACGGGACACAAGCCGAAAGACAATAAGGTTTCCGGAAGGCGAAAGTGAATCTACAACAACGCCTGTTACCAGAGGCACGTCCGGCAGGCCCACCAAACCAATATAACAGGAAATTATGATATGGCAAGAGAGTTTGATTCTACAAACAGCACACGATCTACAATAGAAAGAGTGTTTTATAGAGAAAAATATGACGAAGAGGCATTTAAATCCGAGAATAATGATGGTCTTGGTTCCATAGCTATAAAAGATTTAAATTTTGTTGAAAGAATAAACTATGGTTTTATTGATAATAGTAATTATTCCGTAATTCCCAATGAAAATATGCTTGTCCCCTTAAAATATGTTTTAGACCCATCTAAAGCAGAAAGAGTGTTCGATTTTGTTGCAGATGCATATTCAAATATGAGATTGAATTTTACAGTTGCTTGCCAAAAAGGATTGATATTACAAGAGGGCGCCGCTTTCGGAGAATTTAAAGCAACTAAAACATACAAAAGTCCTATGATTAGATATGGAGAATATATAGACAAAATCTTTACAGGTTATACAAAGTATATTAATAGAATAGTTGACATATCTAATATAACATCGTATAAAGAATATGTCAATTATTTTATAAAATATATTTACAGTGAAGGTTTCAATAATCCAATTACGATGACAAGGTTTCAAAAATCAATTCTATCATCAATTACCGACACAGGCCTAGCCATAGAATATTTTAAAATGCCAGTGGATGCTGACCAAAGAAAGATTGATGAAATAATTGACCACCCATCTTTCCCTTATTTTGAAAATTTGTGTTATAATATGGGCTTTTCAATACTGAAAAACAGACCAAACATATTATTATTTGATATTTCTTCACCAGCAGCCAAACCTTATCTCTCTAGATTAGGCTTATTTAATTTAGATATTATATTTGAAAAAAGATTTAACAAAACACACATGCATGACATGAATATATTATTAAATTATATTAATATAAACTATAATAATTTTGTTCTTACAAATCCTAGAACCAAAGTAGTAACAGTTAGATGTAGAAAAACAGTTTCTCATATGATTTATAGACAACAGGTTGCTATTGATACCATACCATATAATGACAATCAGTTGTTATCAATATATTCTAATATTAGAAATGTTGAAGAAGGTCAACCGTTTACTAAAGAAAAAGTAAATGAGATAACAAGAAAAGCAATTTTCTTTCACAAAAGATTTGACAAAGAAAGAGCAATGGGTTATATTAGTAGTGAGTACAAAGATCAGGTTTGGAATAAAACCAGTGGTTATGATGATCACATTAACAAATTAAGAGGAAGAACAACAGACACTTCCGGTCGGAGAACTCGCGGAGAAGGCTCTTCCACATCTGGTGGAGGGTCGTCGTCAGGATACTAGGAGGACAAATGATATTTCAAATAATGGACGATAAAAAAGATTGCATAGGAGTATACACAAATGGAAAATTTATATACGATAGAATACCAACAAACGTGGATAGCACTTGGGGCTATTCTGATCATCTTCAAAATAGGAATATTCAGTATGGTGTATTGTGGGCTCAAGGCTCTTCGATATCAGATATCTGCCCTGAACACTTATCTGCAAGATGGAGATTATCAGAAAGAAAGATTAAATCTCATTTTAAATCAATCAATACATCGAGAATAAACTTCAACGATGTTTGTTTTTTTGATATTGTACCGAAAAAACAGTTAATGCATTATTTTCAGATTAAAAATGAAATTTGTGACTGGGTCTTTTCTAATATTAAAAAGCCCACGCATTATGGGTTGTTGCATGATAGTTATATAACAATACAAAACATCGCTAAACAAAAATTAACCATTAATAAACATAAACTTTTTAGATATGCTAAAACTGATGCGAAAGCTAGGAATTTATGGAAATGGATAAAAGATAGGGAGGATGTATATATTAAATACAATCTCTTCGGTAGCGTTACAGGACGTCTAACAACCGCTGAGGGATCATTCCCCATAATGAATCTTAAAACGGAATTAAAGGACATTGTTGAGCCTAAGTGGGACTGTTTCCTTGAGCTTGATTTTAACGCTGCCGAGATAAGAACAATGATTTCCCTAATGGGACAAGAACAACCACCGGAGGACATACATGAGTGGAACATCAAAAACATTTTTAAAGAAGAGATTACCAGAGACAAAGCAAAACAAAAATTCTTTGCATGGCTTTATAACTCGGAAAACAAAACTATTGATTCTAAATTCTATAGCAAAGACGCTCTCGTCGAAAAATTTTACAAAGAAGGTAAAATACAAACTCCGTTTGGTAGAAGGACAATATGCGATAGATTTCATGCACTCAACTACTTATTACAATCAACTTCCTCCGACAATTGCTTGGATCGAGTTAACAAAATTGAAAAATTCTTAAGAGACAGGAGAAGTTATGTCGCCTTTACTATACACGATTGCTGTATTATCGATCTACATCGGGATGATCGTCATCTTATTCCGCAGCTAAAACAAATCTTTGAGGACACAAAACTTGGCCAATTCAAATCTTCTTGTCATGTCGGAAAAAACTTTGGAGACATGGAGGAGTTTGAATGGGATTGAAACAAGGCGACCTTGTCATTACTTTACCAGAGGTACACAAAGTTAAATCAATAAGGAATAGTAGACTAGGTATGAACCTTGTTGGGGTGATAGTTGAAACAGACCCGAGGTTTGATCACTTAAATGTATACGGAGTCCTTATAGATGGTGTGGTATATTATCTTTTTGAAGATGAAATAAAAAAATTGGAGGAAGAATGTTAATAATAGGTCTCGGAGAAGCAGGTTGCAACATAGCTGAATTATTTAAATCGCATAATCAATATGATGTTGAACTTTTAGATGAGGACAAAGGTATTAAAAAATGTTCCACTGTAGAAGAATATGACGGTATCAGTTATAAACCACGCAAGAAAGCTATCAAATCTGCCTCTGCAGGCATTCTATTTGTTTGCGGCAGTGGTAAGATAGCTGGAGCCACACTAAGGATTCTAAAGGGTCTCAAGCACGTTAATATGCAAGTAGTTTACATAAACCCTGACCTAGATTATTCTTCACATGAAGAACAGTTGAGGCACAAGGTGCACTTTAGTGTTTTACAGGAGTTTGCTCGCTCTGGTATGATTAAAGAATTGATTTTGTTGGACAATAAGACTCTTATAGAATTATATGGCCATGGTACAATATATGATTATTATCAAAAAGTTAATCATTGTGTTTACAGTATGATACACACCCTTAATTATTGTAACAATGTAAAACCTGAATTTAGTTCATCGCATAAACCGAAAGATTTCAGTAGAATATGTACGATTGGTTATAGTCTGTTAGAAAAAAATGAAGAAAAGTTATTCTTTCCGCTTGACAACATTACCGAAACAAGTTATATTATAAGTATAAATAAAGAACAACTAGCAAATGATATTGGAATCTTGCCCATGGTTAAAGCTTTGGCAAAAGAAAATAAAGAAGCAGGTCGGCAAACATCATTTGCAATTTGGTCGACAGAAGAAGCTGAGAGTTATTACTACACCAAGCACTACACACATTTTATTCAAGAAATTAAAAAAGAAGAAGAATAAACTTGACAACATAACCTTAACGGGTTATATTATATACATAATAGAAAGCAAGGAGAAAAAATGCTTAGTTTAATGTTACTCACACTCATTGGGTGTGGAGAAAAAGAAGATGACACTGCGGAAGCAGTTGTCGAAAGCCCTTCCGAGGGTTAAAAAAAAGTTTTGAAAAAAACTTGACAACATAACCTTAACGGGTTATATTATAATATGCTTAAAATTAAAAACTTGGAGGTTATATGAGCATCACACAAAAATTTACTGTATACACTGGAACATTCCTTAATAAGACTGGTCAAAAACGAAATATGAGCTTTGTAAAAGTCTCAGACTTTCCATCATCTGTGACAAGTCGGTTTAAAAGTACGCGTAATTTACAGGAAGGACTTGAAACAGTCTGGGATGTAGATCTACAACAATATCGTACCTTTAATTATAATACGCAAGTGGGATCCCTAATCTCAACAGATCGTATGATCACAATTAAAAGTTAACACTTTGTCCTCTGGGTTTTGTTCGTTTCCCTACTAAAAAACGTTCATTTTTTACTTGACACGGTTTAAAATACGTGTTATATTATAACTGTGAGTTAATTTATACAACTCAAAATAAACCGGGAGTAAGGTTAAGACCCTGCTCACCTTAAAATAGCAACAATAGGAGAACTAAATTATGGCTATTAATATCGAAGCGATGCGTGCCAAACTTACTGCATCTAAAACTGGCAATAAAGGTCAATCTAATAGTACGAAATGGAGACCCGCTCAAGGGGATCAAACCATTCGTATCCTTCCTACAGAAGATGGAGATCCCTTCAAGGAGTTTCATTTCCATTATAATGTAGGCAAAAACCCCGGCCTTCTATGTCCAAAGAAAAACCACGGAGAGGAATGTCCGATCTGTGAGTTCGCGTCCAAATTGTGGCGTGAAGGTGTTGAGACCGATGATGCTACACTCAAACAAGAAGCGAAAAAACTTTTTGTTCGTAAGCGTTATTATTCACCAATCCTTGTTCGTGGAAAAGAATCCGAGGGAGTGAAAGTATGGTCTTATGGAAAGATGGCTTATGAAAATCTTTTAGGATATGTTTTAGATCCAGATTATGGAGATATTACAGATGCTGAAAGTGGTACCGACATTGTATTAAATTATGATATACCCGGAACCCCTGGCTCTTTCCCTAAAACCACTCTTAAGCCTCGTCGTAGACCCAGTGTACTTTGTGATGAAGCAGTTACAAATTGTGATGAATTGCTTGAGTCTGTACCAGACATCGGAGGTCTTTTTGAAAGAAAAACCGCCGAAGACCTACAGGCTTTACTTGACGATTTCTTGTCTACCGACACGTCCTCCGAAAGTAGATCTAGTGAAACCACCAAGTACAAACAAAGTGGTACTGGCGTCGACGAGGCTTTTAATAAATTTATGAATGATGATTAGATTGTAGTCCTCCTGTGTTGAAGGGTCAGTCGCCTACCCACTAAACAGTAAAAGGCGACACTTTTAATATGGAGATAAAAAATGACAAAATTAAATGTTACAGAAGGAGATCTAGTCTCAGTTCATTATGTGGGGACTCTTGAAGATGGCTCCATCTTTGATAGTTCTCGAGAAAGAGAGCAGCCGATAATTTTTAAAGCAGGCAGTGAAGAATTAATACCTGAATTTAGTAAATCAGTTATTGGAATGTCCCTAGGGCAAGTTAAATTTATTACAGTGGATGCAGCCGGGGCCTTCGGGGATGTGAATGATGATCTTTTTCGTCAGGTACCAGTTGAACAATTTGGAGATAATCCAATCCCAGATGTGGGAGAACAAGTAACTTTTCAAAACAATGATAATCAGATAATCGGCCTTGTACATTTGGTTGAAGATGATAAAGTTATAGTTGATTTTAATCATCCAATGGCCGGAAAGAAGCTGAACTTTGAAATTGAAGTAGTAAACTTTTCAGTCGTAAAACCAGATATTGATTTTTCTACTATGACACTTAAAGAACTAAAAGCTCACGCTAAGGAAGCTGGAGTTAAGGGATATTCTAAGATGAAAAAGGCTGATATAATCATCCTTATTCAAAACAAAGGAGACCAAGTTGGGTAAAGTAATCAAAATGACAACAAAGCCGGGAAAAATAGATATTAGTGCAATGAAAAGATTCGTCAACAAAAAAGTTGGTATGGACGTTGCACATGATCTTCGG